>ERZ1674051.1-NODE-1-length-304262-cov-74.159263_pt1 | contig 304262 bp, 315 predicted proteins | sample MGYA00581125_ERZ1674051 | MGnify/ENA primary metagenome ERZ1674051 (study PRJEB41354, sample SAMEA4873326) | human saliva metagenome | biome: human-associated habitat [ENVO:00009003]; feature: mouth environment [ENVO:08000002]; material: saliva material... | reverse complement strand
AGGGCTGTTAGCTCAATTGGTAGAGCGCCTGCTTTGCAAGCAGGAGGTCGCGGGTTCGATTCCCGCACGGTCCACTCTGCAAGATGCAACGTCTTGCATAAGCGCTCGTGGCGGAATTGGTAGACGCGCCGGATTTAGGTTCCGGTGTCTTCGGACGTGAGGGTTCGAGTCCCTCCGGGCGTACTAGTGTAGTTTAGGTGCATCAACTACACTTTTAAACATTACTGTTAATATATGCACTGATAACTTCTCAAGGAAGGGCTTTTACCTCTATTCACCTTCTTTGAGTAACCTGGAGGAAGTCGCGAGCCTTTGGGTGCACCCTTTGGTGGTTACTTAGGGTGCGGTAACGTCCTTAGCTCAGATGGTAGAGCCCTGGAGTCACCGACTGGGACAAGTGGCACGGGTTCGAGTCCCGTAGGACGTACTTAACGCATCATATATGGTGTGTTGCAATTATCTAGGGGTGACGAGCCTCTAGCCCTGGAATGTGAAGTCATGAATCCTCTCTGGGGGTGTCATAGTACAATTGTTTCCACTTGTGCTGTGATAGCATCTTTAGCTCAGTTAGGAAGAGCGCCACCATGTGAGGTGGAGGTTCACAGGTTCGAGTCCTGTAAGATGCTCGGTAAGCTTCCTTTTTTACTTAACTCCTTTCAGTAAGCTTACTAAAAACAAAAGTTGTTATTACCATAACGATAACGGTTCAAGGCGTGCTGAACCTCATAAAACTAGTACGCCGCGCACCTTTAGCTCAGCTGGTAGAGCAGGCGGCTCTTAACCGCCGGGTCGTGGGTTCGAGCCCCACAGGGTGCACGGTTTCATTTACTGAAACTATCCTAACTATAGGCGCGCTTCTTTTAGCGTGTCCTGGTCTGTTAGCTCAGCTGGTAGAGTACCGCCCTGTCACGGCGGAGGTCGCGGGTTCAAGCCCCGTACAGACCGCTAGGCAACCCCCTATAGGTGTTGCCACTATACAAGCCGTTATATCCAAGTCTGGTTAAAGGAGGCTGACTGTAAATCAGTTGCCGTTTGGCTTCGGGGGTTCAAATCCCTCTGACGGCACGTAACACACTCTAGGGTGTGTCATATGACTATATTATATAGGCACCTGTGGTGGAATTGGCATACACGCTAGTCTGAGGGGCTAGTGCCTCACGGATTACGGGTTCGAGTCCCGTCAGGTGTACTGGGGTTATTCACTAGTTGAAGTACCCATATTCAGTCTCTTAGCTCAGCAGGTTAGAGCACCACCCTGATACGGTGGGGGTCGTAAGTTCAAGTCTTACAGGGACTACTGCACCGGGCTTTTGCCTCTCGCATACGGGTAATGGGCGCGGTTTCCTCACTGGTTGATGGAAGATAGTGGACAGTTAGTATGCGTTTCGCCCCTTTAGCTCAGTTGGTAGAGCAACGCCTTTACACGGCGGAGGCCACTGGTTCAAGTCCAGTAGGGGGCACTGTGTGTGAAGCCAAACGGTTAGGCGCTTGCTTGTGGCGCAAGTTTTAGCGGGTTCGAGTCCCGTCACACACCCCACTCCTTTAGTTCAGCCTGGATAGAATATCTCGCTACGAACGAGAAGGTCGCAGGTTCAAATCCTGCAAGGAGTACGTAACCATACCATTTTTGGTGGCGTGTTATATCTCGCCTGTGAGAGACGGGAGAGGCTAAACGGACATTAACGTGTCAAGGCCAGGATAGCCGGGTAACCGGTTTGAGGGTCACCGTCTAGCAAAATGCTAGACCCTCCTCGTACTCATGAGGTAGGCTCACTGTGACCCACGCCGTATCAGAGTCTTTCCGTGTACACGGGGAGGGCTCAGGGTTGCATACCATAGTAAGCATATGATACACTTAATGTATACCATTTAGGGAAACCTGAAAAACCATTAAGTTGTTTCTTAACTGAATAAATTATTTTGCCTTCTTAGCTCAGTTGGTAGAGCATCTGTCTTGTAAACAGAAGGTCACCGGTTCAAGTCCGGTAGGAGGCTCTTCACTGGAACAAAGTAATACTAGTTGATTTTGGTCTAGTGCCTATAGTGGAAGCGTTACGTCTCAAGGGAAGAGCGACCCGAAGCGGTGGTTGCTGGCTCGGTACCAGCACACTTTCACATTTGGCTCGGTAGCATTTTTGGTAATGCACCCGAACGTCGAAGTAAACATGACTGGTTACCTTTCCAAAGTTGGTGTTACAGTTTTTGTTGCTTCGTCGCCGGGAGATGGTGGTTCGACTCCACTCCGGGCTTCTAAGGGAAATATACCCCTTGTTTTGGTTACACTCCACGTTTCTTAATCTTTCTTTCCGTGTGTGTGTACCTGAATGGTGGTTGTTTCTCTATATTCTCTCGTAGCTCAATGGCAGAGCGGTCGCCTGTTAAGCGACTGGTTCCTGGTTCGAGTCCAGGCGGGAGAGCTTTACACCTCACCTTTTGGTGGCGTGTTATATACCTCGCCTGCGAGAGACGGGAGAGTATAAACGGACATTGCTTTCGGGTGGTGTCAAGGCCAGGATAGCTGGGTTACCGGCTTGAGGGTCACCGTCTAACAAAATGTTAGACCCACCCCACGTTTGGGAAGACATTGTGAATGTATTTCGTGGCTCGGTAGGGTATTTACCCTTGCCAGGAAGTACGTTTCCCGTACACGTGGGGAAGGCTTCATGGCGTGTAACCACAACAAGGGCACATTTCCACGTTTCCCGCACACGTGGGGAAGGGTCGGCTAGATGTTATCCTATACTTCCTACACATATGAGGATGACTCACGATACACAATTTATTAATTTAATGAAATATTTTACCTCCTTAGCTCAATATGGATAGAGCAGGCGGCTACGAACCGCCAGGTTACAGGTTCGAGTCCTGTAGGGGGTACGGTTGAGTCACTAAAGTGGTGGTTCAGCTTTTATTGACAGGTCGGTAGGGCTGTTTGTGTCCATTCTTTCGGGTTTGAGTACTTGCAGTGATACGGCTAGTTTTTATACCTCGGTTGGGTGGGGGTTGATGCGGACGGCACCATTTTTTGGTGTATTGATACCTTCACCCATCTTTCACCCCTGTAGCTTAATGGACAGAGCCTCTGAGTCCTAGTCAGATAGTGTGGGTTCGATTCCCACCAGGGGTACGTAACACATTCTTCTTGGGTGTGGTATCCTCGCCTGTGAGAGACGGGAGAGGTTAAACGGACATTGCTTTCGGGTGGTGTCAAGACCAGGAAAGTTGGCTTCGGTCAGCTTGAGGGTCACCGTCAAAGTAAAGCTTTGGCTCACCTACCATAGAAGTGGAGGTGACTCTACCAGGGCTTCATAGAGCTGGGGGGGGGGAGTATGGTCGTATTCCCCGTACACTTAGGGAAGTCTCTATTTATTTCATTAAGCCCTTCCTGGGTCTGGTGCTGGTTGTCCAGTGTTAGGTTTGGGGTGGGCTTTTATTGTCCACATCTGTTTTAGGAAGTTTTTATTATGTCCACCACTAGTGTTGAATCTACTGGCACGTTGCCGGGTACTGTTGAGCGTCATGTTGCGTTTAAGTTTTGTCTTGACCCTACTCAAGAGCAGTTGCAGGCTTTGGCGCGTAATGGTGGTGCGGCTCGCTACGCATATAACATGCTTGTTGGTTATAACGCGGAGGTTATGCACACCCGCAACAAATACTGGGCTAAGCGCCGCGAAGAGGGCGCGTCTGATGATGAGATTAAGGCTGAACTGAAGACTCTCACTAAGGAAGACCCGAAGTTTAAGACGCTTGGTTATATGGCGTTTAGTAAGATGCTGACTGCTGAGGTTGCGCGTCACCGTGCCTGCGCTAAGGCTATTGAAGAGGGCGCTCCTGTAGAGGAAGTTTGGGGTACAGAGGAACGTTCTAAAGAACCGTGGCTTCACACTGCTAAGCGTCGTGTCCTAACCTCTGGTCTACAGTCTGCTGATAAGGCGCTCAAGAACTTCTTTGATTCGCGTACTGGTAAACGTGTCGGTAACAAGATGGGTGCACCTAAGTTTAAGAGCCGTGCATCTAATAGTGACTCTTTCACTATCTATGCACCTGACACTATGGGTGGCTATGGTGCCCCGTACCTGCGTGGTGAACCCGCCTACAAGCGCACCAAAGAAAACATGAAGCGACACGGCGACAAGAGCGCCCCTACTATCAGCGACTACCGTCACGTCCGCCTTGCACACCTTGGAACTTTCCGTATTCACGGCAATACGCGCCGCATGATGCGCACTATCCGCAAGGGCGGCACTATCAAGTCTTTCACCGTGTCCCAGGTAGCTGACCACTGGTATGTATCCTTCCTCGTGGAAACGACTGTACCCGCCCCTAAGCCTACCCACAATCAGGAAAAAGCTGGCGCGGTAGGTGTAGACCTCGGCGTAAAGTACATGGCGGCGCTCTCCGACACTGAGGCACCTAAGCGTTTCAGCCCTGATAGTGGCGTGAACTTCACTGACGGAACCAACCCCACTATCGAAAATCCCCGTTGGCTCAAGCACGCTGAGAAGCGTATCACTAAGCTCCAGCAGAAAATCGCACGACAGGTCAAGGGCTCTAACCGCCGCAAGGTAACCACCCGTAAGCTGGCAAAGACCCACCACCTCACGGCTCTACGCCGCGAAACTGGACTGCATCAGCTCACTAAAAATCTAACCACCCGGTACGCGCTCATCGGCATTGAAGACCTTAATGTTGCCGGAATGACTGCATCGGCATCAGGAACCGTCGAAAACCCTGGCAAGAATGTAGCACAGAAAGCCGGACTCAACCGTGCCGTGCTTGACGTAGCTTTCGGTTCCTTCCGCACCCAGCTCGAATATAAGTCTGCTTGGTATGGTTCGGCTGTTCAGGTTATCGACCGCTATTACCCGTCGTCACAGACTTGTAGCAACTGCGGCGAGCGACCTGACACTAAGCTCACCCTAAGCGACCGTGTATATAAGTGCGAACACTGTAACACCGAAATTGACCGCGACCTCAACGCCTCAATCAATATCCGCCGCGAAGCAGAACGCCTACACGCGGAAGCTTAAAACACCTTAGCAATAAGTGAAACTCGCCTGTGAGAGACGGGAGAGTATAAACGGGCGGGTAGCCTTCGGGTTGCACGCCAAGACCAGGAAAGTTATAATATTGACTAATATTAACTGGAGGGTCACCGTCTAGCAAAATGCTAGGCCCAACCCATATTAAAAGGAAAGTTTTATGTTTCACATTTATCTTAGTCAGAAAATGTTTTCCAGCACATGTGGGGCTGGCTCTAGCCTAATCAAGCGTGCTTTGAAGTCGCTAACCTCTAAGGGTAAGAAGGGGCATGAGGATGTGCCGGTTACCGTGTCGCCTGTTCGTTTTACAGGGGAGCAGGTTGAGGCGTATCTGGAAGGGCGTTACCCTGAAGGTACTGTGCGGGATTTTGAGTATGATGAGCATGAGGATAAGGGCGACGTTATTACTGTTATGGTTCATTGCCGCAATTTGGAGAACCACCGTAACCCGCGAGGTTTTATGAAGGCACTCACAGACCATAACCCTGGCATGTTCCATGATGTAACTCTTGGCGGTTGGGACTTGGAGCAGTATGACTACTGGGAGGAAACGTGGGTTGATTTCAGGGGTGAGTCTGGTGCCGGTTTCCATGTGTCCTGTTATAAGATTCACCGTGGGTTTGATATACGCATGTCCACCGGCAAGCATGGTGGTGCATTGTTTGTTACAGAGCAGAGCCTCAAGGAGCTTGGAGCTGTCTTTGATGCGTTTATGTACGTGGACTCTTTGACCCCCGCACAGGGCGATTCGGATAGCTAATTAAGGAAGGTAATACTGGTGAAGCTACCATTTTGGGAAAATAGCGAAGACGCAAACGACGCAAACGAGGAACATTGCCCTAATGGTGATATAGTGAGTATCACGGTTCTTAGGGAACATGATGGGCTAGTTGAGGTCGTTTATATGCATAAGCCTCAAGCGCCGCAACCCTCACAGAAATTCAAGGGACTCATGGCTTTGGCGATGCCTACCGGCAGGGGTAAAACCCTACCGCAGGAGGCGTGCATGAAATTGCCGCCTATCTCTGCTGAGGAACGCGCAAAGATTGAGGCTGAGAAGCAGGAAAAGGCGCGCCTTCATGAGGAGTCGGCTAAGCTGTCGGGTATCCCTATCACTCGGGAAGATATTGATGCTTACCTTAAATCACGTTGGAGCCGTGGCGACCACCTAATCTATAACCTGTACCATGATGGTGATAAGGGAGCGGAAGATACTGTTTCGGTTTGGGTTCATTGTGACCCGGCTAACCGTTTCGAGAAGACAGAGTTCACTGAAGCGCTCGAAGCTACTAACCCTGGTCTTTTCCATGATGTTTTCGTTGATGATGAAGACGGGTACTGGGGCTGGGATGATACGCTGATTAGTTTCATGGGTGCATCTGGTACGCGCTTCACTGTATCCTGTTATAAGATTAGGCGTGGTGACTTCTATGTGTATATGGGTGCAGGTCTACATGCAGGTAAGGCACCTATTACGGCTGAGAATTTTAAGGAACTGGAAGCCATTATTGAGACGTTCAGGTATCTAAACTCGTTGCCACCCAAACAGTCAGATGGTGAGACGGTTTGAGATGTTATTGTGTAGGCAATTATGCATTTCGCCTGTGGTGGTGATATACCGAGGAATGGAAGTTCTGGTACACCCCCCTTATTTGTCGTGATTAGCGGCAGGTAAGGGGGGTGTGTTATAATGTTTTGCAAAGCGGTTGCATTATGTGACCAAGACACCCCCTATCTTCTATCTAAGGAGCCATATACACATGAATACCACCTCCTCTCACGATAACGTTCCAGCCGTTCAGGAAGTCGCACAGAGCGCCCTGCACGCCTGGAATGAAGACGCGCCCACTATTGACGATAATCCGCGCCCTAACAGGCTTCTGAAGGCTATTGCTACCGCTGGTGCTGGTGCTCTAATCCTCTCGGGTTGTAGTGTCCCTGAGACTAATTCTCAGCCTACCCCTAGTGAGACTCCGTTCAGTACGCTGGGCATTGAGTATGTCCGTGTGTGCCAGAAGGTTGAAGATGGTACTCGTGCTGAGGATACTAGCTGTGAAGCTACTGAGACCGCTTCCGCTTCTGCTTCGCCGTCTGTTTCTGCTTCTGAATCGGCAACCGCGAGTGCCAGCCCGTCGGTTAGTGGCACCCCCTCAGCTTCGCCTACTAGTAGCCCGTCTAATAATAATGGTGGTACTAACATCAATATTAATAACGGCGGCGGTGGTGGTGATGCCCACGGTAGCAATAGTGGCACCAGCATGTTTATCTGGTACTACATCGGGTACATGATGGGTCAGAACAATAACGGTGGCGGTGGTGGTTACTCTTATAGTAACAGCCACTATAACGGTAACGTGCCTGCTGTAGGTTCTTCCCTGTATGGTGGTAGCACTAGTATGCCCAATAAGGGAACCGTCTATCAGGGTGTACCCTCTAGCGGTGGTTCTTTCGCTGATTCTTACCGTGCCGCTAAAGCTAAGGCGGGCGTGAAGGACGGTAAGGTAGTCACCACTGAACGTTACAACTATAAGCCGACCACTAGTAACAGCACTAAGTCTAATTCCGGTACCTCTAACGGTAGCAACAGCTCTTCTAGCGGTAATAGTGGCACCACTAACAATAATGGTGGTAACGCGGCGGCGGCGGCAGGTGCAGGTGCGGCGGCTGGAGCGGCGGCAGGTGCTGTAGCCGCTAACAAGTCCGGCAACAACAGCAATACCGGTAATAATAACAACGCTGGTAAGGATACCAATAACAACAAGCCGAACAACGACAACAATAACGCTAACAAGAACAATAACGGTAGCGGCTCCAACAACGGCAACGGCTCTTCTAATAACTCCAAGAGTGATAGCAAGTCCGGTAGCAATAGTGGCTCCTCCAATAATGGTGGCAACTCTAACTCTGGTTCTAAGAGCGGCGGTAGCAATAGCGGTTCTGGCTCTTCGTCTGGTGGTGGTTCCAAGTCTGGTGGTTCCTCTAGCGGTGGCTCTAAGGGTGGCTTTGGTGGCGGTTCCAAGTCTGGCGGTGGCACCTCTGGCGGCTAATATTGCAACCATTCCACCCGCCTATGCGGGGTGGTTCTATCTATGAAAGGCTCCATGACAATGGAATCAAATTTCTCTCCACGCGGCGGCGACATTTACAGCATGTCCGAGCAACAGCACGCTTACTTTTGGCAACGGGCAGTACAGGCTATCAAAAATAGTCGCTACAAGCTTTCGCCACACACCCGCAAAGAGGTGCGGCTAAAGGGTGCCGAAGTTTCACGCATCACATGGAATCCGCAGACCTCAGAGCCGACAGTCACACTCAAGACACTCTGGAGCGGAAACTGGCGTGTTCGTGAAGGTTTGAAAGCCCACGGAGACATTATCACGGTTATACATGTCACGATACATACCTCCAACGGCTACACCATAGTAGAAGACACGGAACAGCGGTCATACTATGTCTACAACTATGATACAACTCTCATTGCAGGCGAACTCCGCAGTACACTCAAGCCCGGTTTTACAAGTAGGATACTAGGGGCAAGCTTCTATCGCCCTCACTGTCCACATGGGGTGGAGCGAGTGTTCCAAAGTGTTGTTACGCTCAAGTAGTCATTTTAGGTTCTATGGCGTAACACTAAAGATGAAAGATGGTAAAAGTAGTACCAATGTAAGGTAAAACCCCAGGGGAATACCCAAAATTGGTACTACTTTACAGAAAGATTACAGTAATTATTATGACTAGTAAAGCAAGTAAGAAGTATGAAGTAACAGATATTAGCAAGCAACTCGATAACGGGGTGACTATCCGCCGTATCCGCGCATTGGAAGACGTGTACACTAGCGACGGTAAGCTTATCGCCCCGAAGGGTGCTCTAGGCGGCTGGATTCAAGGAACCGGCAACCTGTCACAGGACGGCGGCGCTTGGGTTCATGATGACGCTATCGTGTATAGTTCAGCTGTTGTTAAAGATGATGCACAGGTAGCACAGCAAGCACAGGTGTACGGTAACGCTTTCGTTCATGAGTCTGCGCTAGTCTATGGGAACGCTAAGATTCATGGTGGCACCTGGGTTGGTGGCACGTCATGGGTTTATGGTGACACGCAGGTGTTTGGTGAGTCTCGACTCTGGGGTTCTAGTACTGTGTGTGATACGGCATGGGTGTATGGTTCTGTCCGCCTTGAGAATAAGAAGGTAGAGGGCGATACTAAAATGAATGGTGCTGGCTCGTTTGTTGGTACGGATTTTGAAAGTGCGCCTCGTGAGCTACCGTCGTTCATTACCGGCTGATAGTAGCATTTTGTGGAAGTACCCCTTAGCTTTATGCACACATGCTAGGGGGTACTTTTATACCCCTCTAGATGTTTGTGACTAGGTTCACATGTTTTCGAGTTGCACGGGGGTTATGGGTGTGTCATAATAGAAGTGTAGCGAGGAAGTGGTAGATAACTTCCATAATGCACTAAGCACGCTACAATAGATTCCCCGAAAGGAAGACAATAATGGCTATCGAACTTGATGTCCCCGCTATCGCCTGGGAAGGTATCGCGTTCTCTTTTGAAACCCCCGATGAGCTTTCCGACCTCATGTTTGAAGGCTTTGTTCCCGAGGCAATCGCCATTGATACCCACGTGGAAGAAGATGGTACCCTCGGTGCGCACATTGTGGCGGCGGTAGAGGAATCCCGATTTACTATCGACCTTACGACTTTTGACCCCGACTTCTTTGCTCTCCTGAAGATTATTCGCGTAAACGCCGATGACATTGGCGAGGTAGACTTTGAAGACGGTATTCTGACCCTCAAGGACAATAGGCTTGAAATGAACTAACTCAAAACTCTTACCCCCCCGATGTTCCACACCACCGGGGGGGTAAACCCTCATAAACTCCAACGAAAAGGAAAATACTATTATGACTTCTACTGCTGTAGAGATAGTGAATTTTGCAAAACAGAAACGAGTACTGTATAGTTGTTCCTTGTAAGCCCCTTTAGCTCAGTCAGGTCAGAGCTACGGACTTTTAATCCGCAGGTCGTGGGTTCAAATCCCACAGGGGGCACTTAACACATTCTTTTGGGTGTGTTCAATCACCTCGCCTGTGAGAGGCGGGAGAGGTGGTTAATCTAAACGGACATTAACGTGTCAAGGCCAGGATAGCTGGATTACCGGCTTGAGGGTCACCGTCAGGGCAAAACCCTGGCTCATCTACCGCGCACGCGGGGATGACTCATAGAGTAAGAAGAAGTCCTATTTATAAGGCACTTTACCCCTATAAACCCCTATGTGAGCTATTTCACCTAAATCTAGCTTGCATAGGGGTTTAGAGTGTGCCATAATGGTTACATAAGCAAGAGGGAAACCTCAAAGGTACTAGTTAAATAAGGCTAGACACCATATCTACTACTACTTCTAGAAAGGAAGTATACTAAATGGCTCTTGAGAATTTCACCCCCGTCTGCAAGGTCAATTACAAGATGGTTGGTCAGGACGGTAACGCCTTCAACCTTATGGGCGGCTTCGCACAGCAGGCGCGACGTGACGGCTGGGATAAGGCTGACATTGACATGGTAATCAATGAAGCAATGAGCGGCAACTATGACCACCTGCTCACTACCCTGGCTACCTATTGCAAAAATCACGGCATGGGCTCCTATGAGGGCGATGAAGACGAAGAGGACTACGAAGCCCTGTAATACCCCATGAAACCCCGCTAGGTGGACACCTAAGCGCCTAGCGGGGCAAATACCACTAACCACTAATCAGAGCGGAAAGGAAGCGTTACAATGGCATACAAAGGTCTTCACCTGGTGAAGGTGCAAAACGATACTTACCGAATCATGAACGGTAATCATGAGCGAGTAGGCATCATCACCTATAATAAGGAATGGAAGCTCCGCCCTGGCACCTTTGCATACCATGCACGCGGCGTGAAGGAATACCCTATCTACCTTGACCGTACCGCTGATGCTGGAAGCCCTAAGCGCGCCCTGGAAGCGTTCGTAGATTCCCCCTGCATTTCCATGCAGACCCGCTAAACACCATTAGCAACGACACCCCCCCATACCTTTTGGAAGGAACCTAAATAATGAAATTCTCCAAGCTGACCGCCGCCGCTCTTATCGGTGCTATCGCGCTCACTGGCTGTTCCAGTACCAATACTGCAAATAAGGTAGAAGAAACCACTACCGCAACGGCAACCCCTAGCCCTGAACCTACTGAGAAGGCTAAGGAAGCTGTAGTAATCAACGCTAACCTTACGACCCGCCAGCACCTCACGGGTGAAGAGCACCCCCACATCAACAGTGACACCGATACGTCGTATAACGAAAGGAAGGGGAAGCTTACAGCAGACCACTCAGATGCTTCAGCACAGGACGGCACCCTGAACACTAGCTACGAAGTGTACCTAAACTACACCCTGCGAACCCAGGAAGGCGAACTGTACAGTAACACCGTACCCCGCTCCAAGGTGCGTATCATTGTTGAAGACGTAGATTACGCCTACGCTATCGGCACCAAGAAGCAGTACCAGGACGGCGACATCACCATTGTTGCACCCAAGGACGGCGTAAACACTAAGGGTGAGTTCAAGGTGAACGTTCGAGACGTAAACAACTAAACGAACAACCACCCCAACACGACAAGGGGGTGGTAGCATAAACCAAGCTACCACCCCCTTACCTATCAGACAGGAACCCCCATATATGGAAATGTGGAGTCACCCCGAACAAGTCATGCACTGGCTCCTAGTGCTAACCTCGGCAATCTTCATCCCTACCGCCTGTAGGGCTATCGGTAGCGCCTTCGGGTACACCTTTTCTGTCCAGCTTTGGCGCACATACCTTTTTAAGCATCACCGCGTCCCAGCGGCAATAATTTTCGCTTTTACTATCGCCTTCGAGGTAGCATGTGTTATCGTCTCCGTCTTTACAGTATCCAAAGCCCTTGCAGGTGCCAACATTACAGACAGTACCGTGCTCATGGTTTCACACCTACTGAACTTGGCGCTTCACATCCGCCTCACAGGTCGATACGCCAAGGCACCCAATGCATAAACCTGAACAAGGTAAGAGCGCCAATAGGTGCTACCGGACAGAAAATATGATATAATCGGTACAACACCTCGCCTGTGAGAGACGGGAGAGGTTAAACGGACATTGCCCTTTACGGGTACTGTCAAGGCCTATACAGTTAGCCGCTTGGTTAGCTTGATGGTCACCGCCGGGTAGTGATACCAGACCCACCCCGCATAAGGAAGACTTATAGTGAATGTATGATTAACCGTTAATCAAATCTGTACAAGTTTGCATGATTCTGTCGTCTATTGTTGCGAAAATCGACGGCATGTGGCATACTGTGAGTACAGGCTAGGATTGACGCTAAAGCGTAGTCGTTGCTACCTGAGCCCTGAGAAGGCGAACAAACCCATCCACCGTCCCGGTTGCGGTATATCCGTGACCACCCCATATTTTTTGACGAGATGCAGTTTGAAACCGTCTTTATTGGGCTGTAAAAACTGGAAGCAAGGATTACCTTAGCTATCCCGGTTTGGTTATATGTAACCCTAAGCCACTTGGCGAGGGGCTAGAGGTGCCGTAGGGTGCCTATAACAGGGCTTACCTGTTATGAATTAAAGGTGCAACGAAGGGTTGTTTTTACAACACTTCGATACACCATTTAAACCTATTTACCCTAGACAAGAAGCATCTTCCCCTTGTATGCAGGGTTGGCTCCAGTCGCTAACAAGAAACTAGTACACTAGATTTAAACCCCGGAACATGCTACTCTGAGTATGACCCCTAAAGGTCACGCAAAAGACACGGAAGCCTTACAGAATAGGTAACCGTGAATCATGTTCCACAACATTAACCACGAAAGGTTAGGTAAACCCACAATGGGTAAGAACAAGAACAGCATTTTTGCACGTTTCAACAACCTCATTCGCGCAAAGATTAACACCGCAATTGATAAGGCGGAAGACCCGCAGGAGATGCTAAACCAGCTTATCCGTGACTACAAGGAAGAGATTCGAGTAGCGGAGGCTAATGTTGCTGAGGTTATCGGCAACCTGCGCATCATGGAGTCTGACCATAAGAAGGAACAGGGCAAGGTTCAGGAGTGGCAGGTTAAGGCTCAGGCGGCTTCTAATAAGGCTGATGAGTTCCGTGCTCAGGCTGAGAAGCTTGAGGTTGGTGACCCGGCACGTACCGAGGCTGAGGCTCAGGCTGATAAGTTTGACGGTCTGGCACGTATCGCCCTGAAGAACCGTACTAACGCTGAGAAGACTGCTGAGAAGCTTGAGGAGCAGATTAAGGTTGCTACCCCGCGTGTTGATTCTCTGAAGGGTCAGCTGAGTGATGCACGTGAGAAGCTGGCGGCGGCTCACCACCAGCGTGATGAGCTTCTGGCACGTCATAAGACTAATGAGGCTATGGGTCGTATCCTTGACGCTACCGAGAGTATTAACGTCAATGGTACTAACCTGAGCTCGCCTATGAATGAGTGGGAAGAGCGTATCGCCCGTGAGGAGGCACGTCTTCAGGGTCGTCAGGAGATTATGGCTGACCCGGTAAAGGACGGCTTCGATGAGCTGGACTCTCTGGCTGTTGATTCCGCCCTGGATGATGAGCTTGCAAAGCTGAAGGCAAACAACAAGAAGTAGTAGTGTGACTCACTAAGTAGAACCCCCTAGCGGTATTTCCTCTAGGGGGTTTTACTTTGCCTAATTTCTTACGTGACCCATTTCACGTAATTCTAACTTGCATAGGGGTTTAGAGTGTGCCATAATGATTATATGAACGGTGGCTATGGATACCACCACAAAAGAAAACTACCCGCACAGGAAAGGATAACTATATAATGCCTGCACGTAAGAGCGTTACCGTACCGTATGAGGTGCGCCCCCTGACCCTGGAAGATATTGCACACGCCGAACAGTGGGCAAACACTACCCCTTACGGTGCTACTAGCGAGGATATCAGTCCGTACCCTATCCTGTGCCCTGAGCTTCGTAAGCTTCAGCAGGCGGGTAAGGAGCTGATTACTATTACGGTTCGCCGTCAGCGTGCCCCCTTGTTCTTTCTGGAAGACTTCGATAACCTGCAAGGCGTGACCTGGAACCACGAAGATAAGACCGTGACCATTCCCGTCCGTACCCTCACCCAGTTTGTAGGCGGTCATGTGAAGCGTGACTCTGTACCGGAAACCCGCGTATTCCTCATGGGTGGCACCCGATTCAATGCGGCAACCACCCACAAGACTACCTTCTATGGTTGGTGTTTCTTCCGTGGTGACGGTATTACCCCGGAGGGGCGTTTCGAGCATGTCTACCTGGACGGCACCATGACCCTCCCGAGCCCCGTCAAGTACTTCTACAGCGTCACTATCATTAGTGAAGCCCCTAGCGACCTGCGAGGACTCTATGACGTAGACCGCGTAACTATCAAGGGTACCGCAAATATTACCGGAAAGGTGAGCCTGTGGCGCTACATCCTGGGTGGTAATATCGCCATTGAGTCCGACCCCACATATGGTGATGTAGAGCTGTTCGGTGCTGACTCAGCTGTAACCACCGAAGGTAGCCCCCTCGTGTTCAGTGAAAGCCTGTACCCACTCAATAAGGACGGATACACCGCCGCCGACCCCTACGGTACGGTGCGCATGGCATGGAACGTGCAAGGCATCTACAACCGTGTAGACGAACTGCACACCTTCACCGACGGTGTTACCCGATACTGCCGAAACCCTGAACAGCACGATAATACCTGCAAGTGCATCGGCTGGGAGTTGGCACGCATTGATGCACCTGAACTGTACGAAAAGTACGTTAAGGTGCACACCCCCGGCAACACCGAAGAGGTGAACCTCAAGGAAATAAATCAGGCATGGGGTAAGCTGTTGGCGGCTAATCAGCCCGACAGCCTGTGGCAGTATCCGCCCCGCCGATAAACAAGAAGTGATGCCCTGTAAGGTTTCAATATCTTACGGGGTATTACTATACCCATAAGCACCCCATAGGAAGCCATGCATGGCTCTCTGCGGGGTTTATTTCTATATTGCGAGTAGTTGGAGGGTGTGACTTAATCAGTCTACTCAAAGGGGCTTTCAAGGGAGGGTGACTATAAGGGCTCCAAGGGTTTCTAGTAGAGTACCAGCGGTGACTATAAGGGCTCTAGAATGACCATAAGAGCCCCTGTGGTGACTATAGGGGATTCTTCGGGGAGTATTAGGGCTCTTTGGGGGTGGTTATTTGGGAGTTTGCGGGGACTTTTAGGGGGTGACTATAAGGGCTCTAGTGGGGACTATTTGGGAGTTTCCGTCACTGAGTATGACTGCCGCCGCCTTGTGATACCGGGGCTCTGGGGGTGTTTTGGGGTGGTGTGACTATAGATGGGGATAAAGATTATTACGCGCGTGCGCGAGACGGTCGCATAGGTTCCCCTAGATTGGGTAGGGGGATAGATTGTGGATAGCTAGGGGGTGGTTACCTTGATGGGGACTATTAGGGCTCTAGGGGCGGATTTTTGAAGAATAAAAAATAAGTGCCCTGAATAACAAGGTGATAACTTGCAGGTATCAGTAATGAGCTGTAAGGTATGCGGCTCTACCTGCTAGGTCAATACGGGGTACGTGGGTAGGTTGGCACCCATTCGGCATTACTGATACACTGGGTGGGTACCACCTTGAATATCGAGCAGGTGATTCACCTCTCGGGGGTGGTATAATTAACCTTGAATCCAACCTGCATAGATTTGCATGTTTCTGTCGTTAGCTGTTGCAAAATTTGACGGCGTATGGCATACTGTAAGTACAGGCTGAGATTAATGCTAAAGCACTTGCTACCAGAGCCCTGTGAAGCGGCTAAATCCATCCACCGTCCCGGTTGCGGTATATCCGTGACCACCCCCCATATTTTCTGACGAGATGCAGATTTGAAGCCGCCTTCATAGGGCGTAAACCCTGGAAGCAAGGATTACCTTAGCTATCCCGGTTTGGTTATATGTAACCCTAAGCGCTCGCGCGAGGGGGTAGAGGTGCCGTAGGGTGCCTATAACAGGGCTTACCTGTTATGAATTAAATGTGTAACAAATGGTTGTTTATGCAACAATTCGATACACCATTTAAACCTATATCTCAGATTTTCCAATCGCAAGGAGAACCATCTCTACCATGAACGAAAACAGCATTTCCATTTCCGACTTCACTATCCTTGGCTTCTTTGACGGCAAGTTCAACCCTGAAGATATTGCCACTATCAACGACCAGGACTTGACCGCTACTAACTTCCAGATTCGACAGGATGACGACCTGGACGAGTTTGACGGTTCCATGAAGTCCCTGTTTGTGACGATTAGCACCGGCGGTTATGAGTTTGAGGCTGAGTTCCCGCTCACCTCGCCTATACTGCGTGATATTGCGGCTCTGATGGTTGATGCTCAGACGTTCCCGCTTGAGTTTAAGATTACCCACCTTGAGCGTTACAGTGGCAACATTGTTATGCGCTACGCTGACCCGGAGCCGCTGGAGCTAACCGCCTAACCTTATAGGTGACCAAGGAAACCCCCTAGAGGAAATACCACTAGGGGGTTTCGCATACCCAACTATGGGTGTGTCCTATTTCATACTATCTCAGTTTGCATATCTACTTATGGTGTGACATAATGGTTATATACCCAGGGGTTGTCTCCTGGAAGTTCACTAGCAACCAACCGTTAGGAGTCGCAACATGCCCTGCTACATGGCGAAATACAGCAAGTCGCTCAAGTCAAGCACCTCACTCCCCGTATGGCGTGCCCTTGGTGTTATTAATAATGCGAGCACCCCCGTCATGGAGAAGGCATACCGTGGCACCATGTTTAACATTGCCCACCTGGGGAACGCCCCGCGTGGCACCCGTAATGCTATCTACAACCGCGCTGGGTACATTATCTACAACGGATACATGAGCGGTGCAAATGGTAACGTTGGTTCCTATATTGAAGACCTGGAAGCTAATACGCCCGGTCTGATTACTGGCACCCCCCGTAAGGGCTTGCACGTACTCAATGAGGCGGCAAAGAACCTCATGGGTGGAAACATCATCGAAGGCAACGCTACCGTGAACGTACCCAATACCTACCTTACCGCTAGTGTAGTATCAGGCAATGCTACGATTCACGGCGGAACCTTCAAGGACAGTGAGATTACCGGCTCTGCGACCGTTTGCGGCGGCACCTATGAGCGCGTACTCATCACAGGCAACGCTAACCTAACCATCGAGGGTGAAGCCACCATTACGGGTAGCACCTTCGGCGGTGATACCACCCTGCATTACACGGCTAACGGTGAGTGCAAAATCACCGGGCACACCCCTGCGGCAATGCATGAAGATAATCGAGACCTGCTGTGGGCTTTCCGTTTCGCTGTAGCCCTGTATGACTGTGGAACGGTACACACCTTTTGCTTGGAATCCAAGAAGCATAATAAGGAGTGTAAGTGTGGCTTGTATGCACCACAGGCTTACCGTGAATCCAAGATTGCCAACGAGTATATGGAATTAGTGAACGCCCGCTCGACGGATACCGCCCGCCTGGAAACCCTGGAAGCCGAGATGAACAAGGAGTTTACCCTGCGTACTATCGCTAGGTGGAGCCGTGAGCTTCGATAGGCACTTACGGATACCCCCTAGAGGAACTATCACTAGGGGGTATTTTGAACCCATATGCAGTATGTGACTAGGCTCACATGGTTTCGACTTGCACACCCGGCTAGGTTGTGGCATAATAGTTATATAAGCAAAGGGGGAAACCCCGGAACAACCTATAGAAACCCCTATAGGAACTACTACCCGTGAGAGGAACCATCATGAACGCTATCGCTAACATTACTTACGAGTTCGACGAAAAGAACGGCAACGGCGCAAACATTGCAACCGCCGAAATTCTCGACACCGACACCTGGGATGAATACGGCACCTTCACCCTGCCGATTAGCAACCCCATCCCCGAATACTACAGCGACAACATGACCGATAGCGACATGGAAACCTGGGTAGCTATCGCCCGCTGTAGCATCATTGTTCAGCTTCTCGCAGTCACCCTAGATAACCCGCTCGGTGACGGTAAGCGCTACGGCTTCCAGAACGTCACCGTCGAAGAAGACAACATTGGCATCTTCCACCTTATCGCTGAAGTAGTAGAGAAGCCCTAGCCCCAAAGACCATACACCCCCTATGGGTACATATACCACCCATAGGGGGAGCCATAAGCCACTACGCACCGAAAGGAACCTACCATGAACCTCTTCAAGCTCTTCACCCGCCGCAACAAGCAAACCCGCCAGCGAATCACCCTCGAATACAACAAGAAGACCGGAACCATCACCGCCCTCCGACTCAACGACAAGAAGGGGCGAACCACCACCACCATCACCCGCCGGGCAACCCTAGAACGCCTCAACTCAAGCAACCTAGCGCCCGCAATCCGCAAGATGGAAAAGGGCGGCACCCCTGACCAGTGGTTCCGATACACCCTCGCGGCAACCACCAACATGTACACCAATACCGCTACCGGACGAGTCAAGGCTAAGGATACCCATATTGTCCACTGCGGCAACGGTCGAATCGAAGCATATATCACTCAGTAGAACGGGTGTGACGAAGCCCATAGGAAAATAGTTAGTTTTCGACTTGCATACCCCACACAGGTACGTTATAGTTATATGTGTAAGGACGACAGGGAAACCTGAAAGACTTGCGATTACTATCCAAGGAGGGGCGCGAGCCCAATGGAGCCTGTACCGCCATAAGGGTGGGTGTTCACGGCACGCAGGGTCGAACCTGCTACAGGCACTTGCAAATACGAACAATGTTTGCTATAATAAACTTGAGAGTACAGATGCGATTCAATCGAGTTACTTCTAAACAATTATGGGAATTGCTAACAACTAATCACCTGCTGGCTAATAACCGGCGGGCTAGTTCAATACAACCTCGATTGAGACTAATTCTCTGGACTCTCAACACAACAACAGTTCATACCCCTAACCGGGGTGTTGCACCTGATAGGTGACACACAGAGTCAAACCTGTTATGAATACTTGCAGGGGATATAACCCCTGTGCTACACTTGGAATTGTAGAAGCGCGATTATCGAGTTACTTCAACAATTTTGGGAATTGCTTAGAATCATGAACTAGTTGCCTTTAGACTAGTCAAAACACCCTCGATAAGCTCCATTCTCTACAGTTCCAACACTACAAAGCCCGCACCCCAATAGGGGGTGTTGCACCGAAAGGTGGCGCGCAGGGTCAAGCCTGCTACGGGCACTAGCGAATATAGTGTTATATATTTGCTCCCCTTTGGTGGCGTAGATGTGATTTTGTCGAGTTACTTCAAACAAATCTGTAAATTTGCAACGAAACTGGTCGCCCTTGTCGGCTAGATACTAACCTCGACATGGCTGGTTCTCTACGCCTCCATTTCTTTTACCCAAAAACAAGCAAACACAACAGATAAGGGGCACCAACCAGCCACCCCAAAGACTAAACACTAACTATAGGAAGGAAACCCTATCATGGGTCGATTCAACACTAAGAACCACGTGACCGCTAATAAGGCGACTAATAAGATTGACACTACCGGCGAGCGTATCAGCACCTTTGAGGGTGGTACCGGCTGGAAGCGTACCCCGAAGGCTGAGCTGTTCCTAGCCGCCGTTACCTCACTGAATGAGGATACGTTCTATGAGAAGGCTGACGCGCGTGCTGACCGTATCGCTAAGCTTGTTGCCCAGGTTGCGGACGATAATGTTTGGCTTGAGGGTCTGATTGGTTGGCTTCGCCAGGAGGCTGGTCTTCGTGCTGTACCGGCAATGATTGCCGCTGAAGCTGTTCATGCACGCCTGGAGGCTGGTTTGACTGGTGGTAACCGTGCCCTTGTTTCTGCCGCTATTGGTCGTCTGGATGAGTCTAGCGAGTTCCTTGCTTATTGGTTTGCCCGTTTTGGTCGTAAGGTGCCGTCTGCTGTGAAGCGTGGTATTGCTGATGCCTTGAATAAGTCTGTGACTGAGAACAGTGTTTTGAAGTGGCAGGGTCGTATGGCTAAGGGTGCTTTCACTCTTGCTGATGTTGTGAACCTTGTTCACCCGAAGCCGTCTGATAAGTACCGTGAGAACCTGTACGGCACTATCATTGATTCTGCTTACGGTCGTGAGCCGAACCTTGAAGAGCTTTCCATCATGGCGGCTCGCCGTGACTTCTTGAACCTCACTAAGGATGAGAAGATTAAGGTTCTTTCTGATAAGGAATCCGCTGACCGTATCATCAAGGATGCGCGTCTTACCCATGAGGTAATTGCGGGTACTATTGGTGTTATCCCGGCTGAGGTTTGGGATAATCTCATTGACCATATGGGTTACCAGGCGCTTCGTATGAACCTGAACCGTATCAGCAACGCGGGTGTATCTTACGATACTATCGAGAAGATTAACCGTAAGTTGCGTGATAAGGACGCTATTGTGCGTGCGAAGACTATGCCGATTAACTTCCTTGCCGCATACAAGAACGCGCCGCTGGACTTTGCCGCCGCACTACAGGCGGGTGCTAATAGTGTGCTGGATAATGTGCCGGAGTTGCCGGGTCGCACCCTGCTTCTTCTTGACCGTTCCGGCTCTATGGGTAGCCGCCTGTCTGAGCGTAGCTCTCTGTCACGTCAGGATGCCGCTAACATGTTCGCCGCCGCCTTTGCTCTGAAGAATAAGGGTCGCGTTGATATTGTGGCGTTCGATACTCAGGTTGAGAAGGTTAAGATTACCTCTAGTGACCTGTTGCGCGTTGTTGATAACGATATGCCGTCCGCTCGTGGTGGTACTGATACCGCTAAGGCTCTGCGTGAGTCTTATAATGGTCATGACCGTATCCTCATTATCAGTGATGAGCAGAGCCTCAATGCCCGCCGATACTGGGGTAGTGAGTACACTGTCGATGATGTTCTTGACCGCTATGTACCGGCGCACGTGAACGTCTTCACCTGGAACCTTGCAGGCTATGAGGCGGCTCATATGGAAGCTAAGGAGCGCCGCTGGTCGCTTGGCGGTCTGACTGATAAGGGCTTCGAGCTTATCCCGCTTCTTGAGCGTGGCATTGATGCTGGTTTCCCGTGGGAAAACAAGGGCTAACTAGCCCCTGACCTTTCGGTTACCCCTCTGGGTCGTATGACTCAGGGGGGTATTTTTTATACCTTGTTACCTATTTCACGTGATTTTGAGTTGCGCACCCCGCTATGGTGTGCCATAATGGTTACATAACAATTAGTTAGCCCCTATAAGGCAATACCCCATGTAAGGAGTACTCAAATGGCACGAATTACCCTCGGTGCATACGCGGTCATTATCGACACCTACGAAAACGGTAATGAAGTAAGCGAAATTACTATCCCCGTGTCATTCAAGAACATTACCGTAACGCGCGGTGACTTTGAGCGCACCGGCGACACTAGCTGGCAGGTCGTACCTAGTAACCAGCCTGTAGATGGAACCTTTATCATTGGCGGCGTTGCTGAGGGTGAAGAAATCCAAGCACTCGAAGAGTTCACCAAGAACATGAACCGTAGCACCCGCGTGAAAATCATTGACAGCTTCCATGATTCTACCGGCGGGCTGAGCGTAACCATCGAATACTAACCCAAACCCCTAACAGCCAATACCCCCCCCCTCACCAAGACACACGAAAGAAGGAAATACCATGAACCCGTTCAACAAGAAGTACGAACTACTCAACATTGCTATCAAGTCCACCAGCGGCACCGTAGTCCGACGAGTCCAAGCCCTGCAAGACATCATCAACAGCGAAGGCGTGACCATTGCCCGCGCCGGTGAACTAGGCGGCTGGATTGAAAACGAACGCAACCTGTCCCACAGCGGCGGCGCATGGGTAGCAGATAGCGCCATCGTATCCGGTGAAGCCCGCGTACTCGAAGATGCTGTAGTGAACGGTAATGCCCGCGTAAGCGGTGAAGCATGTATCACCAACCAGGCGCTAGTGACCGGCAACGCATGGGTCACTGGACACGCCGTAGTAGCGGGTAGCGCAATCGTAGGCGACAGCTCCCGCGTACTCGAATACGCAAAGGTAATCCAGGGGGCGCGCTTGTATAACACCTCCGTAGCACGTGGCATGTCCCGCGTTGGTGGCACCGTATACCTGACGAAGAACAATGTAGCGTCCGGTTTTGACCTCATCTTCAACTAAACACGCACTGTAAGCCCCGGCAACCCAGCCACCACAGCCGAAAAATGGTATAGTGGTAGCTGTAAACAGCCGGGGCTACCCCCAGTCACCCGGAAACCTACAGGAAGACAAACCATGACAAATAGCATTGATAAAATTGTGCACCTGTGGAACAAGGAAGCACCTGCGCAAGCCAACAATAAAGCAATCATCAACCTAGAGAACGTACACCAGCTAAGCATCGCCCTCAATGGTGAATCGCACCCCGCAATCGCCAACCTAGATGTAGACCCCTACGAACTTGTAGAGCGTGGATGTACCAATGCGGAACTAGCCCGAATTGACAGGGCAACCACTATTGCATACGCCGACATTCTCGACACCACCCTAGAAGAAACTCAAACAATCCTGAAAGGAACCCCTGTGTCACCCATCAACGGTGCAACCCAGCCGAAGCTTGCAGAACTAGCCCAAAAGCAGGTACGCAACGAAGCGAAACTAGCAGACATTGCACTTCGACTACAGGCATACCGGAAGCTCAATACTGCAAACGAAAAAGAAATAGAACTACTCACTCAGAAGATTACCGGAACCGACACGCCCGCATCTGACCCGAACCTCCAGCAGGTCATGCGGGACATCGAAGCCAAGCGCCTATTTATCGTCTCCAATAATAAGTCATACGACAAGCTTCTACAAACCTACCAGGCACTCAACAACCGAGTAGTAGCAACCCGTGACCGAATCCACGCCGAACAGTGCGCCCTCGCAATCAAGACAGTAAACGAAGCAAACAAGGAAATCGAAGCGTACTTCCAAGACGCAGTAGACGACGACGACACCCTCGAAGTCACCACCCTCCCGGACGCCCTTGATGAAATCACCAAGGAAGCCGAAGACAACGAGCACATCTTCAACGGGCTCCTACTCGAACAGAAAATCCGAGAACTCAGGGAACAAGCACGCAACAAGGAAGCGTAACCAAACATGGAACACACCCCAACACCCGACCTACACGGGCTAACCCACAACCAGTACGCATACCTAGAAGCACTACTCGTAAACATGAGCACAACCTACTGGGTAAGCAACTCAACTTCAAAGCACCGCCCCAACCGGGGCAAGCCCGCCGCTATCGTAACGGTAATCCCCACCCACAGTAAGCCACTCCATGCCGAAAATATCCTCACAATGCTAGAAGCTAGTACCCCAATCGAATGGGGTGTAGCCAAGCAGGGTGCATACCTCACATACCCCGGCGGTGATTACAGGTACAGTATCATGCTGAATGACTGGCATGTACGCAAGAGTGAGCGACTAGCAACCAGCGGCACCACCCACAGGGAATATCTACCTGACGGTGACGTGCTATTCATTCGCTTCTGCGTGCCCAACCTCACCGAAGTACTAGAAACAAAATACGCGGGGACCCTATTCCTAGAAGCATACAAGACCATCGCATACCTATACAGTAACGCCCTATTCTCAGGCAATGTACCGAAGGTAGGTGAAGACATTCCCACCTTGGAAGATATTCTGTCCATGCTCGAAGGATACGGCGAATACAACACCATCACTTACACGAACGACGGCGACACCAGCACCAGTGAGGAAGCACCTAAGCAGTACAGTGGAGAGTCAGGTGTGGAACTAGCATACGACAACACGTCAAGCGAGGGAAAGTACTCTTTGAGGTACATTGCTGGTGTAACCTGCTACTATTTTTCCGTACTAGCAACACTCTTTTTCCTAGCCTCGTTTGTGGCAGTATTTTTCATGAGGGGATATACGTGGTTGCTTACATGCGGCTTTGGGATGCTAAGTTTCATTTTCATTTACAGTACCACAACCTTGCTTACAGAAGAAGAAATTAAAAAACTCTAGCTACCACGGGGCGGGTGACTCTTACAGCCGCCCGCCCTGCAACACAAAAACACCCCTAACCCTAGTAACGGAGAAACAAACATGAGCATATACCAAAAGAATACCAAAGTAGACGAAGAGCGAGAGTTTTTCGGGGGACTATTTGCTATCATCTGCCACATATGCCTGTGTGCTACCCCCGTACTTTTGCTTGTCGGGTTGGTTCCAGTTGGCATAATCACCGGTATTATTAACCGTTAATCCAATCTGTATAAGTTTGTAATTTTCTGTCGCCTAGTGTTGCAAAATCTGACAGCTTATGTCATACTATAGGTATAGGCAAGGAAGAACCCGATGCAACCATACATTGTGCCAATCTAAGCCATAATCGAATCAGGTCTGAGGCTACAGTCATTGCCGCCAGTGCTCCATACAAGACACTTAAATCCATCCACCGTCCAGGTTGCGGTATATCCGTGACCACCCCCATATTTTCTGACGAGATGCAGATTTGAACCGCCTTCATAGGGCATGAATACTGGAAGCAGAGGCTACCTTTAGTTATCTTGGTTTGAGTATATGTAACCCTAAGCCGCTTGGCGAGGAGGTAGAGGTATCGTAGGGTGCCTATAATAGGTAAAACTGTTATGAATTAAATGTGCAACATATGAGTGTTTTTTGTAACACTTCGATACACCATTTAAACCTATAGTAGCAATGGTTTCGGGGGTTATTATGTGGGTAATCGCACCCGAAGAATACAAGAAGTAGCACCCACCCAAGCAACCCCTGACAGAAAGGTAAAATCATGGCAGATTCAGATATTCCTGACAAGCCAAAGAATGAACATGCTGAAATTATCGGTAGCACAAAGCTGACGGTTAAGGAACGCTTCTACTCTTACATGCGCTCTCATGCACCTTTTGCATAGATATTATTGAGTTTATTCACACTGGGTGCTGTAGAGTGCCTTCTTGGTCAGGTTCCAATCCCGCTGTTTAAAATCTTCGAGATTTTTGGGTTACCCCTGGTTGCCATTAGTGTCGCCGGGTTCCTGTTCATGGCGTTTTGTGATTATCTTGTAAAGAGTAGTCGTAAACGGTAGTTCACCCAATATTGGTGGGGTGTAGCATCTATGAGGTTTAGGTCTTACAGATGCCACGCCCCACCTATTTTGCTATTTGTGACCTATTTCATAATATTTTAGTTTGCAATCCATACCAGGGTGTGTCATAATTGTTTTAAAGACTTTTGGGAATGTCCCACCCCCTAACAGAAAGAGAAAATCATGTCACAGGCAATTACCACCCCTATCCGTAAGGCACTCATGCCCGCAAAGTACTGCGTAACCAGCCGCAATAACATGGCAAAGCTGTACGATACTATCAAGCCGTCCTACAGTCTTGAAGACATTGCAAACAGCGCATACCATCTGGCAAGCGACGCATCTAATGCAGAGCCAATCCGTGTGCCCCTAACTGAGCTCATGGAAGAATACATCTTCTGTGACACCAACGGTAACATGTGCATCACCGAAGACCTAGAAGGCAAGTACCTATGGTACCGCAACCATGTGCCTGTAGACGCGCATCACAATGATGTAGTGAACCCCGACGACAATATGGCAAGCTACTACCGCGTATCCCGTGATGAGTACTACCCCTACGAAGCACCTATTGACACGCACCTCAACAGTGACCACCTGTATATTGTATACACCGAGCGTGAACCCGTCACCAAGCGAGTCGTAGAGAACTACCTCACCGCAACCATTGGCGGCGGTCGAGTAGTAGACACTCACAACTACCTCTTCAAGTACATCGACACCCACACTAAGGGCGAAGGTCTTGCGAACCATGTGTACCTCATTGCGAGCTTCAAGACACGCCCCTACAGCACCAAGAAGTGCCTGTCGTTCAAGCTGAATAGCGAGCTCGTCACCCGAAACGGGTACGACATTATCCGCGACCTCTACATGCAGGATGTGCTCTCGCCTGAAGACTTCACGGTGACCTTCAATATTGAGGATACTGAAAAGTTTGACGAAGCAACCCTAGCTAAGGTCGCCTGGGAAACCTTCGCACAGCGATTCAACTTCGACCCCAACGAATGTGACCCCTACAAGGCGCTCTAAATACCGCATAGAGCCACGTAACCCCCTCTAGTAACTGTTATAATACTAGAGGGGGTACACCCCAAACAGCAACGAAAGGAAATAAGCATGTCACACAACTACAGTGCCGTATCACGACCCGCCGGCGAGTATTACGATGAGTACCATAAGGGCATGATAGAGGAAGTAAGCGCCGCCGCTACTATCCGACAGGCAATCCTATACAGTACCCCTGGCGTGTCTGTGCACGACCCCTAAGGCATCATGTGCCCCACTGACGAAACAATCCACAAGATGTGGCATCAGTTCCTAATCGACGCATACCCGCTCACTACCACTGAAAGGTATGATGGGGCCGAATATCTACCCGGTGGAGAATTTGATTACGACGAAAACGGCATACAGAAAAACATTCTCCACCACAGTTTCCATGATACGAAGTACCCTTACGTATTCCCAGGCTGGATTCAGCGACAGTGCCGCAAATACGGCGGCGAAGAAACCGCAAACATTAACATTCTCGCCTACCTTATTGAATGGTGTAGCTTCTACCACCGAAGGACTACAGGTAAGGATACATTTAAGTACACCATTAAAGACGTGAGTAACAGCAACAAGAAGCCTCTCACTCCTGAACTGACCGAACCTATATGGAAGTACTGCGTCCAGTACGCCGTGCGTAACATGCCTACTCATAAGAAACTTATCTGGGAGCCCGTCGGAAACTCAGAGTCTATCATGGAGCACGCAACCGTAGCTATCAATAACGGCACCTATGACGATAAGATTTTCAATGGTGCGTGGACTAGCGAGGACAGTAACGAGCTCATCATGAGCACCCCTAACTGTGTGGGGCTCAATGCGTACAAGGCACAGATTAGTGAAGGCGCAACCCCTGATACTGAGAAGTTGGAAGAAGAGGATAAGCCCGTGGAAAAGGTGAAGACTTGGGCAATCACCCCTGAGCGTGTGCGTGCCTTTGGTAACTACAGTGCGGCTATCAACGCCCTCAGCTGGAATGATGAACCCACTATTGAAGAGCCGAAACTGTGCCAACTGGTACAGGAAGACACCACCCCTGAAGAATCAGGAAACAGTGATGAGGTGGACGCAGAAATGCCTGAACGCCTCCGACCTGCTGTAGAGTTCTATATGGGGTTGCCTTGGCAGGCTCAGCTATTCACCCTTGTGCTACTTGGTGTTGCACCATTCGTCCTGTTGGTAATCTTCATGTCCACGTTTGGCTTCTTATTCTAACCCTGAAAGGAAACATTGAAAATTGAGTAACGACGTGTATTATGCAACTCTTATGGCTGTTGCTGACGCTGAACGATACCAGCGCATCACGCACAGCGACAGTCTACGGGCGTCAATTGGTGACCTGTGCGAGATTCTACCTGAAGGTTTCGTAGAGAAGCTACCTTATGTGACTAACGATTTTCAGGTCAAACATAAGGCAAGTATCCTACAGCGGGAAACCTATAAGGCGCTAACCGCCTACCTGCCCGAAGAAGACGAAGAGACTATCTACAACATTATTACTGGAGCAACCGTGTACACCGAAACCAACGACCCGGACATCAAGAACCTACAGAAGAACCTTTCAGAGATGCGTGTAGCCGCTGGAAAGATTGCAATTAACCTAAATGAACTCAAGGTAGCTTCAGTCTTGCACACTAAAGCCGCTGATGAGGCTAAGGCAGAGATTCGGGGCACTAAGGAAGACCTTTCAAGCCCCGCTGTTCGCGCCTTGTCTGCAAAGCACCTGAAGCACCTTTCAGCTTTGGAAATTGTGAATGACGGTATCAGTAATATCACTGAACGTCTCGATAAGGCACTAGGTAATATTGGTGATATTGAGGTTCAGATTCTTCAGATGCAGTCCTATAAACAGTTGAAGGAACTGACTATTAAGACCGCCGATTCTGTTCGAGCGCTAGATGGGTTGTGCCCCGCCGACTATTCGGGTAAGAAGGTTGGTATGTCTAGTGTTGATAGGGAGCGTGCCGCCATTGACGGACTTGCCGAAGCGCTACAGGGTGATGACTCTAACGCTAAGGCATACCAGGAGCTAGATAACCTTATGCTTGATAAGCACACTAAGGAAATTCTAGGTAAGAGCTAATAGGTGGGGAGCCCTCTTAGGTGATAACTAAGGGGGCTCCCTTGCTACCCAGGAGTATGTGTTGCATTTCACATTGTTTGGATTTGCAACCCCCGTTAGGGTGTGCCATAATAGAAGTGTACCGCGGGGTTGGCTTGCGGTTAGCTTACACGATACCGAAAGGAACGCTACACAATGGCACACAATATGAAGTACACCATCACAGGCACCGACCTCAAGGAGGTGGCACGCTTCTTCTCCAAGTTCACTAAGAAGAGCAAGGTAGTGCCCATCCTCGACCTGGGAGAAAAGACTGTTTCCTTCCGACTTACCGGTGACCCTAGCTACCGACTCATTGCAGAGAAGATTATCCCCGTAATCGAGGTTCTGGAATACATCGAAGTAAAAGAAGCCAAGCCGTTCGCTTTGGACGTGTCTAAGCTGACCGCCGCCGCAGAGCGCATGGGTGACAGTGAAGAGCCTATCATTCTTGAAGTACACCACACCGAGGACGGTGATAAGAAGCCGGGTATCTCTTTTAAGGTAACCAACGTCCTAAACGTAGTACGTAGTTCCAGCATCTCTCACGGTGCCTTCTATGGTACTAACCCTTACGAACTGGACTGGGTATATGCTGGTGAAATGATGACCGCAGACTACAACGAACTGTGTAAGACCATTGACGCTATCATGAAGACCGCCCACGCTAACCCTGTCGGTATCAATCACCCCCTGATGCTCCGTTACGAAGACGATAAGCTGTGCCTGTATGCCGTAGACCATTACCGTGTTACCGCAACCAAGGCTGATATGCCGTTCACCCTTGCAGAATCCGATGACCAGGTTATTGACATTCTGCGTGGTAACTTCCATAAGGATAATGGTCTAGCGCTTTCCGTGTACATTGAAGATGCACCCCTAGCGCACCCCACTACCGACGAAACCCTGTCCTTGAGTATCGGTGCTGAACGTTTCAATAATGGTGCTATCATTTTCTGGCTTGCAACCACCGACACTGAGGGCACCGCCGTGTACACCCCCCTATTCCGTTCTCAGGTAAGCGTAACCCATGAGGGTGAATACACCCCCTACAGTATTTCAACCCCCACCGCAGTGTACGATGCAATTAACGACTCCTCCATCATTTCCGGTGAACACCTTGTAGGCGGCACCGTAGACGCTAACGCCCTCAAGAAGGCAATTAAGCAACTCCAGCCTAAGCGTAGCAAGGACGGCTCCGGTGCACCTATCGAAAGTACCGCCCGCGCCGCGTTCACCTCCAAGAACGCCAAGGTACCCTGCCTAATCCTTAGCGCACTGGACGACATTGTATCCGTACCCCTGGAAGACGACTCCAACCTGGCACTACTTGACGAACCGTACAACAAGGCGGCACGCCCGAACCTCCGCAACCTGGAACTGGCAACCACCTACCACGGTTCCGCTAAGAAGTACCACGCATCCTACACTAACACCCGACGTGGCTTCATCTTCCAGATGGACTCCACCCGTGGCAACCTGAATACCCGAACCGCTACCTACTGTGCCTTCAAGGACTGGGAAGCTCGAAGCGAAGACCAGGACATTCAGTAGCCACACCCTATAGGCCCCGCCCCGCTACACACAATAGGTAGCGGGGCGGGGAAACCCAATAACCAACCCCACAACACAGCAAAGGAGACCCCTATGAGTAACATCAATTTCAACGACCTCGAACCCGGTAGCATTATCCTCACCGAGTCACCCCGTGTCCCTAAGAAGAGCCCTTATGAAGCTGACCGTGAATATCAGCTGTACACTGTCGTTGCAACCGACGATAAGCAAGCTATTCTCAAGAGTAATAATGTTAGCGAAATTGACTACCACACCCTATGGGTAGACGAAGATAAGGACGGCACGCCGGTCTGCAAGCTTCGAGGAAACACCGACTACAAGCAGGACTCTATTATGTCGTTCCCCGGCGTATGGTACGTATCCAAGCGAAACGCCTGGTTACGAAACATTCCCGCCGCTATCAGCTCATATAACACCCTCGTGTCGGAAGTGTCATACCTCTACCACAAGGGAAAGTTCACTAAGAGTGACAAGAAGTACGCACAGGAGCTCTATGACATCATGCGGGGTATTACGGGTACTGATATTGCTGATGGTAACCCGGAGAAGCTTGAGGCGTTCAAGGCGGCTCTAGAAGAGTTCTTCGGCTCCATCAGCAATGTTATTGTGAGTGACAATAATAAGCTGATGATTGCCCGCGCTAAGATGCGTGAATGTTACGACTCAATCCTTAAATCACAGACGAACTTCCAGCTACCGTCCCCTGAAGGTGAAACGGTAACCCTGGAAAAGTACGACTCTTACCCGAACCGCCTCGTTTACTCTGGAACGTTCAAGGAAGGCGACATCTACGTCGTACCCAAGGGCAATAATCAGCCTGCACCTGGTGATTTGATGTTCCGTGTAACTGAGATTGACGGTAATACGGTATGGGTGAAGGGCAATACCCCTGATATGTTGCTCGGTAACCTGTTCGTAGGCGATACTGACTCGCCTAATAATCTATACTATCGAGTTATGGGCGGCAATCTCCCTGTGCCCTTGGGTGATGTTACCCGCCTGCCGGTTACCAGCTTTGAAGATGGCGTGAAGTATCTTTCTGCGGTGGAAGAGCAGAATAAGGTTCTGAAGACCCTGTACCGTGAGCTGTGTGATATTTTCAAGGACAGCCAGACCGAGGTTATTTATAGTACGTTCCGCCGTGCATTGCTGGAACTGCGGGATGCTATTGATTGCGGTTCTAACGCGGCTCTAGCTCAGCTCAACACCCTTATTACCGAGACTTATGATGCGCCTAAGCGTGCTAAGGAAGCCGCTAAGAAGGGTACCCTTGGTTGGCTTCAGGTTCTCGCAGAATCCGTACTTGGTTAGTTCCGACCGATATGCACCCCTAAAATACCCCTGGAAGGGCACAGGAAGCCCTCTGGGGGTGTTTTAGGTGGAATATGGATAAGGTGTTACCCGTGAATAATTGAACGCTTAGAGCTGATTTTAAGCGTTCGTAATTTGCGAAATATGACACAGTGTGCCATAATAGATATATGCCTATTGGCACTATCCCCTGTAGGTATATACTAGTATTGGAAGTCAAGAAATAACCCCCTTCTCATACAGGGGGCATGAATAATTTTGAAAGGAATGTATCGTAATGTCTCGCACTCGAAAGCGACGAATCCCCGTCACTCGACCTATCAACCGAATCTGGGGTACAACCCTCAAGTGTTCAAAGACTGGTAAGGTAGGATATAAGACCTGGCAGGCGGCAAACCTAGCACTAGCGGCACTACGTGGCAACTCTAAGCGCCGAATCGCAATGTTCGGTGAAGACTATCGAGAACGAAATGAAAAGCGCTACTACAGGTGTGAATATTGCCGCTACTGGCACCTAACCAGCCTCTCCCTTACCATTAACCACAAGAAGGCGGCGGCATAATGAGCAGGAAGAAAAAGAAGTCTCAAGCTCCCGAGTCGCCTAAGCCGCCGGTACCCAAGCTACCGGAACCCACAGTATATGCCACACCTCAAGCCCTAACCGCATATGGGCGCACGCGAGGAATTGGACGATACGCGGCACACCGCCGCCGCAAGAATAGGGACTATCAGACCCTAGCGGCTAAGATTGAGAAGCTTGTTTATGAGCGTGAGCACGCCCGTAACAACTCGCTCCAGTACAAGAGTAGTAGGGCACGTAAGGCGGCTCAGAAGGCTAAGGTGTGCGTATTGCCGCGCGGTAAAATTGCTTACCGTACACGACGTGATGCTCTAGAAGTGCTGGCTGAGATTAAGGCTATCCGCTATGAGCGGGAAAAGCTAGGTGTACGCACGCGAGCTCACCGCATGGAGCAGAGCGCCTATAAATGCCATGCTTGCGGATATTGGCACCTAACCAGCATGAAGGCAGACCGTAACGAAGAATCTAGTCAGGACGACTAAGTATAACCCGATATAACCCCTATGTGAGCTATTTCACCTAAATCTAGCTTGCATAGGGGTTATAGGTGTGCCATAATAGAAGTGTACCCAGGAGATATGGGGTACAGAAGCCACTAACTAAGGAGTGCAACAATGGCAAACGACGGCATCATCACCGCAACCCTGGATGTATATGTCACCGAACGCGGCGCATACAAGAACACCCTCATTTGCTCCGACCCGGTAGATTACAAGGAAACCGTACCCCCTACCAAGTGGAACGTTCAGATGAAGCCTATGCCCCGTGTGACCTTCGCAAACCGCCCCGACGCTGAAAAGCTCATTAAGGAGCACTACGAGGGTTACAGCTTCAAGGGTGAAGACGGCACCGAATATGTTATTGTTCACCTCATGCACTTCAGCTCCGATGAAGACTGCTTCGTCTTCGGCGCAGACCTCAAGGTCAAGAAGTAATCACAAGCCATAACACAAGGCGGGTAGGGAAACGACACCTTACCCGCCATACGTGCTACCATCAACAACGCTGACAAAGGATAAACACAATGGATAACTATGAATATAGTCATGACCCGGCAGTGCAAGAAGCCCGCCGCGTCATCAATGCAACCAGCGACTTCGGGGCAGAAGTAATCGCCACACTCATCACTAGTAAGACCCCCGAAGTCAAAGAAGCAACCAGTAAGCTCGATAACGAATACCTGAGCGCCCTCTACGCAGAAAAGGTAAACCTAGAAGAGCTAATCAGTAGCGAACACCTGGACGTTGCCGCCATTACCCAGGCAACGGATAAGCTCAAGAAGAATCTGGAATCCGCTAAGCAGGCGGCACTCAATATGGGCGTAACCAGCCCGCAAACCAGCAAGAACTAAGAAAGGCACCCCTATGCGACACATGTACCTCCTAGCAGGCACGCCCGCAAGCGGTAAAAGCACCTTCATTCAGGAAGTAGTGGAAAAGAACCAGCTCGGGCGCGTCATCTCATGGGACACCTACCGTAGTAAGTTCCGTGACCCCTGGGGCGGCGGCTCCCGTGACCTGAATACGATTGACGCATGGAGTATCGCACCCATGAGTAAGCGTCAGGAAAAGTACGCAATCAACCAGTCCTACAGCGATACAGAAATGTTCATGCAGGTAGGTGAAACCATCTTCGTTGATAACACTAACACCACCAAGAAGAACATGTCCGGCTTCCTTGAACTAGCCGAAAAGTACGGTTACCGCACCTGGGTTGTAGACGTACAGGGTGACCTAACCCTAGAAGAACTCAAGGAACGTAACCGCGCCCGCAAGGGTTACAAGCGTATCCCCGTGAATGTTGTTGAACGCTTCTGCGAGAACCATGTCCAGACCCGTAAGAGCTTCAATAACCTATTCCAGGACACCCCCTACGTGGTAGGGCTCATCACCCCTGACGAAGTTCTACCAAACCTCACCGTAGGTGTAAACTTCACCGAACCCACCAAGGATAACCTGAACGGTGAACCTATGAACCTGGCAGACACCTACAAGCGTGTCGTACTCATTGGCGACATTCAGGGCATGGGCAACACCCTAGAGGAAGCTATCTACGACATCGACCCTGACGGTCTATCCTCACTGGATACGCTCTGGGTATTCATGGGCGACCTGTTCGACCGTGGAAACAACCCCGTCAAGGTAGCAGACCTAGTATTCCCCTACCTACAGTCCGGTGCCCCGAATGTAAAGCTCATCAACGGCAACCATGAGTCGCTACTGATGAACGTCATTGCAGGCGTAAGCGAAAACAAGGACGCTAAGGAAACCCTGGAAGCCCTAACCAATGCAGGATACACACTGGAACAGATTCACGCGGCAATTCAGAAAGCAGTACCCGCCGCCGAACTGAAACTAGAAAGCCTCCAGCCTGACCACACGGTAGCAACCACCCACCTGTACCTATCCCACGCAGGTGTACACCCGAACCTATACGCCAACTCAACAGCAACCACCCCGCAGGGTGAATTGGTAACCGGCGTATACGCATACCCACTCACCTACTGGGAAACCGGGTACAGCACCTACTATAGGGCACGCGACGGGTACAGTAGCTACACCGAATGGGCACCCGCCCTCAACACCCTATACAGTAAGGCGACCAAGGCACACAATAACGCCGAAGGCATCAAGGGTGATACGCTCATTGCTGTATGTGGTCACCGAGGCGGATACGGCAACCCGAACCGGTACCAGAACCTCATCCCCCTAGAATCAGAGGTAGAGTACGAAAACGGGCACCTATCCGTCATGGTGTACACCAACCACGAAGCGGCATACGCAAACGAAAACGACCAATACAAGCACGTATGGGTTGGACAGCGTAAAGAATACGCCGGGGACAGTGACCGTGTACGCGACTGGGTACCCAAGCCGCTCGGTGACGCACCTACCGCGTAAACCGTAACCACATAAGCAAGAAACCCCTAACCGTTCATTATCGAATGGCTAGGGGTTTCTTTTTGCCCTCTATTTGAAGCTCAACACCCGAGACAGTTATCCTAGCTATAACCATGTGATATATGGTTACATCTTCAGGGGTACGCCTTGAAGGTAAATCAGGAAAGGAAAACATTTCTTGAAAAACAGTAGCAACCCTGTTATTCAACGGCAACTAGACCCCGAAACAAGTATGCCCGGCACATGGGGTGCAAACACAGCACCCCTAACCGTAAGCAACGTTGCCTCTAAGTCATGGCTGGCTCTAGCGTTCCTCATTGCAGGTGCCGTGATTGGTTGGCATGTCCCAATGGGTATCGCCGCCGTCGCCGCAATTATCGCGTTCGGGCTAGGACTATTCCTGGTATTCAAACGCACCCCGCTAGGGGCAGGTAGCGTACTAACATATGCGGTTATTGAGGGTGTTGCCCTTGGTGCCGTATCAGCGGCTTCTCAAGCGCAGTACCCTGGTATTGTGATTGCCGCCCTATCCGGTACAGTAATTGCGTTCCTTGTAGTGCTCATTGCGTTCATGTTCGGTCTTAGGGCTAACCCGAAGATTACCCGCATTGTGGGACTCATGGCATGGGCTTACATTGCCTACCTGTTCGTCTCGCTAGGTATCGCAATGTTTACCGGATTCGATACCGGTAGCGTTTCCGTGATGGGTATCCCGCTTGGTGCCATTCTTGGCTCCATTGCTGTTGGTATGGGCGTATACTACATTCTTGTAGACTTCACCGACATTACCCAGGCTGTACATTCAGGTGCATCTGAAAACCTGGCGTGGACTCTAGTGTTCGGCTTGATGCTATCTATTATTTGGGTTTACATTGAGCTTCTTGGGGTTCTTCGTTACGTATGGGGCGACTAGCTTTGTGGCTAATTGAATAACGTAAATTCCATAGGGGGTTTGCAGTTGGTAATCACTGACTGTAAACCCCCTATTTTCATGCCTATAACTTAGCGTGGCTCATTTCATGTGGTTTTGAGTTACACAAGGAATAGGGGTGTGTTATAATAGTTTGCGTAAAGATTTGTTTCACTAGCAACCTGCGGAGGCACACAATGGGTTTCGTTCTATTCCTATTCTGGATTGTTCTGGTGGCAATCTATGATTAACTCAACAGCCACCAACGACTGAAAGTAAAGCCAATGACCCTCACTAAAACTCTACCCAAAGCAACCGGTCGCCGTGACATCACCACAGCGACCGGCAAGCTGTACTTCATCTACGGCAACGAAAAGCAAGCTATCGAAAACGGTACCCCACTGCCGGTAACCGTCATTCTCCATGCCAAAGACCCGTGCAACCCGGAAGAAACCCTATACCTGCGTGACCTATCCAACCCCGAAACGGTCAGCAGGTTAGGTGAGTTGGTGCGACAGCCTCTCGGGTACGCGGCAAGTGCTCAAGAAATCGCTGACGCATACCTACAGCTCGCAAACCAAACACCTGTACCCCTAATGGGTATCACGTCAGACAGTGCCAAGGATACCGTAAGGCTCGGCACCAATATCCGCCCCGCCGGGGACGGTAAAGTGGACACCTCATGGGTGAGCATGAGCACTATCTTCAACAGCGGCGAGTATGACCCCAGTATTGAATATGCACCACCAACAGCTCTAGACGTAACTGTAGACATTACAACCTACAGCGACATGACCCACCCAGGTTACAGCCACGGCAACGATAAGCTTATCCCCGGCTGGTTCCACTGGGACATTAAGAATTACGACACCCTGGAATGGGAAATCTACATTGGTGACCCTGACCACAACCTTAGACTCGTGTATGGTGAAGTGACAGTCGCAAACAGTGTAATCCACCCCAGCATTGGAATCCAATATTTCGACCACGCCCTAGTAGGGCACCAAACGCCCCCATTCACTGTGCTAGGGGCAAGATACGACACCCAGTCAGTCATGGAAAATGGTATACTAGCCTGGTACCCCATTACACTAGCCGTCTAACCGCAAAGGAAGGAAACCCCCACCAATGGGTAACAATATTCCCGTAAACCCGAAAGCATCACCCCCCGACACCACGTTCACCGCTACCACGGACATTATTCTAGGTATCGGCAAACCTGAAGGTGAGTCGCTAACCCTAGACACCCCCATCACCGTACTACAGCGAAGCACCTTCACCAACGAAGAGAAGACGCAGTACGCGACTGGGCGACCCGGTAGCTGGTCACCCGAAACCATCGGTGACCTGTTCCCTGAAGCTACCGAAGCTACCGTGAGTGCTATCACCACAGAGCAGGTCATGGACGCATACCTAGCTACCGAACCGCAGTTCATCTACCGAACCATGCTAGGGGCTGAAATCATCATCCTTGTAGTCTATAACCTGACTAAGCCTGTACTACCGTACCGTGAAGCAACTGATGAAGAAGCAACTACCCACGACAAGGGCGAAAGCATCACCGCCGACAAGTACCCTACGCGAGTAATCGCTGAGGGTATGGAAGCAACAACCGACGTGTACCGCCCCACCCCTGACGTTATCCTGAACCTGGTTAGCACCTATAATAATAATGCTGACATGGCAAACAGGGACGCATACCCCGGCTGGTATGTTTGGAAGGTGGCAGACGGTAAGCTCACCGCAAACGTAGTACTAGGTGCACCCCTAGCCGAAAACTCGACACTGAACCTTCTTGAAGTAGAAGCAGGGTATGAGCTTGACGGTGACCTAGAAAACGCCGCCGAAAACAAAGAAGACCTACAGGCGCTACTCGGTCTAGACTACTGGGCGAAGAACCTGGCAGACATGGCACCTACAGGCTTTACTGCAATGGGTGTACTACCCGGACACCCCACCATGACTGAAGACGGGTACTCATGGCTACCCGTGCTACTGGCAAGCAAGTAAGCCCACCCCTATAACATCTAAGCCACCCCGGTCAAACCCTGAAACAGACCGGGGCGGCAACCCAACCAACAGGCAGGAAACACCCTATGAGCAACATCAACTTTCAAGCACTCGTCAAGCAGGTGCGTGACTACGCGGAAGGAAGCATCCCCGTAAAATCGGCAACCATCAACGCCGAAGCTGTTATCCAGAACAGTCTCTACCCACGGAGTGCAACACACCACAACCTACTCAACACCATTAGCGACTTCCGCAAGACCCTCAAAGAACAAGGATACGTAACCTACGGCGAACTAGCGAAGCTCGACGTAGCAACCCAAGAACTCTACCACGAATCCTACAAGACCGACCTGGAAACCATTAACCAAACCCTCAAGGGAGGAACCGTGTTCACCGAAACCAACAACCCCGCAATCGCCAAGCTCCAGAAAAACTACCTAACCCACCTCGACACCCTGGCAGACCTAGCAGACCGACTACAGGTAGTCCGCGACAACCTGAAAGCATACCATGACGAAAACGCTAAGCTGACCGAGACTATCCGTGCCAGCAAGGAAGACAACGACAGCCCCCAGCTCATTACCTACATGATGAAAATTGAGGCAAACAAAACCACTATCGAATCTTACGAAGAAACCCTCGGAACCCTCAGTAAGATGTTCACCAAGCTACACACCGAAGCTAAGAGCATATCCGGTCGAATTGAACAGCTCACCCTCACTGAAAAGGTAGCAGAAGCAATCAACCAGAACCGCCAAATCCTCGAAAGCTACAACAACCTCACCACCAGTGGCGACACTATCAACGTTGAGAAGGAACTAGCAACTAACCTCGCTAAGGTGAACATGAATCTAGAATCAGACCCGAACATCGAGATTCTAGACAACCTAGTATATGCACAGAAAATCGCTGAGATTAAGAAAGGCAAGTAAACAGCCATGAATAAGCTTGACTTTTTCGGTGTAACCCGGAAAGAGTATGAACTACTCTGTCTTTTCCGTGATGCTATCGCCAATACTGAACTACCCCGCCGCCCCTCATGGTATGTGGTAGATGTTGATACAGAGAACCATGAGACAGCCTATGACCTATGCGACGGCTACGACGTGGATGCTCTTCTATATGCTACAGGTAAATACAAGGAACAAGGGTTTGCATCTTGGGAAGGGTATTCAGCTGAAGAGGAACTGCGTGAGGTAGCAGAATCTAAAGGCGCAATCGCCCTACATAATGTACGTATGGAAAATCCAGAACTGCATGATAGCGGCGGACGCTGTGTCCTCGTTCGGGATGTTGCCGTCAAGCCGCTCAACCTGACAGAAATCCTAGCCGAAAATCCGACACACATCGATACCAAGCCTTATTATAGTCGTGGTATCGGTGGGGCAATTAGGGTGCGGGGCGATAGTTCTGACACAAAGTATCTAGCCAACCACACCCTATACGGGGCAATCACCAGCAACTCTGGCAACGAACTAGAACTAGGTAACCTCGGGGATACGTGCTACGCCTGCGGAAAGGGCATTAAGTTCGGCATCAAGGAACAGTACCCGCTACTCACTAAAGAACAGCAGGAAAGCACTGTTGGTCGCGCCTGGGGGCTACTGGAAGCGTTATACAAGGACATTCGTTCACGCCGAGGTGATTTTAGTGAAATCCCCTCTGTAGATGAAGTGCTCATGCTCGTGAACGGTTACGGCGTATTCCCCGAACCGGAACAGGTGAAGGGAAAGGGGAAGAAGAATAAGCGAAAGCTAACAGCAACCCCTAAACAGCACCGAGAAGTAGAAGCAAACCTACAGACTAGTGAAGCGGTAGACAAAGATACCCGAAACCACGAAGAGGGAAACTCGAAGCGGAAACGTCGCCACAAAGAGGGTTCAAAGCGGAAATCCCACTTTTACATAGAAGCGGCCTTTTATGTGATTATTACATGGATATGGTGCACGCCACTAGGTAGGCTAATGCCAGGGCTTGAAAGCCTCCCTAATGGGGTTAAGCTTATGGGTTTACTTGCTCTTCTGATTTGGGGCTATCGTATCCTCAAGCTTTAAGCGCAACCAACACTAAAGGGTGCGCACCTCTGAAATTTAGAGGTGCGCACCCTTTGCGCTGGTGGCATATTATTTATTCTTCGGGTAGCCCGATTGTTTCACGGATAGCCTTATCTACAGCATCCTTGAACATGAAGGATACACGGTTAGGGTTCGTACACTTAAACAGTTCAGGAATGACAGTGTTTTCGACCTCGAACCACGGGTCACCCTTACGAACGCGGGCAAGCTCGATAGACAGTAGCCATAGTGTCGAGTCGTCTTCTTCGGGGCTAAGCCCGTGAGTTACCGTAAACATCTTACGTAGCGGCATCTCAGCATCATTTGAGATTGCCTGCGGAATGTACAGGAACACGTCAGGGAACATGTCACCCCAAGCGGGGTTTACGCCCATCTTGCCGTTACTCTTATTCAGAGTGAAGGTTGCACCCTTACCTGGTTCCACTAGCTCGCCATGCTCATTGACAAGCCAGAAGCTAGAACCATCAAAACGTGCCCACACGTACTTACCGACAAGACCGTCAGGTGCAAAGTATACGTGCGGCTCGCAACGCTCATTCACTGAGATAAGTGCCAGAGGCCAGGTAGATGGGTTATCAGCCAGGATTTCACGATTCCACTCTGGGGCTTTACTATCACCCGTGGGGAACTGGACGTGCGTATCGTTCTTCTTGCTGATTTCCATGATTTCTACGAAAGCGTCTTTGTATTCTTCCATGAAACACTTAGCCAGCTCTATGGTGCGCGTAAGGTTAGCGCGGGTAGGTTTGGGTTCATTGGTGAACTTCAGGTCTTCAATTTCCATGAGGTTATTCCTTTCGGTTGTTACTTTCAGCGCCCTCAATGCACTAATTGCTATTGGGGTGATAAATCGTGCTACTATTATAACATATGAAAATTGGGGCTGGGTTCAGCCCTGTAACTAATCTTTATGGAAGGTTCACCTAAAAAGGTAAGAATATGGATATTCAAAACATTCTAGATACTGTAGTTCATGCACTGTCTCTAGCAGGTATTGCTGTAGCAGTATTTGTGGGACTCATCATTGTGTCATTCACGCTGTCGGTAACCATTACAGCTGGTTTCGCTTTCACATTGAAAGAGATTCTACTAGGTGACGACGACGATGACGAAGACGAAGAAGAAGATGAAGAGTGCACATGTGGCGAGTGTCATATCGACGCTGAGGTTGATGATGAATCCACCGAAGAAGACCAAGACAAGGAAGAGCCAGGGGAAATCTACCCTATCGCCTTCACCTTCGGCAGTGAAGAGTCACCCAACAACGGCGTAGCAGGAATCACCCTGAGCCAGATTGGGTACACAACAACCCCCACCTTCATGCAACAGTTCACAACCGCCCTCATCACCCCCGAAGACGAACTCAAGGGAAACATTCTAGGACAGTACATGGTAGCAAGTAGCATCACCCTAGACTCTTTCAGCCACCTCATTGACCCGCACGAACTAGCAGAACAAGTGAAGAAGTGCGACACCGAATATGAAGCCGCCTGCGAAGCAGTGAAGCAATGCCGTAAGGAACTTATCGCCTGGGGCAACGTATCCAACGAATCCATGCAGACCCTACAGCAGGCTAAGAGCAACCTCATCACGGCTGTTAAAGCATCCTACATCACCACAGATGAAGAAATTAACCCCATCAGCGAATAAGGCAACCCATCATGGCAAAAACACATACATGCCCCCAATGCAAGATTGTGCGCTCACCTGAAACCTACACCACGAACTGTGAAGGGTGCGCCAAATACCACAAGCAACGCGCATACGATAATAAACCCAACAAATACCTAGAGATAGTCACCCGCACCACAGCAGAACAACAGACCTGTGAATGTGGTACCCCAGAACTGGAACTTAACGACGACTGCAAACAATGCCAATACCGGCACTACTGGTGGTGGAAAATAAACGCCCCCTACAACCTATGGGAAAACCATAACAAAAGGCGAATCAACCCGCCCTGTAGCAAATGCCCCGCTTCACCCTGGAATGTAACCCCAGGATGTGATGGTTGCGCACAGCGAGCCGCCACAAACAAAGCCCTCGATAGGCTCTGGAAGCTTGCAGACCTGAAACCCGTACCGTGGACTACTAAAACGTGTAAGAGGTGCTACGCTCCCGCAGGCGTATTCACCCCTGGGTGCCACACCTGCAAAAGGTCAGCGAAGGTAGCAGAAACCAAAAAGAAAGCAACCCAGGTAGGACACAAGGCTTTCCAAATGGTATCCAACCCCGGCGGTACCACAACCCCAGGTGGGGTACTATGCTACACATGCTCCTCCTACGCTTCCGACACCCCACACGCACCCGGTAAAGACGATTCAGCACTCATCTGCGTGGCAGGGTCAAGGGACTATTACCGGCGCAACCCAAACCCACCACAGGACAAGCCACTATTCCCTGTAGCACTTGAACGCTACTACTGTGCCGAATGTGGCATCAAAGACACATACCTACTAGATGACTGCAAAACCTGCCACCAGAGGCATTATCTACGGTGGAAGTATGGGAAGACGACCATGTACAGCTTCTATCTGCAATATAAGCATGATGAGAAAGAAAAGCCGTATCTTTGTAACGGCACGAAAGCTGACGGAACCATCTGTGATACACCAACCATGCTATTTGCAGACGGGTGTGTGAGGTGCTACAACCGCTACCAGAAGCGGGTTCGTGACCTGCCAGACGGTAACAAGCTTGCCTACCCGTCGCCTCATGTTGCAATCAGTGAATCTCAACGGTATCAATTTAGGCTGTATAACCTACATTTGTAAGTCATATTGTCCTGTTTGATAGCCGCTTGAGAAGTCCCCATAACACAGACACTGCATGTGTTACAGTCCGCTAGTACCGTGGCTTCCAAGCGGTGAGCTTGTGCCCTAGCGGGGCTAGAAAAGGTTTTCACCCCCTGACACTTCTTCTTGCGCTTCGGAGTGGGGGTGTTCTTAGTCCTGTCTTGACCAGGATATTTGAGAGATACCCTGGCAACGGGGGTTTTGAGGGGTTCCTGTTCCTGTAGCTTACGGTTCTTAGCACGTTTTTTACAGGCTTTTTCAACCTTGGGTACAGCGCGCGCCGCGATGTTCGCGGCGGCATTAACATCCCTATTAAACACGCCACACTTGGCGCATTTTGATACCCTATGCTCAGGGTGTGCCACCTCACCATTACAGATGTGGCATACCTGTGACGTGTGCGCCGCGCTAACCGATACGACCCAGCCACCATTCTGACCAACATAATGGGCGAGCCATTTAATAAATGCTCCCCTGTTCCAACGCCCGTTCTGCATAGTGTTACTAATCCAGCTCAGGTCTTCCACAGCAACAACCGCGTTATCAAACTGGTGCGACAGGTCAGCAATTTCCTGTGCCGCAAGAATTGCAAGCTCACGCTTCTTCCTGGAAGCCGCCTCGCGGTGGAGGTCAGCCTCATCACGAGCCGCCATGCGACCCTGACGGTCATACAGCGAAAGCGACACGGCTTTCTCACGGAGCTGACGCACCTGCTTCTCAGACGCACGAACAGAGTTCCACAGCGAGTGAACACGCTGAGAGAGTGTGGTCTGGTGGGTGATTTTACCTGTTTCGGTATTGCGAACCACAACGGTAGCATAATCGTTAATCCCCACGTCCACACCGATAGTGTAGTCACTCGAAAACTGGACGACAGGGTTATCCGTCGCCACGGAGAAAATAAAAACAGGCTGATTATCCTCAACCCTAATGAGCGGTAGGGTGACCTTACCCTCAGTGAAGCGGGTATTATTGAAGGGGAAAAATAGGCGATACCATACACCACGAATAACTAGCTTAAGGATAATCTCACCGTCAGTAAACGGATTATTCTCAATCACAGCGTACTGCTTATTCACAGCACCCAGGTTGATGAAGTCATCCTCGCCATACGTGGGTGCCGAATCGTTTACGGTACGCTTCCAACCCTGGCTAACATACTTATCACTTTCGCCATTCACGGCTTTAATGCGTTCCTGCCAGGAGCGATATTCAGTGACTACGCGGTGCTGAATCAACGCCTCTTTACGCGACCTACCCGACTTACCAGTTACAAGAAACTCGGGCATAGTCACACCTGCCCGGCGACCCGCCGTAGCAGGCTGGATAGCACCCGCCTGAGCCAATCGCTCACCAAGAACCGTATCATTACGGACAACATAGGTAGCGTAAGCTGAGATGCCGCGAACCTCGGCGGTAAGCTGAGCCATGATAGGCGTGCTATCTAGTAGCTCGCCGTCTAGGTTTAGGATGTGGGTTGGGCGCGCGACAAACGCCCTATAGGTTTGATTCTTTGCCAACGCGCTCTCCCCTCAAGTGTCGCAGATTACTGTTAATACATCTAATGGTACCAGTATTAAAACATCTATGCAATATTAACAAACTCGACAATAGTCGCCTACGCTGGCACGCATACAGGATGGGGCGGCTAGAAGAAGCTATCCCGTATCGACCACTGAAATTTACCCCCTGGAACATGAAAGCCTGGGAAAGTGTGGTATAATTTTTTCATGCGAGGCGCAAGCCCGCGTCACAATCCACAAGAACACTAAGGAAAACAGCATAATGCCTTCTAAGAAGCCTTTTATCTTCTCCTATAACACTGGCAACGACAATACCGCCGTACACCAGGACGCGCCCTGCCCGGTCAAGGACGTGCCTATCCACTTTGCAATCATCGACGGCAACCTCTACGTGGGTAAGAGTATCGCCCGCCGCCTTTATGGTGATGCTATTGCTGGTAGCTATCTCAGGGGTAAGGTGAAGAAGGACGAGGAGTTCACTATCACTACCCCGCCGGAACACCGCGCGAAGAATCTTCGACCTCACGAAACGTATGTGCCTATCCGATACGTCATCGCCGCTATCGCCGCCCGTAAGGAAAAGCTCGAAGGTGCCCAGGGTATCATTAACTGGCTTCAGTCCGTCCTGTATGAGGTGGTACGCTACCACCCGAACACCCCTGTCGCTATTACCGCGAAGGGTGACGAGAAGAAGGCACGTGAAGCCCGTGAAGGTAAGTATAAGCATGTCGCGTTCCGTGTAGATAACCCCACCCGTTATGTGACCCGCACTAATGGTGCATCACCTAAGCTTTTTGTCCGGTTCTTCCATGACGGTAAGGGTAAGGTGTTTGTGGCACTAACCGACATTGCACGTATCGCTGGTTACGCTCCGGCAACCTTCCAGAACAAGATTCGTTACGGCAAGTACCGTGGACGACTTGCCGCCCATAGGTTTGATGAAGCTATCAGCCCCCTTGGTGGTACCCGCAAGCTCAACGCTATTGAAATCCGTGACATTCTAGAGTTCCTGGAAACCCACGATGAAGCGCCCGGCACCAGCCATAAGCACGCTATTGAGTGGCTTAATACTGCATTTGAGACTTTCAAGAAGGACTACCTTATCCCTGATGAGATTCAGCCTGCACCTGAGCCTTTGAAGCCTGAGCATGTGCATATCCCCGAGCCTGCACCCCGTGTTGTCATCGACAAGGAAAAGAAGGTAGAAGAGCCGCCCGCCGAGCCCGCAACCAATGAGCCTGTAGAGCTTGCAACTGATAAGGTTGAACCTACCGAACCGGCTAAGGTAACTAAGGAAGCTAAGGCTGAGATTAGCAAGGCAACTAAGGGAAAGACTAGCAAGAAGCCCAGTAGTGCTGACAAGCCCAGCGGTGACGGTGAGCCCTGTGGTGGCAAGAAGTCTTGCGGTACTAAGGGTGGTTGCCTCGGTAAGGGTAAGCACCAGGCTACCGGCGCGGACATGTCGGAAGCGGACGTTGAAGCAATGTGTGACACCCTCGCGAAGCTGTTTGAGGGTAGCCGCTCCGGTAAGCCCACCAATGAGTCGGCAGGTGAGTTCCGTGACCGCCTCGTGAACCTTATTGATATGGTCACTGTCACTTGTGTTGCCGCCGCTAGTAAGGATGTCCCGGCATCTGTCCACCAGGAGCTTCTGGCAATGCTTGCACCGGCACACAACGCCCTGCGTAAGCTGAATACCTACAGCAAGGCATAATAGAATAGTGGGCACCTTATAGGTGGTATTCAGCAGAATAAACGCCCCGCATACATTATCTAGTATGCGGGGCGTTTTGTTGTGTTCGCTTTCCTATGGGTATTGCAGACCGTATACGGCGTATGCCCTTTCCTCGTTATTGAACAGCGGCTTATACGTGGGGTTTTCGTTGCTAAATATCTCTGCTATGTAGTCAGCTATTTTACGGGCTTTCATGTCGTCTACGCGCGCACGTTTTTCACGTTTCAGCATGGTAACGAAGTCGTATGATTCGCAGGCTAGTAGCTTATCTCGCCGCCGGTTCGTGTTCCTTGCCGCTGATACTGCCGCCCATGCCGCAACGTATATGCTGGGGCGGTGATTTCGGGTATATGCCGCCCACGGGTTATATTCGGGCTTGCCGCCGGGTCGCCTAACCATTTTCGGGTACACGATATTACCGATGGCGATAATGTCAAACAGCATATCTGTTTGCGTTGCCCATTCCTTCGCGTAGATGAGCTTGCAGTCGCTTTCAGCGCTGTGGTTTGATTTCCATTTTCGGGGTATGGGTGTATCAAGGATGATGAAGATGTCTTCGTCGCTGTTTTGGGTAGCTAGTCCATTTGCTTGTGAGCCGTAGTAACCGTAGGCGACTATGTTCTCTGGCTTGTACCCTTTGGAGGTTACGTGAGCTGTAATTGCCCCTAGTGCAGGGGTTTTCATGGCTTTTCCTTTCATGAAGTGAATATATAGGTGTATTATACCACTATTTGAGATTTTCTGCCGCTATTTTCTTACGGATGCATACTTTCCCAAAAAGTATGCTATGCTTATTGCATGATATGACATAGACCACAACCTTAAACCCTAGTTGGAAGGTTTAAGTTTACATGAACCTTAAAGTTGAGGTTAAGTAATATTGTAGCTATGCATAAATATTCTGCGTACAAGCATTAACTACTACTTGAATGAAAGGCTATCTCTTTTGAAGAGCACTAAGCTTTACGCCGTGGCTTTCGCGGCACTAACCCTATTCCCCTCTACCTTTGCATCTGCCGCAACCGTAGGCTCTAACCCGTGGGACAATCACCACGGCGAAACCGCGCCCACCAAGACGGTAAGCACCAGCAATGGCAAGCCGTGCCTCGTGACCGGCTACCGCAATGTCCCACTAGACGCAAACGGAATCACCGTAAACGGATTCTGCTTCAATAACGCAGACCCCACCCAAGAGGTACTAGCACCCTATGCACCCGTAGACACCAATAAGACCACCGAAGACCTGCATAAGGTTGAGGACACCGGCATCTGGGGTTCCGGTCAGCAGGTAGCACGAGATACTTTCGCTTATCAGAAGTTGCCTGATAATACACCCGTGCTGGATAATAGTCAGAACATCAACTCCCAGCATCTTGTCTACTCTCGCACCATCAATAAATGGCTCACCGCCGAGAATGTGAACCGCAACGGTGCCGGTCAAGAACTTATTCCTACCCTCACCGTAGACTCTTCTAACCCTAATCAGGAATATGTAGAGGTTGTATCCCGCGATAACCGCGCCCTCACCAATGAGGCAACCCGCCGCCTCACTATGGGTTCCCGCCCTATTCCGGCCTGGTATCTGAAGCACCCAAACCCGTCAGGCGACAAGTCCCTAGCAACCTATGACACTGCTACTGGTCTATGGACTTCGATGTTCCACGTCATGCAGGATGCACCCGCGCAGACCTACAGCACTACAGCGACTATCAAGATGTCCGAAGACGGCACCGTCCCTAACGTCACCGCATGGGCTGGCGCTAAAGACAAGACTCAGCGCCAGAAGGTGAACTACGATACGGCTTACTTCACCTCCGCGCCCGTTGAGGGTAAGACCCAGACCACTGACGCTAAGACTGCTCAGCTCCAGGCTATTCCTAGTGAGAAGACTACCGCTAAGGATGGTCTAACCCCCGTGGACACTCCCAGGAACCATGTATCCCCTTACTCTGCTGGTGACACTATCACGGTGCAGGCTTACTCTCGTGACATGGAATCTGGTCGTGATATGCGCTACCCCATTGGTCGTGGTCAGACTTTCCGCCTAGTAAACCCTGTTGAAGGTGTAACTATTGACGCACATACCGGCGCTATCACTGCTACCCGCGCGGCTGTAGAGAAGGCAGGCGGCACCCTGAACGTTCAGATTGAAGCCGACTGGACACCCGTCATTAAATACTCTTCGGGCGGCTTCATGACTGGCATCCCCAACTTCGGTGGACTAGGCGAAAACAACTACTGGCTAAACCTCGCATCTGGCACCTCCTCTGTAGTTGGCATGGCTAATGAAAACACCCAGATTGGTATTGATGAGCTACGTAGCGGCAAGATTAACCACGCCCTATCTGTAACCTTCCCCAACTACCAGCGTGGTGCGTCGTTCCCCGCGAAAATGGCTGACGGCAACATTGATGCTACTAAGTACCCGGAGGCACCTCACGCCGGTCAGCGCTGGCGTTTGCCGAAGAACTTCGACACTGAGGGATACCTGCGCTCGATTGATAAGACCGGCGACCGTATTCTGCGTATGCAGATTGAAGCCGCTAAGGAATATGGCGGAATTGTGACTGACCGTAACCTTGCGACGATTGCTTTTAACTTTGAGTCTGGTTGGTCTTACGCGCCTGCCGCTCGTGAAGGTAAGAACATCTATACGGATGAGAGCGTCGAGGGTGGCTGGCTGAAGCGAATGTTTGACCAGCACACCGGCGGTAACGCCGCGTTCCCGTGGCAGGCTGTTCAGTGGATGCCGGTGAACTACGCCGAACTTCCGGCTGGTTCTAAGGGTCAGCAGAATACTCTTGTGAATTATGCGGCTGACGCTATCCCCGGTGATTTGTCTGTGCGCACTTATTTGCCTGACCGTGTGCATGAGAATGGTTACATTGGTCACACTACCCACACTGGTCGTGACGTGCGCACCTACACCGTGACTGACCCGTTCTGGGTGCAGAATCTGTTGGCTGATTTCATGGAGACACCGGGCTTCTCCAACACGACCCAGAGTGACAACGGGGTAGTGCAGTTTGAGGAGCTGGGTATCACCATTACCCCGACCCGTGAAGGCGTGTCTACCCCTCTGCACCTGGTGACTGAGAATCTGCGTAAGTCCAAGGATTACCTTGCTTACGAAAAGCTACAGGATAAGTCTCAGTGGACTGGTGTAGCCGTACCTGAGCTTGACCACACCAAGTCCGTTATTCGTCAGGCTGGACAGGAAGACGTACCCGTACTTAACGCGCAGACTAAAAAGTGGCACTTCCAGGCATACGCTAACGACCCGAATTTCAAGTCTCGCGCCATTCCCTACACTGTGGGTGGCGTTCAGGAAGCTAACCCTCTCGCGGCTTCCGACTACCCTCGCATCAAGACCGGCACCACTCAGATTGTAGACGTTCTGGCTAATGATTCCACTAACTTTGGCAATAATAACGGCATGACACTCACGGGTGTTAAGCTGTACAACGCCGCCGGTGAGGAAGTCAGCCAGTACGATGATGGTATGGCTACCTATAAGGTAGTAGACGTGCCCGGCAAGAACCGTAAGGGTATCGAGGTTACTACCAAGACTAAGGAAGGCTTCGCGCCGACCGTATCCTACTCTGCTGTACGCTCTGACGGCACCGTATCCTCTAAGGGTGCAATGACCCTACTTATTGGCTCTACCACAGGTAAGGCTATGGCTTCGGCTAACACCTCTCATGAGAAGGGTACGCCTGCCGTTCAGCCTGTAAACCCCGACCTGGTAATTACCGAAAAGGGTGAACCCGAGGTTGCTACTGAGAACCCCGAGTTTACAGGTGGTGTGAACGCTGTCGAGGCGGCTACTAACGAGGTACCTGAATACACGGGTGGTGCTAACGCGGTAGAAGCTGACTCTAATACAAAGGGTGAGTTTACCGGCGGCGTAAATGGTGCTGAGCCTGCTGTACGCGAGAATGACCCTGAGTATAAGGGCGGCGCTAATGGTGAGCCTGCGATTGCTGAGCCGAAGGGTGAAGCTACCGCCCCGGCACCGTCTGTTGCGCCTACTGATTCCCCGAAGGGTAACACTGTAGAGCCTGCCGGTACTAATGTTGGTACTAATGGTTCTACTCCTAACCCCTCTGAGGCTATTGCGCCTGAGCAGTCTGTGACTGGCAAGCCGGAACAGCCTGAACAGGATAAGCCAGAGGAGCCCGGTAAGCCTGTAGAGGCTAAGACTGGTCACGATTCTATGCCTAGCGCTTCGCCTTATGTAGGTATTGGATTTGGTGCTCTACTTGCTGGTGCGTTTGTCGGTGTTCGTCGCCGTTTCGCACGCACTGAAGATTAGACACCTTCTTTCAATTAGTAGTTGAGTAAGAAACCCCCTATGTGTTGCATTTGTGGCATATAGGGGGTTTCTTACTGGGTATTTTTATATGTGAGCTATTTCATATTATTTAGATTTGCAACCCATACTAGAGTGTGCCATAATAGTTACATACACCAAGAGGTGTTACCCGCCGTATAGACCATACCCCTAAAGGAGGCAACCAATGGACAAGAACCTCACCGCCCTTAACGACGACGTGACACGCAACGAAATGCTACTATCCATGATTAAGGACTGCGCCGCATACTGGCGTGTACAGCTCACCAAGGCACGCCTTATCCTTCAGCATCGACTGCATCACGTAGGAAAAACCGCGCGACCCCTGGCACGCGCCCGCCGTTCCTACGAACTCATCAAGAAGCACTTCTTGTCACTTCTTAACCAGATGCGAACCTACACTACGACCCTAAAGGAACTGTATGCGCAGTACAGCAAGTTCACCACCCCCTACTGGGTACACTCCGAAATTAACGTATTCTAAACCTCTTAAAGAAAGGCATTAACCATGACTACCAAGACCACCAAGACTACCAAGATTGCATCTCTTGCACTTATCACCATTGCCCTCGCGACCGGTTGCTCTAAGGACGTTGCCACCAAGAACGCCGAAAGCCAGAACAACGGAAACGCTACTACTACCGTAGCTGAAACCACCACCGAGACGGCACCCGCAAAGGAAAGCACCCCCGAGCCGGTAGTTACCCCCGAAGCACCTATCGACCCTGAGCAGACCTTTACCCTCGAATCTGCGACTATGCAGAACCGGGCATACACCGACTCTGTTACTCGACCGTACCGATTCCGTGACGGCGACACGCAGAATGGTAATGACAACGGTAAGATTGTTGCAGAAGGTCACACTATCCGAGCACTTAACAGTACGACTGAGAGCGAATCGCATACCAGCTACAAGGTGACCATCACCTACACCACGCGTTCTAACGACGGTAAGATTACCACCCGAACCGTGGAACGTGACAAGGTGAGCGTAGTAGCAGACGCTAAGGACGGCGTGGCTACCGTGACCGCAACCACTCGTCAGCTTCAGGATGGCGACATCACCCTGCATGTCCCGAACGACCTCGTGACCGTCAATGGCAAGGTGAACCTGCGAGACGTGGTAAACTAAAGCCACACCCCTAAGCCCCCGCTAGGAACCCCCTAGCGGGGGTGCATATTCAAGGAAAGAGAATCATGACCGAAGAGTTCACAGAATACAAACCGTCCCACACCAGGACTACCCCGCCTATCAATGCGTACATTGCCATGTGGTCAGATACGCTAGGTCTATATACCCCAGAATCATATAAGAGTATCCTGGGGCGCTACAGCTACGAGCCCTACAAGCAGGAAGCGCCAACCTTGCTGTACACGGAAGATGGTAAGACTCTTCAGAACCGTACTACCGGCGAAATCGTAGGCACCCTAACGGAACAGAAAATCGGGAAGTTCTACCACTGGCACTTCCAGGGCGTAGAAGTTGATGGAAAGAAGCCTAAAGCGGCACCCCTACAGGTCATGTGGGCTATCCGTGGCACTGAGGAAGATGCCCTAGTGTTCGCTCGTGAACGGTACGGTCTTGGAACCCTTGAGTATAGGATGACCCTTTACGGTGGTAGTTATGCCATGTGGAAGCTTGCAAGCCTTTACATGGGGAAACGTAAGCACAATATCAGGCTTGATGAGAGGGAAATTGGCTACCTGGCTTACCGCCTGTTCTTCCTCCACCACTGCAATACCGAAGAAGAAGTGCGTGAACTTGTAAACGAGGTAACTGAAACGACTCTCTTCCTAGTTCGTAAGGTTATCTATGAAGCTGGAGCACGGGCGCGCCGTCTAGTAGAAGACTTCCCCACTAGGGACTCTGAGAAGTATGCAGAATCAGCCACACCAGGGTTGAACTATATGGGTGACCTGTACGTTACCCTCAAGGAAGGCGAACCCCGTATTGCAATGCTTGCCGATGTCAAGTCAGGGCTAGACGCTAAGACTATCGTAGATAACGCTATCGGTGAGGCTCTAAATCAGGTCGATAAGTACAGTGAAGAGTATAAGGAAGACCTGTACCGTATCATGGCTCTAGCGCCTACTATCCAGTAGTAGCACCCCACTAAGAACCTACCAGAGAACCACAAGCTCCCTGGTAGGTTCTTGCGCGTCCGGCGACTTATTGGTATACTTGCACGTGCAACCACACGAAACGTACAAGTTATCTCTGAGAAAGTCGAAAAGTATATGACATCACCTAAGCCCACAGACCTACTGACCCTCAAGGACTACCGTCTACTCACCAGCTCCCTTATTGATGGGGTGCCCGGATACGACTGCACCGAAGTACGTAAAAACTTCTACCGTATCCACCCGTCCGACACCCCGCTACACCCTGAAACCGTTGAAGAAATCACAGTAAACGCAACCAACGAGAACCCCGTCACCATCTCCGGCGTACCTCTAACAGGCGTAATCGACTACGGAACACTAGACACAGTATGGCTAGTAGACACCACTAAACTAGAACCAGGGCACCCCACACGCACGAGCCGCCATATCTTCACCGAACCGGTAACCTGTAAGCGCTACTACACAGTAGAAGGTATCCGCAAGCTCAACAATGAGAAGCTGAAAACCCAAGACCTGAAGACCGCATACACAGAGTACGTAGCAACCGACCGCTCCGCATACCACCACGGAATCCCGCAGGAAGACCTGGACAACTTCATTGCACACGCCCTAAACCCCCGATACTATGTCGGTGAAATCCCCGAAGGCTGGGAACCACCCGTTGTAGAAAAAGGGCTAGAAGGTATCATGCGACCCGGCGCACTAGTCTACAAGAGCAATATTCAGCTAGGGAACATGCTCGTTGGTAGGGCGCGAACCCTATCCGGTGCACATGAACTAACCCAACAGTTCTTGGAAGAAAGCAAAGCATCACCCTCTAAGCGTGCCCTAGACCTGCAAGGCAAGGAACGCTACACCCTATACACCGAACAGCAAGCAAAACTAATCCGACGCTGGAATACGGCAAAGGGCGACGATAAGCAGGCGTGCATTGAAGAAGCTAAGCTACACTTCCCCGCCAACGCACCCCATGAAGAGCTTTACATGTTGCCGCCCCGCATTAAACGGATGCTAGGAAACGCAAACGTCACCGTATTGCGAACCACTCTCAAAAAGCACCGCCCTGTAGGTGCCGTCGCACCCTACGGCTCCAAGCGAGACTCCTCCACCGAACTAAGCCTCAAAGACATGCTATTCAAACAGGAAGACGCAGAAGCAATCATGGAAGCAGTCAAGAATCTAAGCAAGAGCCAGTGACGCACCTCACAGAAATTTTTCTTAATTTCAACTTGCAAAACATTTTGAGCGTGCTATAATAAAATATGTGACCACGTGATAAGGTGTAAAACCTCATGTGGTGCAAGCGTCTTTAGCTCAGTTTGGCAGAGCACTGACCTGAAGAGTCAGGGGTCGCTGGTTCAACTCCAGCAGGGCGCACGGTTACAGGCAAGCGTAAGCCTGCAACCCCCTGGTGCCGCAAATGGAAACGGGGGTAGGGTGAGGGTAAAAACCTAATACGCAAGGTGCCCAAAGTCCGACCCGAGCGGAACTTAAACCCCGCCGACTGCTGGTTCGAGTCCAGCCCAGGGTTCTATACCGCATTACAAAGCGGCTTGCTAACATTGGGAAGCTATAATACAGTTAATCATGTTGGCATAAATGGCGTATTAGTTTACCGGTAAAACGCCTGTCTTCCAAACAGGAATAACGGGTTCAATTCCCGTATACGCCTCGGTCACTGGAACACCCAGTGCAACATATACCTCTCTAGCTTAATTCGGTAGAGCACCTGTCTCATAAGCAGGAAGGTGTCGGTTCAAATCCGACGGGAGGAACGAAAAGTAACACCCTATCTTTCGGTGTTACCCATGCCCCTTTAGCTCAGTTGGTAGAGCATCTGTTTCGTAATCAGAGGGTCATCGGTTCAATTCCGATAGGGGGCTCTGGGGTGACTTTCGGGTTGCCTTTTACTTAAATCTTGGTACGGTTTCCTAGCGGCAAAGGAAGCAGGCTGTAAACTTGTTGTCATTCGACTTCGCGGGTTCGAGTCCCGCCCGTACCACTTATAGGGGGTTTATTCCCCTTGTTTTATACCCCTAGTTCAATCTGGTAGAACGGCAGTCTCCAAAACTGTTGGTGTAGGTTCAAATCCTGCGGGGTATGCTTTATTCGGTATCCACTTTCTCTTTCTAGAGGGGGCGGATGCCGTTTTTGGTTGCCTGGAATATATTTTATACTTGTGGTGCATTTCGCTCTGTTTTGGTTTGCAAAACACTACAGGGTGTGTCATAATAGAGACATAAGGTGATGAGTTCACCACAGAAAGCACTACAAGCTAAGGAGTATACCCCATGTTTTCCACTATTATTAACCGAATCCGTGAAGCACTTAACCGCCCCAACCCTAAGCAGGGTGAGCATGTGTGTGTAGGTAAGGATAAGTGCCCCTACGAATCCAAGAAGGAACACCGTTGCATGGCACCCGGTAATTGCCCGCTTGACCATGCGGCGGCAAATAATGAAACTGTAGCTCACGCACACAATGATGCTAACATGCCCTGGGAGGGTTACGAGCCCGCTCATCGCGATAAGTAAGAAACAGACACTATATAAACTTTGAAAGGAATCCATAGTATGACTATGCCTAAGCCTGGGACTATGCCCGCCGACTACCTGCCTGGTGTGACTATCACCACCTATGAGGCAATTAAGACCCTTGGTGGCGTTCCTAACAACAGCTAACTATAGGTAAACCCCCGCCATATTAAGCCAGTGCGGGGGTTTGTTATTACATCAACTATAAGGAATGAGGAATGATGCAGGTATCAGAACTGGGACTGCGTACACCCACAGACAGTGAGCAGGAAGCGTATATTGATGCGCAGGGTACCGTTATTGGGTTGGCACCCTATCTAGCACCTATCGCAAGCCAGGTGCGGCTCTCTGTGGCTGAAAACTTGCCGCAGGCATATATTGACTCGGGGTGGCGTATTGTAGTCCCTACAGCGGCTCTCGACGGCTCTCAGGGTGAATATTTGCCTGGTATGGTTATGCGTGAAATTTTGCGTATGGCAACTCTGCAACCGGAACGCACTAAGCGTAGCGGTATGACTGATGAACAGCTGACCCGCCTAGCATTTGACCTTGAAATCAATGAGCACCTACATGCACTACAGCCGGTCATCCAGCTGAACCCCGAGGTTGATAAGCGCCCTGAAGATTATGACCAGCCGGACTATAGTACAGCTGAAGAGCTTTACAGTGCCTTGCGTACCCCTGATGATAATCAGAGTAACACGAGCGGTGACACTCAGCCCAGCGGCTCACCCGAAGACCCCGACGAAGAACCAGAAGCCCCTGAAGGTGATGAGCAGGAATCGGGTAACGGTACTCAGGAGCAGGAAAGCTTCGTAGACGAGAAGACGCTAGAGGCGGCACTTGACCAGCTAGGCGTGCAAAAACTGCCAGACATGGACAAGACCCTAGCACAGCAGAACATGCAAGCCCTAGCACGTCTAGAAGCCATCAATGAACGGCGAAACCAGCAAGCGGGCGGGAAGCTACTCGACTGGATTCTAGAAGAAACCGAATCAGATAAGCCTAACTGGAAGTCAGAACTAACAGCTATTGTTCGCCTAGCCGCTTCTCAACGTAGCCGTGGCTCTATGCGCCGCACCTACCGTTCATACAACAGGCTAAACGGAGTCATGGGTGGGAAGATTATCTACCCCACCCGCCTGAACTCTAAGCCCGCAATCTATGTAGGTATCGACACGTCAAGCTCCATGCTTGAAAAGGGTGACCTGAATAGTGCCGTAACACACCTCGCGGACATTCTAGAAACCGTCAGTGGACTAGCAGACATTTACAGTGTCTCTATTGATGCGGACATTCACGCTATCCAGAAGCTCTTCACTGTAAACGACCTAACCCTATATGGTGGTGGCGGCACAGAATTAGCGCCGTTCTTTGACGAACTTAACAGTTACGAGCAGGGTGGCAACAGGAACGCCGGTAAGTCTGCAAACCTGGCTATCCTTGTAACCGACGGCGAGGTGGACTGGCAACAAATCAAGCTCAAGCTTGCAGAACACCACACCTACCAGACAGTTATCCTCACCACGAAGCCGCTAGAGGAAACGAAACGTGCCGTCTTTGACCAGGTGATGAGTGACCTACCGGTTGCCGCTCAACCTAAAATCATTGAGGTAACCCCTTAAATCCCAAGCCCTGTACCACCTGTAGGGGCACTTCTCCTACAGGTGGTACAATGAATAAGACCACAATCAACACAGATAAAGAGCAAGAAGGAAAAACATTGACCCATATTATCCGCAAACAGCCCGTACCCCTAGATAAGGCTATCAATGCAGTAAAGATGCAGGCAACCCCCGCCGTTGCAGACGACGGCACCCTCACCCCCGGTATGCCTGTAGGCTTTATTGGTTCGCCCGGTATCGGTAAGACCGCACAGTTCACAGCCCTAGCCGAAGAGCTCGGATACAGTATCGTATCACTCATCGGCGCGCAGATGACCCCTGAAGCAATCGGTGGTATCCCCTCGGTAGGTTCAATCGACATTGAAGACCTAGAAACCGGCAAGGTGACGCAGGTGCCCGCCGCAGTATATCTCAATGAGGCGTTCCAGGTGAAAATCCGCACCTACCGTAAGGTAGTTCTACTACTTGACGAGTTCAGCAACTCCACCCCTGACGTGCAGGCGGCAATGCTGAAGCTTCTCAATGAGCGCCTATTCCCTGATAACTCTGAAGTGCCTGCTGAAACGATTATCGTTCTAGCAACCAACAGCACCACCGAATCTGTGAACCCGTCACCTATCCAGTTGGCAACACAGAACCGTGTCTTCTGGTTGCCTGTACAGCAGACCGTGACCGCTTGGGCACCGGGCGCGCGAACCAAGTGGGGTAAGTCCACCCTGAAGCATGAGCTTGATGTTCGTGAAGCTATCGTGAACTATATTGTCGAGAACCCTTCCGTGTTCTACGAACCGGATAATGCTATGCGCATCTCCCTTATCGACAAGAACCTAGATAAGAACGCCTATGACGCTACTGTCTATGCTTGGCGTTCCCCTCGAAGCTGGGATAACTATATGGAAGCTTTGGCGCGTATCCCGCATGACGATAAAGCAACTTTCCTAGAATATGCTGTTATGGCTGGTGAAGGTATCATTGGTGTGCTGGGTACTCAGGCGCTCTATGAAACCCTTGTAGACTATGCCGAAGCCCATATTGGCAACAAGGTTACCCGCCTTACGCCGGAAGCTATCTTCGCAGACCCTCATGGTGCCCTGAAGTCTATCCCGAACGACGACGCGAACACCGCCGGAAGTATCGCAACCCGCTTCACCACTATCATCACCGAAAACGGTACGAACACCAACGGTCAAGACGAGAACATGCACCGAATTGTACAGGCACTCAACTTCATCGTACTTGCAGGCAACCCGGCGCGACCCCACAAAGCGCTACGTGTAGCTTTCAAGCCGACCATGACCGCCGCAAGTAAGCTGGCAACCGGTACCGGCATGTTCCTGTCCGTCCCGTTCTCCATCATGCCGAAGGAACTGAAGAGGCTCGCCAAGAGCGCCACCGGAAACCCTGAGAATATTACCCTCATGAACCTTGTGAAGGTTGTAGAGCAGGCAATCTACGGCGCATAACACCCATACGCAAACAATACCCGCCGGGGCACCACCAATAACGCCCCGGCGGGTTGCATCATACCCACAGAAAGAACAACACCCACAATGACACTAGGAACCCACTACACCCCCGTAAAAGTACACACTCTCACATGCCAGACCCTACCCGTACACATCAACACCTCACAGTACGACCAACACGGAACAACCCCCATACTAGAACCATTCCAAGAAGCAACCACCCTAGAGCACATTCTGCAAGCAACCCTAGCCAGGAAAACCCCGCCACGATTCAAAGTCACCCCAAATATTCACAGTGACACAGTAACAGCCACAATATCAGATGACATTAGCACAGCGCTTAACGACAACAACCTCACCCTAACCATTCTCCTAGCGCCCGAAGATAAAGCTTTCATTAACGAAGCCGCCCACAAAGGCATGAGCACCGTCATCTTTGGTACAATTGAAGCACCCAAGAACATTGGGCAACCGTACACTATCCAAGCGAAACACGTTATCGCAACAGGTGGCAACACAGCAAAAACTGTGTTATAATAGTTCTAGAAATATTAATCAACAGATAGGAAACCCCTACCATGTCCTACGGCGACTCTGAATACTCACGACTCCGCGCACGCCGCAAGAAGCGCGAAGCAGAAGCACGCCGCCGCCGCGAAAGCTCCAGTAGCTCCAGCTACCCCAGCGTATTTGGCGACAACAGCTACTACAACAACGACAACGACTATTCGAGTTCGAGTAGCTACGACTACAGCTCCTCGTCCTATGACTGTAGCTATTCGTCCTACGATTCGTCGTCGTCCTACGATTCGGGTAGCTGTTCCTTCGATTAAAGAGCAACCCCCCTAGTTACAGTAAGTAAGCTAGATACACAAAAAGGTGAACCTTCCTGATAATCAGAAAGGTTCACCTTTTCTTTTACTTCTATTTAGTTTTAAATGTAAAACAAGTACCTATCGGGAAGCAACCTGAATGTATTCAGTAATGAGCTTGTCCACTAGCGACTGTTGCACCTTTTCGTTAATGTTGATAATTCCGGTAACTTCAGATGCCGCAATATTCATGCGTTCAACATCGCCGTTACCCCAGTTTCGGCTAGAGGAAATCAGAGCTGAAAGACGTGAAGCGTTCGCTTCTACGAAGTCCTTAACGAATACTGCTACAGCTTCCGGGTCTTCCAGCCAGGCGGTAGCCGCCTTCACACTATGGAAGCCGCCGTCTAGAAGCTGGTCAGCACCACCGGCACGCTTACCCGGTTCAGTAGTGAACAAGGTAAAGGTCTTTTCAAGACCCGTGTAGCTTTCAGTGAAGGTGTTAGTCACAGTCACGGTGCGTGGCGCAAACGTGAACAAGGTACCATTGATGGGGTAGTGAAGCTTACCCTCGGGTTGATTGTCATTAACCCGAACGGTTACGGCAGGCTTACCGCCAACCTCTAGTCGGTTAGCCGTGTACGTCAGACCTTTAGAGGTCAGCGAAATATGGTTAGTCATGGTATTTCTTCTTTCTGTAGTTTGAGTTTCTAGATAGTATCACACCGTCGGGGCGGACTTCAATTTTAGCACACTTTGCATTGGGTCTGACGGTGTGCTATACTTGATTACATCAAGCGCCGTTAGCTCAGTCGGTTAGAGCATCACTCTTATAAGGTGACGGTCGTGGGTTCAAGCCCCACACGGCGTACTTGCCCGGTTACTATACCACAAGACACCAACACACCAAACAACCACCATAGTAGCCGGGCACCCCTAGCCCCTGTAGTCCAATTGGCAGAGACAGTGAGCTCAAACCTCACGTGTTCCGGGTTCGAGTCCCGGTGGGGGTACCAATAATAGTAGTTAAACCATACCAATTATGGAAAAAACCCGAGGGTTATACCAATATTGGTATGGTTTTTCTATATCTCAAGGCATTTGTGAGGGTAATCACATGATTTGGATTTGCAAACAGATTCAGGGTGTGTCATAATGAAGTTAAGAATTTTCCATGACTAACAAGGAGTAAGCACAATGCTTGAGAACCCGTGCCCCAATGATTGCATCGTATGCGAGCACAATGACCGCAATGAAAAAGCCCCTAAAATCTATACGGACATCCAGGAAGCAACCAGCGCCCTAGTCCTTGATGCCCTCAATGCAGGCGAAGGCAACGCAGAAGACTTCAATGTAGACCCTATTGCCGATAAGGTCATCCTCTTCAATGACACCCCCTTCATGAACCACCGTGGCTGGTACCAGAACCCCGAAATTAACGACGACCAGTTCTGGGAAATTGCCGTAGCAAACCTAAAGGAAGAAGTAACCAACAATGCATAACAACAAGTACACCCCCCTCAATCTCAACAACGCTAAGAAGTACCTCTTTGAGCGATACAAGGACGAAGCTATCGCAAACCGAGTTCTAGCTTCCATCGGCTTCCCTCTGGAAGAAGTAGTAGAACAGACCGCAAATGCTACCGCCGAAAACCCGGCAACCCTAACCGGTGTAGTCGTAATCCGCCCCATGTCCCCGCCGCTCGACAACCCCGAAGGCGAGCTAGAGGTTGCAGACTTCCCCTCCTACACCACCCCCTACTTCCTGGACGCATACGACCCTGAAACCAACACTACCGTATTCACTGAGCCGGTAGATAACTTCATGCCACACCTGTACTCTCTGGGTACTTTCCTGCGATACTACAACCGCACCCACCGAAACACCCGAATCGCCACCAAGGACTTGGGTGCAAGCAAGCACCGCCTACCCGCCAACCTCCTTGATGTAATCATTGAGAAGGGTTACGGTGTAGTACCCAACGACCAGCGAATGAAGCGCGCTATCCGACTCACCGCATCCGGCGCTAAGGCGGCTGAAGAAGCGCTAGTGACCATCATTAACCCGACTGAACAGCTTTTCTATGCCCCGAGTGCAGTCTATGCGGCATTGGGTAGCAAGTCCTTCGGAGCACTGAATAGTCGTCTCAAGGCACTTGGTGCTGAAGGTCTACTCGCCCCGGCGTACATTGATAAGCGTAACGGCAAGGGAATCTACACGGACGAGCAGGTTCGTGTTGCGGAGCGCTTCCTCGCGAAACGTGCTACTATTGAAGAGTATAACGCCGCCTACGGCGAGCAGACCCCCTGTATCGTATACACGAACAAGGCATCCCTAACCGAAGCTCTTCTACTTGCCACCGGCATCTACGAACTCAAGGGCTTCACTAGCGGTGGTGCTGGAAGCCGCGTCTACGTCGAAACCAACAAGGAGAACTAACATCTCATGGAAGAACCCCTAAGCATCGAAATCACTACCAAAACCCTAGACCACGGTAAGTCGCGAATCAGTGGCTACTTCACGGTCACTATCAAATATGACACGGAAGGTCACTATCTAGGTGTAGAAACTGAAGAAGCAACCCCCGCCCCCGGCAAGGCACGCCTACCGCACGACGTACTGAAGGAAATCCACAATGCGGTAGAGCACACTTCAGGGGCACTCCCCAAGGAGAACGCGAAATACTACGCGCACCTATTCAGCAACGCCGTATTCGTCATCCGCAAGTACCAGGGACTGAATGTGCTACGCACCCGTGAGCCTGTAGAAACCGTATACCTAAACAGTGCAACAGACTACACCATCACATACTGTGTGGACGGCTGGGCGTAAACCCGCCACCTCATAAGGAATACCCGCTAGTTACAACTAGTACCTAGCGGGTATTCACCCACATCTAAACCCACACCTAGCCACAGGAAGGAAACAGTCACCATGCTTGAATCTGTTATTAAGATGATGTTCCGCCATAAAAGCATTGAAGCCCGCCGCCGCGAAGCTCACCTAGCGGAGATTAAGAACCTCATCACAAAGGGCAACGAAGACCCCGAATCAGCAAACCCAGCCTACGCACTCATGGGCACCGCCTACGAAGACCCCAATAACGAATACGGTAGGCGTAAATACCGCCTAGTGACCCAGGAATCTTTCGATGAGGCAACAGCAAGCGTGGGGCGTGACATTGCAGTGGCGGTACGCGCCCACCGTAAAGATGCAGAAGAATTTGCAGGCGCAATCACCAAGACCACCCTGGCAGATAACCTCAATGTCACACGAGAAGAAATCGCAGAAACCCTCCTCGACCTCGACTACACACAGATTCTTCGCCATGCATACGCCGAGCCCCTCACCTTCAGGGAAGCAATAACGCGCCCAAGCACAAGCAGTTCCGTAAACATTATCGCGAAAGAAAACGAAGCACAGAAGCGGTTCATCCACTATTTCGCTAAAGCAATCGTTAGGGAACTAACGAAAATCTCAAAGCGCAAGCAAACCCCCGAACACAAGTAAAGAGTATACTCTTGGGGTTATTTTTGGGTATAATATGGGTATTCTAATATGTTCTTTTGAAAGGTGATATATTATGATTGATGCACATAATGTCCTTGATGTGTTCCTCTGGCTCCTTTTGAGCGGTTTTGTGCCTGCTCTTGCTGTTGGGCTGGCAACCTTGATTACTTTTGGCATATTTACGATTCCTGCAAGGATTACAGATTCAGATGCCCTGGGGTGCCTTGCATTACTTCTTACTTTTGTTGCTCATGTGGCGTTCTTTGTTATTGCTTTCATTAATCTACCGTGGTGGCTCAGTCTGTTTGGGTACACAGACTCACAGCTTATTCTCATGTCTTACATTGTTTTTGTACTTAGTTCTGGATTTACTCTTAGTTTTAGTACTTCGCGCAGGTAAATAAAATTACAATCCGGGGGGGGGAGGGAGTAATACCCCCCCCCTTTTTTTGTTGTCTGACTTGCATAACGGGTCAGAGTGTGCCATAATTGATGGAGAGTTATTTCTTGAACCCCTTCCATGAAAGGAACCCCCTATGAATCTTCTTGAGAAGTACCAGGCTGAGTACCAGGACTCTGTGCGCATCAATTACCATGAGCCTACAGGTCTTTACATTCTAAGGTATCTACATAATGGTGTTGATTTTACCGACCCGCTCCTTCGTATGGCGCGTAGCCTAGTCCTTGACTCTGATGGTAATATCATCATGCGTGGCTTCAATAAGTTCTTCTGCCATCGACAGTATGATACCCGCGAGGAAATCCCGGAATCTTTCAAGGTTGAGTACACGCGCCTTATTGTCCCGGACGCTGACCATGAGGTGACGTTCTGGGAGAAGTATGACGGAACCTGCATCACGGTTGGTCTTTATGATGATGACTACATTATCGCTACGCCCCGCGCCCTTGAGCTTCCCCCGTATGCGCCGCGCGTCCGTAAACTTCTGGCTGATACGCCGCAGGTTAAGGAATGGTTGAAGGCAAATCCCGGTCACGCGCTTGTTTTCGAGTACATTAGCCCCGATAACCTTATCAATGTCCGATACGACTATGAAGCCTTGGTGCTTTTGGCTGTAACCGACATTGAGAACGGGGCTAAGCACCCGGACGTGGCTATCGAACTTGGCAAAGAGCTGGGTTTCATGACCCCTACCGTGTACAAGATGAATATGCGGCAGGTGGCTAAGATTCAGGCTGAGGCTAAGGATATTGAGGGCTTCGTTGCCGTGAACCATGCGGGCAACCTCATTAAGTTCAAAGCTGACGATTGGTTCAAAAAGTCCAACGCTTACATTCACCCATATATTCGCATGGACTCCATCAAGAGTGTTGCCGCCGTTATTGAAGCAATGCGTGATGATACTATCGACGACATGATTGGTCGCCAGGCTGAACTATCCTCTATGGGTGTTACTGACCGCCTCACCCCGGTAATCGCCGCTATTGAAGAGCTAGTCAATGAAACCCTAGCTGTTTCCGCTCAGCTTGCCGCTGACATTGAAGCCGCTAACAGTAACCCTGAGCTTGAACATGAAGTGCGTGTCGCTTTCCATAAGCGCCGCGACATTGCGGGTATTATCACTTCTACCGCATGGCTGAACTACACGAAGGGTATCCACCCGCTCGAAAACTTCGCAAAGGAAGATAAGAAGTATAATGTGGCGCGCCTCATTATTGACCGAAAGAATAAGGTCACCAAGCAGTAGCTAAGCTCAGTGCCCCGATATAGGTTACATATAAGAAGGAACCACCCCACCCACAGGATAGCGGAGCCGGGGTGGTTCCCCTCTGCCCATAAAGTAACCAAATCACATGAGGGGAAAATGAGCCCAATCACCGATACTGACTACCTCCATAAAAAGGCATACGAAGCTATCTGGCATCTACGCCGCCGCCTTGGTGTATCCCACGGCGAAGATAGGGCAATCATTATTGCCGCAACCCTACTAGCTCTTAAAAGCAACCCAGAAATCCGTGGCACTACGGAACCAATGGGCATCAAAGACCTAGCGGCAAAAATTGATGTAGCGATAGGTGCCCTGAAAGACCCGCTCGACCTGAAGCAGAGCCACCCGCTCTACAGCCTGTACACTCAAGCATCATGGGGTACATGTGAGCTTACCCCTGATAAGGAAGCTGACTCTGTATCAAAGTACCTAGCGCCCCTAGTGGAGTATGTTGAACATATTGAAAACACAGAATGGGCAGGTGACGACCTTATCGCCCCCGCATTTATTGAATCACTAAGGGGCTCAAAAAGCTCACTAGGTCAAGTGTTCACCCCGCCACATATTGCACACTTCATTGCCGAAACCCTAAATATCACCACTAAAGATAAGACGCTAGACGCATGTAACGGCACAGGAATCCTAACACAGGCGGCAATGACACACACTAGCGGTCTACCTACAAGCTCTTACGCTGTGGAATATAGTCCTATTGTGTACGCAATCGCAAAAGCTGGACAAATGCTCACGGGTCACCCCTACATGATTATTGAAGGTGACTCAAGTAGTGAATCTGTCAAGCATTGGATACAGGGACGTGGAATTAGTCGAGTTATCATGAACCCGCCCTATGAGAATACGCACGGGTGCCTACGCATTGTCCGTAATGTCCTAGAGTCTGTGCCAGCCGGTACGGTATGTGCGTTTATCTTGCCTTCCCATAAACTTGATAGGGCAACCGATAAGTTCAAGAATTGGCTCCTACAAAACAACCAGATAACCCAAATCCTATCATTCCCGTTGGAAACATTCTGGAGGCTACAAATCCAGACAAGCGTATTCTACATTACAGCCGGTACGCCACAAGGTGACCAGCCGATTAGGGTACACGCCATGACAGACGACGGACTAGTAACTGTACCGCGTAAGGGGCGGTACGACACAGACAAGCTGTGGGAAACGCAATACCGGCAACACTGGCTAGATGTCGTAGCTGGACGCAAGGACGACAAAACCACCACCTACCAGAACCCGGCAGATAGTATTGAGGGGCCTCGCTACTCGCCTGTTGTTGAGCTAACACATGACATGTTCAGGTCTGACCTGCAACGCTACCACGAGTTCATAGATAACGAGCAAGAATATAATGACGTGAAACACTACAGGGTTGAAGGGGTACCCGGCGACCCGCAGGGTGTCATGAGGAAGATGGAGGCGGCACCCCGTAAACTATTCAAGGTTGGCGACCTATTCAACGCTAACCTGGGTGGTCGTGAAGTGCTGAAGCGTGAGCAGGTGCCTGGTCGTGTACGTTATGTGACTAACAGCCTCCTGAATAATGGGGTTAGTGCCCATGTTGGTAATAAGGAAGCGGTGGTTGCTTGTGAGAATGAGATAACTATTGCCCAGTCGGGTAGTGTTGGTGCTGATTGTGTGTTCTTCCAGCCGTCGCCTTATGCGCCTACTGAGCGTGTTATTCGTCTTACTTCTATCGGGTTTGAGCTTGACCCGGCTGTGGGTGTGTATATGACTACGGCTTTCCGCCGGTTTATGGGTAAGTATAATTACGGATACCAACCTAACCCTAAGTATATTTCTAGGGATATTGTGTCTCTACCTGTAGATGATTCCGGGGTGCCCGCTTGGGGTCTTATTCGGGAGTACATGCGCGCTTTGGGTGGGTGATTTTACCATATGAGCTGGGGGTTGTGGCATACTAGAAGACAATGTGCTATAATTATTTCACTAATAGTTTTAAATATTTATAGTTAAGGAAAGTATGACTACCACAACCCCCGGCACAATCAATAACGCCAACCCCCTAGCCGCCACAATTTCGGCACCCACTATCAAGACCGTACCCTCACTACAGGGCACCATCACCGATAAACCCACTGTACTATATTCTGGCTATCAGGCGCATAGGACGATTATGCGCCCTAACATCACCGATGAAGACCTCAAGATTAAGAACAGCACCATTGCAGGTGAAAGGATTCTGAAGCTACTAGAAGCCGCCAAACGAACCTACACATACACCCTGAACTGGCGCAAGGGAACCAACCTGCCCCTATACACCACCGAACAGCTCGCATTTATTAAGGACTGGGCATGGCAGACCGGTGGGCATGATACCAGTGAAGAATGGGTCAAGGGTGCACGGAAAGTATTCCCCAACACTGAATCTGAGACACTGCATGGAATTAGCTTCCGCACTTTCAAGGTAGCACGCACTCACGGCGAACAGGAAGTCCTAGATATTCTGAAGGCTAACCCCGCAAAGTTCGTTAAGGTGCCGCAGGCAAACACCGACTCAGCTACTATCCGCATGGCAGACCTGCTCTACACCGCCAAGGAAGCTGACCGCATCCTCGACGCATACGACAACATTAAGACCACAGACAAGAAGTAACAACACACATGAGTTTCCTAGAAGAAAACAGTAAAACCCCCAAGAGTGCGATTGAAACCCCCGCAGACACTAGCGACCTATTCAAGGTCTACACCACAAGCTCCGTAGCCGCAGAACTCAAGAAGGAACGCGACCTACCCACCAACCCCCTGACGCTAGTACAGAAGATTCGCGAACTATACACGCCGGACGCGATTCTACTCAGCCCCTACGAGCCGGAACCTAAGAAGCGGCGCTTGCCGAGCTACTGCTGGGCACCGAACACTATCCGCGCAATGATTGAGCACTACCCGAACCCGATTCCCGGACGGGATAACGTGAGGCCGAAGGTTCTAGTCGCACACACCGCGCTCTGGAAGTCCTTCATTACCAGCAACTTCACGGCAAGTGAGAAGATTGCACACTCTACCACTAAGACCATGCTCAACTCGCTAGGTCTAGCACCCACCTACCTTTATTGCTCTCTTGATGGTGGAAGCATGGCATGGCGACTATACGAGGCAGACCGTGTTGTTGCCGCCGTCAATGAAAGCCACGAGTACTTCCTCTCAGACGACTGGGAGAAGGCAATTAAGGGTATTGAAAAGCGCCTCAATAGCTAGAACTAGAATAGTGGAAAACCGTACCAATTTAAGACAAATCCCTGGGATTTCACCTCAGATTGGTACGGTTTTCACGCCCCATATGGGTGTGATACAATAAATTCATCACAACCCGAGTAATCAAAGGAAAAAGAATGACCACCAACGAAAAGCTTTACATCGTCGAACTTGAAGACGCAGAAAGCGTTGCAGACCCGAGCGGATTCTGGGCACAGCTCACCGGCAAGCCTCTAACCCTCAAGGACATCGCCCGTGAAGTAGCAGACGGCTACGAAACAGCTAATCCCTACACCGTCACCGTGGCAGAACATCAGTCATGGTTCCCTGATGCGCTCTTCGTGAAGCGAGAAGACGGAACCATCATCAAGGGCGAAGAAGCAGAAAAGCTGTACTTCAACAGCAATGATTTTGGTATGCGCATCGACCCTGACGGTGATACCACCTATGACGGCGCTATCGAAGTTATCCCATTCAGTATTGACGAAGACCTAGACAAAGACGGCAACCTCAAGCCTGAAGCCCTCGAAACCCTGGAAAACTCTCAGCTTTACATGAACGTCTACCCGTACCCGCAGGAATACACCCCTGAAGGCGTGGAAGACTACATCTCAATGGTGACCCACGAGTATGTAACCATCAAGCCCTACACTAACGAGAAGTAAGGGGAGCCTATGGCTAATAAGAAGTACGACTTTACCGGCGATACCCTAGTCATTGCACACCCGCATATCCGTGACCGCACCGTAACCTTGCACCGTATCGTCTCCAAGGTAAATATTCCCCGATACTCAGTAACAGCCGGAACTATTGGGGGGTGGATTGAATCAGAGAAGAACCTTTCACCTTGCGGTGAAGCGTGGGTAGCAGAGAACAGTATGGTATTTGATGATGCCGTATGCATGGTTAATGCTCTAACTACTGGCAACGCCGCGCTTTATGGGTACGCTGTACACCGTGGCTCCTCCGTCCTTGGTGGAACCGCTGTACAGTGTGGGTTTAGCCAGACCGCCGGTGATGCCAAAATCTATGAAGGTAAAATCGTGAAGGGTCAGATTTACGAAACCCAGAACGGTGTACCCATTGAGCGTCCACCCAGGGCGCGCCCCGAATACTAAAACTAAACAAAATGAGGGGTGCCTCACCTAGACAATATCTAGATGAGGCACCCCTCATTCTTATAGTGCTACTACATTAGTGAATTAGCTAACTTCAACATATGCCACAGCCGCTTCATATCCTGACTCTGAATCAGCTAGACGTTTCATCCCCTCAACGTAACGGACAGTCAAATCGTCAGGTAGAGGCGAGAAGTCAGAGGTGAAACCGTTAGTAAACACAGCCACAGTGAATGGGTACTCCCGAACGGACGTGTAGAATGAGCCGCGAATGGAATACTCTAGAGTTTTCAGGTCAAATGTGGCAATCGGGTAGCCGCCACGCTGATTAGCTACCACGCGGGCATCACGGTAAATCTCCAGACGCTCCTCCGCGAGCGCTTCGGGTCGCTTACCTTCCACCTTCTCAGTGTTGGCAATCAGGGCACGGTTCACAGATTTAAACGGCGCAATGCGGGTATCAGTGATAGCGCTACGTGCGATAGCGGAATCAATCTTAATAGTGTACTCTAGGGCGTTATCACCAAGGATGAGGTACTCTACAATGTCTTCCTTGACTCGTGCCGCCGCAATCGAGAAGGTAATGAGGTACTTCTCGTTTACGTCGAAGAAGTTCGGGTACTGTTCCGTAATTTGTTCTCGCGCTTGGTAGATACCTGCGGCGAAGAAGTCCTGTAGAGTGAAGTTCTCATCGAACTTGGCGGTATCCAGGCTGGTGAGCACTTCATGTAGAATACCTAGCGCATATGCTACATCGTTTTCGGTGAATACGCTTTCCCATAGGGGGGTTGCGCCGTCAATAGCCCAAATGATATTGCCATTGTGTCCTGCGAAGTCGCTAGGCTGGTTTGCGTTGCCGGTGTAGGTTAGGGTTTCATACTTTAGGTTCAAGGGTTATTCCTTTGTTAGTTTTTCCACGAGACGGTTTGCCTCGGGTGTGTGGTTTATAGCTCTGTCGGTGCATTTGATGGGGTTAATTCCGGGGCACTCTACAGTTTCTTTGGCTGTTTCTTGTGCGGTCTTGTGTAGTTCTTGTACTAGGTTCTTCCAGGTGGTTACTGGTGATTCTTTTGTGTCGTCTGGGATGGTGTTGGTTAGGTGGGTTGCTAACCTGTATAGGGCGGTGTTGTTTTCGTGGGTTAGTGCGACTAGTTCGCTGGCTGTTTTGAGATTGACGTATCGTGCCCCTTGGTCGAATAGTTCTTCTAGTAGGGGTGTGATTTGTTCTTGCCCCATGATGGTCATGCGTGCCCTGACGTTTAGTGCATAGGTTTTATTGCCGGTGTTTGCAGGTGGTAGGTAGGTTTGGATTTGCTGTAGACCACCCAGTTTGGGAAGAATCGCGCCTATATCGTATACCCCTTTGGGTGCTTTGCTTGCTCCTATGAGCCTGTATGACCGGGCGGCTTGCGCAACACCCATTGAGTGTGTTATAATAGTTGCATCAATAATGTTTACGAGAGTGAAACATTCTTGCTCAAGATGTTCGTTAAACACAGTAAGACCTCCAAGTCATCAGTTAGTAGTATGCCTTATCTAGTATGGCACATACGCCCCGTGATACGATAGTCCTACACCTGGTTTGACACGACATTTAGAGTGTGTTAAAATCGTATCCAGTAGGCACTGAGGGGTTAAAACCCTGTTTCCTAACCAGTGCCTACATAATCACAATCAATCATTATCTAACATCTAACGAAGGAATTATAACTTTGACTGAAACCCGCACCAACAACCTTATTAACCTTGACTGCAAGCACGATACTGAAAGCAAGCATCAGGGTAAGCTCATCATCAAGAGCGGTCAGCCTGAAATCTTCACCAAGGAAGCCGAACTTGAAACCCTAGCAGAAGCAGGTATCACCGTAGAAGACCTGGCGTATCACCTGGACACCACCCCTGAAGAAATCCTTAGTGACTCTTGGCAGTTCCCCGACTGTGTAACCGCCCTCGATGTTGCAGGTCGTATCCAGGCACTCTATGAGGAACGACTGGCAGGCTACCTCTGGAAGACCCGCCTCAATGGTCACGTCTACACCATTGGTTCCCGCGTCATTGCAAAGGTCACCCCCAGCGAAGACTCCCCCCTTGAAGACGAAGAGAACTGGGATACCTACATTGAGGCTATCGTCCTCAGTATGAGCGAAGACCGTGTAGCACTGTCTCCGGTCATCTCGTATGAGTCCGTTGATGAGCTGGGTGACCCCATGACCTTTGAAGAGTGGGCAGAGCGACAGCACTCGTTCCAGGGTATGTCCATGCGAGTAGACGCTGTAACCGGCGCACGCTTTGGTGACAAGGATATGACCATCCTGAGTGTCGAGCCGCCCAAGGGTAAGCCGTCCTTCAAGGAGTTCCAGGCGGCAGGCTTCACTGGTCGATACCTGGTACCGGACGGACGAATCAGCCCCCTCGTATGGCGACGACTCCACGCCCAGCACGGCTGGAAGGGCACCCCGGCACTGAACACCGAGGACTAATCCTTATACCCTAAGCTAATAACCCCCTAATATCGCATTAGGGGGTTATTGTCATATAAAGAAACAAGCAGAAAGGCGACCCCATGAGTCACCCCCAATATCTACTAGCAACGGTACATCTACCCGATAAGAAGAGGCGTAACTTCCACACCTTGCATGACGGATACACGCCCCTATCGGTAACCATAACCAGCATACTACAAGCGAAGCACCCAGGAGGTAGCTACACGTTCGTAGCAGATTGTAAGAGCGCCCTTACTAACTCGTCACACCGGGGCTTGCATGGTGAAATTGACACGCACAACGTACCTACCCCGATAGCTGATAACTTCGTGACAGAATACCGCAAGCATCTAGTAAACGGTGACGTTACCATGCTTGAGATGCAGGTATGGGCTGTGTACCAACCGGAACATCAGTATATCCGGTTCGCTATCCCGCTACCCGGTTTCAGCCAAGCTAAATCACGCCCACCATTGGAAGAACTCAAAGCAACCCCCTAAATGCTCATCTAAGGGCGTAATTAAACCCCTAACCTGCAACCACTCAATGATTGTAAGTTAGGGGCTTATAGGTGCCTTCAGGGGCTTTAGAATAGTAGTACGTCCTCAAATGCAGGCGACTCTGTTACTGTTGTTCCAGTCTTGGAGTCCTTAGTGTCATCACCGGGCGCAATAGAGGGAATATCTACATCACTCCATAGGGTAGAGTCGTGGGTAAGGAACCAGCAAGCGCGGGTAGTTTCCAGCGGTACACCTTGAGCGTCCGCTAGAGTTTCCTCAGCTAGGCATAGTGCCTCATGTAGAACCTTTCCCAATGCGGAATCGAAAACCTGTGAAGGCTTCACAGGAACCACGTGTGCACAACCATGCTCCATAATTTCCCTACCGAGGAACGCCTCGCCCTTACGGGAAATAAGCGGACGCGCTGGCAAGAAACCTAGCAGAGCATCTACACCAACAACACTAACAAGAGTATCCATGTGAGGTGAAGCAAGCATGTTCAGGATACCGAGCTGTTCACCCGTAAACTTACGGACACCATGCAGGAACACAGGTGCCATAGGGTGCTCCAGCATCTCAGAAAGACCCTCAACATCAATAATAGGGTTGCTAGTGGGATTGCCGGTCAGAGCTTCCAGAACGGGGGCATATGACCCGTTAGCAATGGCTAGACGGTGCCAAGTACGAGGCATAATACCGGCGGCAACACCTACCGTAGGTGCGGGCGGCATGATATTAAAATCAGCCGGGAAACCCAATAGACGGAAAGTGCGCCGCATATGAGACTCCCATGTAGTGAAAGCGCAATCAGTTGTCACGTATCGTGCAAAAGCGTCAAAATCAGGGTTACTCAAAATAACAAGCTCAGACATAACGGTTCCTCTTCTCTTAAATAAAGCAACAGAAAATAGCGGCAGGGTTTAGCGACCAAAAGTGGACGGCACACCAGGCGACGGGGCACCCAACGCCGTACCCGCAGGGGTGCTACCAAGCATACCGGTCAAACCGCCCGAAATCAAACCGCCACGCTTCACACCCCTAGCTGTGGCGCGACGCTGAGCACGACTAGCCCTAACCGGCGCTACAGGAACATTGCCAGACCTCACAGCAAGCTCACGAAGCTCCTCTTCACGATAATTCATGGAACGGTGAACCATAGTGAACAGCATAATCAGCAGAGTAGGGGCAACAACCACATCAATGGGCGAACCATCAGCAGGTATAAACTGGAACAGCACATTACCACCGCTAGAGCCGACAGGTGCAACCTTCAAAGAATCACCGAAGCTATCAGCCACAATATAAGGCACAATATCACCTGTAGGGCGACCCACGCGCTTAGACTTACGCACCTTCAACCGCTCCGAAACAGCATCAGGAGAAGAAACCACCCCAGCATCAAACGCAACAGTCTGCAACTCGCCAACAGATAGACCTGTAGCGGCAACCGCCGTAGTAAACATGCCAATAACATGCTCAGGCGACACAATAACAGATGCAGACGGGGCATCTTCAGTAGACGGCACAGCCTCAATCAGCGCACCATGCACACCACCAGCAGGGGACACCTGTACGCTCACAGTGTCATCAACAGGGAACAGTAGCGGCTCAGATGCCGCCTTAGCTTTACGCGAATGAACAGCCATTACTAGCTTACTTTTCCTTCCATAAGGTGCTCTATAGGTGAAAGAACGGCGGCAGGTTAATACACTTACGTATTGAACCTACCGCCGTTTCCTCAATCGTTATTGAGGTTACTTGCCTGCGTTCTTCAGGTCTGCCTTGGTGACTCGGACACCCTTCAGCTTGTCCTTAACGGAACCGGAAGCCTTAGCGCGTGCACCCCAGTGTGCAGGAATGGTGATGTCCTCACCGGTCTGCGGGTTACGACCCGAACGCTCACCAATAACAGTTGCCTTAAAGGTGAAGAAGTCGTTTACAGAAACATCCTTCTTAGCCGCAAGCGACTTCACAATCTCAGCATGGTATGCGTCAAGGACAGCCTTAACAACCTTGGGGTGCTGACCAGTCACGTCAGCAACGTTGTTACGAATTTCAACAATGGAGGTCTTCTCGTTAGCCATTAGAGGGTCTAACCTTTCATTAGGTAATAAAAACATGTATGGAGTCCCCGGCTTTCCGGGGGCTTGTTATCTCCATATGGAAACTATATCACGAATGTTTCCGTCGCCGCAACTCACCGGTTTTCGTGTCGTAAAAGTTGTGAAATGCCGGTAAATCAAGGCTTGAAGTAAGTATAGCAGGGGTAAATGCGGTGTGCAACCCGCCCCGATATATGACTCAAGGCGTACCGCACTATATGAGAGGCGATTATCAGTGTAGCTTTCACTGTTTGAGTGCACCTCAAGAAACGGAAAGACACCCCGGCAAGTGGTGACACGCACACTAGTACGTCTAATGCATAGGGCTATCGCAGTGTGTTAAAATTGAGCCAATAAGACCACTCACTACAAGTAAGGATTTGAAATTTATGGAACGCAAACTGCCAAAAACCCTGGTCGGTCATGGTATCGCCGTATTTATTGACGCGCGCGGGGTAGCTGAAACCCCACCTGAAGAGTTGGTAGCACCGTTTGGCGATTGCAAGATTGCTGTTATTGGTGCCATTGACTCATATAGCCCAGTCACGGGTGCTTTTACAGCTACTTTGAAGCGTGGCATACCTGCCCAACTTCCAGGTAATGAGGTGGAAGTATCGGGTAGCTTGGGTACTCTGCATGGCGCACCTATCCCGCCGGGCACTTTCGCTACCCATGTAACAGCAACTAGTACTATTGACGGGTATATGGAGAACCCGGTGGCAACTGTTTACCTTGGTGCCCCTGTAGCTGATGGTAGTAAGGCGTATCACGAAGCACATGTTACTGATTCGCTATTTGCACCTGCCACAGACGGTAAGGTTATCACGGTTATTGAAGCATATGCCGCTGGTTTCCTTGGTGCATGGAGTCTGTCAGATAACCCTCGCTATTACACGTTCCTAGACCCTGCAATCCTTGATAAGATTTACTTGGATTACAGGTTGAATACGGGGCGTATCGGTTCCACTGACCGGGTAACTATCCTTGATGATGGAACTATTGAAGCTCTAGCACAGTTTTGTGAGTCAATGGAGGACGTGGATAGCCGCTCTATCCCTGACGGTATTCAGCTTCTAGAGCCACAGAATCTAGGTAGGTTCTCAGAGCTTATGGACTCGGTAGATACTTTGGGTGCGTTTATGCATGAAGGTAACCCTATAGTTACTCATAATGACATGGTTTACCTAGTCGATAAGTTGCTCGCAGATGTAGATACTATCGAGAAGGATTTGCCAGCTATCCGTGAGAACCTAAAGGTACTGAAGGGGAGGTTGGAGCTGTCACCTAATTATGACCCTGATATTTTGAGGGAAATTCGTGAATTACGTTCCACCTGCACGGGGGACTGTAATTGCCCTGAGTAGCACCTACCTGGCAATTTAAAGAGCTGTAACATTTGGAATAGCCCACATTTTTAGGGGGTAACCCCTGAAGGTGTGGGCTAAATCTCTTTCCGGTAATTTGCAAACCGTACTAGAGTGTGCCATAATAGATTTATCACTTCTTATTTCAACCTGAAAGGAAAGCAGTCATGCGACTCTCTAACATCTCTGACATTACCCCCGGTGACATCATCATCACCAGCAACAACCAGTACAACACCCCTGCCTACGACACTGTAGATAGCCCCTACGTCGCATACGTTGCCACCGGAAACAATGGTACCGACACGGTGACTGTCCAGCGGTTGTATGGTGTAGATATGGGGCATACCCTGTCCTGCCATGACAGTATGTATACCCTCACCGCACTTACCGACGGTCTAACTACCAATATTGATAACGTCTGGCACTACACCCAGCGAGATGCCCACTTCGGCAATATCCTGTACCGCCTTGACGCTATCGAGAAGCTGAGCCACTTCTTCAGCAAGTACTCGACCGATGTTCATGAGGTGCGTACCATCATGGACGAGGCACGCCGCAACTGGGAAAACTACGTAGACCTCGATAACATGGAGGGTTCCTACGAGCGCCTGAGCGCACTCATTGACCGTGTAGAACGTACCATGTCCACCCGCGTACAGGAAGCGCAGGGTAAGCTGAATGAAGTTCACGCAATCCTCAAGGAAACCGCCAATGATATGTGCGACACTATGGAAGCTGTTAAGAGCATTGCTGTACCGACCGAATGGGTAAACATCACTTGGAAGGAAACAGGCTACCACTACAGCACATGGAGGAATCAGATTATCCCCGTCAATGCGGGCATCACCCTCCGCTTGCGCGGCGACGAATACCTGAACTTCTTTGTAAACCGCGCAACCACCACCCGCGCCTACGTAACCGACCTCAACACCGGCGAAGAAGTAGGCTACATTGCGGCGAACGCTACCGATAACCTGTACCTCCTCTACAAGAACGCCACGGGGAAGCATCGCATCTACCAGGTGATGCCTATTAGCGCTGGAACCATTGAAGACACGAAGGCATATGTGGAACGTAACGACAAGTTGCTCGCCCTATTCAATCAGTGCGTGGAATCAGTCGGCGCAAAGTTTAAGCAGATTGATATTGAAAGCATTAACCGCGTAGCCGGATACACCCTCAAGCTGAACACTACCGAATGGCACAGGCACAGCATGGTAACCCCTAACGAAGCACTCACCGACATTATCTGCGACATGGAGCAGGTTAAGAACTATAAGAAGGCACTAAAGGCGAAAACCTCCGAATGGGTAAACAATTTCCGTCAGGCAACCACTGAAGCACTCGCTAACCTGTAACCCATCAAAAATAGCCCCCAAATGGGCACCCCCGCAAGTATGTATCTTGCGGGGGTGCATCCCCTATTATGCTACTGCAACGAGTCGCCTACCAGTCGTCACTCCAAATGTTATTGCGCTCACAAAAACAACCCAAGGTTGATATACTCCAAATAATGCCCTACAATAAATACAAGCCCAACCAAACCCTAACGCACGACAACACAAGGGAAACTTGGAATCACAAGGGCATTAAATAAAAAGACGTAAAAATTCAGGAGAATACACCTTGAACGAAAACACCCCCAAGACTAAGAAGCAGAAGCTCCGCACCTTCGGTGCCGCCGCCGCCGTACCGCTAGTACTAGCCGGCGCAAGCGCGGGCGCAATCATCACCACCGCAAACGCCGCAGATAACACGTCTGCAACAGCGGCGGCAACCACCAACCAGGCACGAACCGAGAAGGCTGTAACCGCTACCCTTGCTAACTTCAAGGGTAAGGCACCGTCTGAAACTATCCAGAACTACGTACACTGGACTTTCAATGACTCTGACCTGCCTCAGCACAGCGATTCTTCACGCACCACTTACACGGTAAATGTTGCTGACCTTGCAGGTGTGCCTATCAAGCCTGATACCCTACTCATTGGTGCCGGTGCCACTAATAGTGATGCAGATACCCTAGACCTGCCCCTTTATGCAGATGGTGCAAACTCTGAGGCACGTCAGGGCGACCTAACTCTTGGTAGCGGCGCTGAATCTACCACTATCCGCGCAAATACTGACGGAACTATCACCATTCCCCGTAATGATGATTCCACCCAGCGCCTCACCTTCCTGTACTCTGTAGAGAAGGCTGACGGTAGCGGTACTGTAACCCAGCGTATTACTTTCAACCCGACCTTGCCGACTGTTCAGCAGGGCGCTGTTTCTGCAACCACCGGAATCGGTCAGCTAGGTACCACTAACGCGAACCCGACCGAGGTTAAGGTTGGTGCGTCCGGTGATGTGACCTTCACCTACGCCAATAACTCGCAGATTACAGCTACTACAGCTCCGGGTGATACGTCTGACGGCACTATCCGCCTGTCCATGACCCGCGATGGTAACCCTGTCGAACTGGAGGCTGTCGAGATTAAGCCTGGTGAGACTAAGACCATTTCGGTTCAGAACGTCAAGGCATCCGATACGGCCGGTGAGATTACCGGTGCCGACTTCAAGGTAATTGAAAAGGTACCTGGTTGCAAGGAACCTATCGCTATTGCACCGTCCGACCACCTTGCGGCTACCCCCATCAACCTTGGTAATGTAGAAGCGGGCGGTTCTACCGCACGCTTTGCAAAGCTCTTCTTTGATAGTGCTGTGAAGCGCTCAGCACCCGTTCTTCCTGCTGGTGCTAACGTGGAAACTTACCCTGCGAAGACCTCAGCGAGCGACTACTTCTCCACTGGTGGCAATGGCGGCCTGGCGGCTGTAACTAACAATAACTGGCGTGGTGAGCCTGAGACTAGCCGATGCGTTTGGGATAACGAGACGACCCACAACTACGACTACTCCGTCTACGTGAAGCCTGTAGAGGTTGCTGAACCTACCCCTACACCGGAACCTACCCCGAGTGAAACTCCAGCACCGGTACCTACCCCGTCTGAGTCTACACCTCCGGCACCTACAGTAGAACCTACCCCGGCACCTACTCCGACCACTCCTGCGGTTACCCCTGAGCCTTCGGCCCCGGTAACCCCGGTACCGGCACCAAGTGAGCCTGTTGTAACTCCTTCTACTGAGCCGACTCCTTCCGAGAGTCCGGTACCTACCCCGTCTGAGTCTACCCCTCCGGCACCTACTCAGGAAGCTACTACTCCTGCTCCTTCGGTAAGCCCGTCTGAGCCTTCCATTGAGAAGCCTTCCGAGCCTGCTGTGGTGAAGCCGTCTGAGCCGGGCAAGCCGGTTCAGGCTAAGACTGGTCATGAGTCTCAGCCTGACGGTACCCTGGTTGCTCTGATTGCCGCCCTTGGTGCTCTTGTCGCTGGTGGTTTCTTCCTTGTGAAGAAGGCGCGCGCTAATGCGGCTAAGAAGAACGCTACCGGCGCTAACGAGTCCGATGCTGTGGATGCTGAGGCACCTGAAGCTGTAGAGCCTGAGTCTGCTGTGGAGTCTACCGTTGAGACTACTGCTGATTCTGGTTCGGATAGTGGCTCTGATTCATCTGACGGCGGCTCTGAGTAATATCTGATTTGCTTACCCCTTGTGGTTAAGTGATTTAATGTAGCGAGCCCCATCTTTACTGTCCGCCTTGTGTGGTGGTTGTAGAGGTGGGGCTCATTATTTTTTGGTAAATGGTGGTTTGCTCTGCTTATTGGGTGCGCCGCCTGTTGCTTGTTTTCAATATCCGGCGTGGGTGACTGTTTCGGTGTGCCAGTTAGCTATATGACCATATAAGAGCGGGGTGCTATATGTGCCCTATTTTGGAAGTATTCGTAAGCACCTTATCATGCAACATTTACTCAGTGTTCATGGCTTGGGGTGTGTGTTCCCCGGGAGGGGTTTAAAGGAAGTGAGTTTGTCTCAATGAGTCAGGTTTACCATATTAATAATGAAGGGCGAAGCCTTAAATGTGACGATACGAGCGGAAGGTGCCCTTATAAGGATAAGCCGCACGGTAAGATGTCTTACACTAATGCTGTAGCTGAGGTTATTGCCCATGAGAAGGATAGGAAGAGGAAGGAAAAGCAAAAGGCGCGCCGTAGGCACCACCGCGACCAGCAACGTAAACATAACCGAAACCCATACTACAGTGCTGGTGGCGTTAAAACACTACTTAACGATAAAAATATTGCTTCTACCCCGTTGAAGCCGGGTGATAAGAAAGTTGTTGGCGCGAACGGTAAAGTGTACATTCTTCCGCCCCTGAAAGAACGCCCCCTTCTCACTGAAGAGGACTACCTGCTAGAGCTAGAGAAGCAGAGGATTTTCCTTGACAGGGCGAAGAGGATTACCGACAGGGATGAACGTATCGCCAATAGGAAAACCCCGGCGGGTATCCGTAAGAAACTAGAACAAGAACTTGAAGCTGAACGTCGAGCCGCCGAAAAGCTAGGCGTACCGTGGGACGTGCCACACGTTAGGGCTCTATGGGAAGCCAGGAAACAAACAGCTAAGAAACATGGAACAACAGCGCACTGGCCTCGCCTGACTAAAGGTCAAAGGCAGATTACAGCTGACCAGATGACCCCCGAAAGCTTGAAAAAGTTCGATGAGCATGTAAAGAACATTAATCTTGCTAACCTGACCCCCAGTAAGCATGTTCACGAGAAGCTTGCTGAGGGTAAGCTTGCAGGTCTTGACGCGGAAGATATTTTTGCAACGATTGAAAACTATAAACCGCAAATCTATCAGGTGACAGGTAATGGTCGCCACACAAATAGGGCTATTACCATATCCTCCGATACTTACTCGCGCGTGATTGCACCCGAGAAAGGCGCTAAGGCGGTTCCATGCAACCTTAACCTTGTTATTTCACTAGATGAGCCAAACAAAGACGGCATTATCACGGCATATTGGAACCCTGTAGGTCGCAAGCCTCAAGGTAGCGGTATCAGGTTCCGTGACCGCTGGCTAAAAGTCACCTAAAGAACAGCCAGGTAGCACCATAAGGCGTTGAGGAGATATACTGTAACCATGTTTAAGATAAGTCCTCTAGATACCTACCCGGTAACCACTATCAAGTACAGTAACGACAAGACGGGTAGGCGATGCTTCATTGTATTGCCACACGTACACGTGGATACCACAGCAGAGAACGATTCTTCACCCCTCAGCAAGGCGGTTGCCGCTACCGGCGGCTCCGTCACTCTGGACGTTCAGTGCATGTGGCTTAATGAACTCGACGGACTATACGAGTATATGGAAGATATTACGCATGACCTGGAAGATGCTCCGTCGTGGCGTGTTATCCTGATGGATGATGACGACCTGGAAACCGCTTCGTCTATCCTGTCAGCTGATTCTGTAGAGGAAGCCGAGACGCGCCTTCTCGTGGCTTATGTTCGGGCGATTCGAGCTTTTGATGGTGACCTTATCGAGGTACCCACTAGTGAAGAAGGGGCAGTCTGGTTACCTGATGGTGACGGATTTGCAGAGTAGAATTTTGGGTGCTATACTATTACTTGTAACAACTTCTAGCGGGCAACTGTTAGGCACCTGAATACTGGATTTGACATTCAGTGAACAGGTTGTTATAGTTGATTACAAGCTTGCAAGCCGTGAGGTTTCCAAGGCTAATACCTTTCTTTATTGAGTTATAAATGAACGCAGTAGGTGGGGGTACCTTCTACCAAGCCCTCACCTACTATTGGGATGTGGTGTAATTGGCAACACGACGGATTCTGAATCCGTTACTCTAGGTTCGAGTCCTAGCGTCCCAGCGCGACCAGCCCAAGGTGGCTAGGTTTAAACTTCAGCTTGAAGGTCAAGTCATCATTTTGACTTGCACTATGATTACTGATATAATAAAATATGTAACAGTAACATAAATACTCTATGGGGTATGGTGTAATCGGCAACACCCCGGATTTTGGTTCCGGTATTTCAGGTTCGAGTCCTGATACCCCAGCTGACCTAATCAACCAATTCAGGTTTTATACAAGAAAAATTCGTTGACTTTTACTGCAATGTTGGTTAGGTTCTAGGATAGGTGGCAGAGCGGACTAATGCGCTGGTCTTGAAAACCAGTAGTCGAAAGACTCGCGGGTTCAAATCCCGCCCTATCCGCTCCCGAACGGCGTAAGCTGTGAGGGATGGCGACTGACTTACCCCGTACTACCTTTGGGTGGTGCGGGGTTTGTTGGTTTTATCTGTGTTTGTGTTGGGTTAGCGTTTTCCGCTGGGGTGTGCTAAAATTGTTTTCATACAGTTTTTCTTACAACTCTTGGAAGGAGCCGCCCATCATGTCGAGTCCGGCACGTGGCGCTATTCACCCCTTTACTATTCCTGATTACCCTAAGCTTACTTCTCTTGAGGCGGCTTGGATTGATTTCTTCACTTATCGTGGCTTGAGTGCTGACGCTATCAGTGAGTCTCTGTGTGGTAGCCGTAATATTGGTACTATCCGTAACCGTATGGAAGGTAACGCTGGTAGGCGTGCTGTTGGTGAGCTTATGAAGACCCGTAAGAATGGTTATGAGGCTTCTGTTGCGCCTGCGTACCCGTATACGTTGGATGTGCGCCGCCCTGATGACCCTACACATCAGGATTTTCTTTCTGCTGGTATTGATGCTGAGGTTGGTGTTGATACTGGTCTTGAGTGGGATGGTGCTTGGTCTGTTGAAGAGGATAAGTACTTTACGTGGCTTTTGGCTAAGTATGATGCTTTGAATGACCTTGTTGCGAAGAATGATATTACGGTCTACTATGCCTTGTATACGCCGCGTCCTTACGCTACTGTTTATAAGCGCCCTGGTGTAGCTCGTTTCCGTGATAAGGTTCTTGAGCTGATGAATGACACTGAGGCTCTTAATAGCCCGCCTGAGTGCCCGTATGCGTTCTCTTACGCGGATTATGTGGCACGTGGCATGTCCCGCCGTGAGCCTCGACCGGATTCCCGCCTGTTCACTTACACCCAGGAGCATGGTGCATGGTCTGTGCGTCCACAGGTTCACCACCCGGTACGTAGCCTTATCTCCTCACTGTATCTTCAGGGTGGTTCCCGTGAGAATTTGGCTGACCTTTACGAGTCGCATAGTGATTATGAGAAGCTGGGTAACACGGCACGCCATGAGATTTACATGGCGGCTAAGAAGTTCTTGAATGACTACTTTGCAGGTGGCGTGAAGCGTTCAGCGACTATTCAGGGCGCAATTCTTACCCCATATAGTGCCGCAAATCAGGTTCCTGTCGCTGGTGATTCTACCCGCCTCTGCACTTCCCAGCTGAACGGTCATGAACGCCCCGTTATCGTATTCAATGGTGTAAACAGTGAACAGTACACCACCTACCCGTGGGTGAACATCAACCTGACTAACTCCAAGAACCGCGTATCTGAACTTGAGTACATTGCGTACCTGCTGGCAAACTACCCTCAGCGTGACGTTGTAACCTACGTGGCACTATATACGCCTCGTAAGAACCTGCACGGCTTCACTAACCTACTCTCATACACTCCGAGCCGCATCCTGCGCACCTGCAAGACTAACTCAGAGTGCCCGTATGAGGTTCCGTTCGAGGCGGTTTACGACCCGACTATCAAGCGTGTGCGCCGCTACAGCGAACTGGATGAGATTCAGGTGACCGCCGGTGGTACCACTCCCGACGTGTACCCCGTAGTTATCGGCAACGCTAATGAAGCCACGCCTGCGACTGGCAGTGAGTTTGTACAGCAGGTTATCGACTACTACAAGGAAGAACCTGAACCTACCCACAAGGAACAGGTGCCTATGCCGGATGAGCCGCCGTACATGGCCAATGTTGAACCTGAACCCGTCCCGGTTGTCGCACCTGAACCCGCCGAGCTGGTGTACAGTATCGAAGACTTCTCGAACGATACCGGTGTCCCTGTCGGTAAGATTCTGACCTGCGGATACGTCGCCTACTATGAGTCGCATAAGGGTGACCTTTCGTTTGGTGATACTGCCCGATTCTTCGGGTTGGAGCCTATCGACGCGGCAAAGACTATGATGGGGCACTTCGATAACGAGGAAGATGCCCACCACTACTACCCGTTCCAGCATCTAGCGTTCATGTTTGGTCTACCCGAAGATACTGGTGTAGACATGCTGTTGAGCATTGTTGATTGGGATAAGGCGTATAACCTTTCCTGGCTTGCAGGCGATGAGCATAACGCTGAAACTTTGGCTAAGGCGGCATCTGACAAGATGAAGCACACCGGCTTTGATGATTTTGCAAAGCAGGCGGGTTACGCCCCGAGTAAGTTTACTTGGCTTATCGCACAGTCCTAAACAAGTGACCACACAATAAGTAACAAGGTCAGCACCTACTAGATTCTTGGTAGGTGCTGACCTTGTTGTTTTTATTCAATTTTTCTTCCTGCTATAGGGTTTCTGTAATATAAAATGAAATACCCCCTCCATAGTGGATACATTACCAAGGCAACGAATAAATATAACAACCAGCCTTGGTACACTACAGGAGAACAGGGGAGAATTGGAGAATATAATATGGCAGGTCTACACACTAGCTACCGTCTCGCACCCTACCCTGGTGTAGGTAAGTGTGTCGCGAAGACTATCGCGTGCCCCGTCGGTGGCGCACAGCAACACCTGTACAATGAATATCTCTCAGATGAGGCTAAGCAGGCTCTAGAAGAGGGTCGCCCGCTTTCTAAGGCACAGATGCTTGACGCTATCCAGAAGGCGAAGGCAACTCCTGGTTCACGTCTTCAGCTTGCGGCGGCGGCAATGGCACAGCACAATAAGATGATTCACGGCTACCTCCTGAACTCTTACAGTGCTAGTTTCGAGAAGCAGAAGAATAAGGCTTCAAAGCTGAGCCAGATTCGTCGTAAGATGAAGAAGGTTACCGCCGAGAGGGTGGGGGAAAGTGACCTAAGTAAGAACCTTGTTGATAAGCACGGCATGGCTGAGGGTCTTGTAAAGTTCACCGAACTTACGAATGATAAAACCCTCCTTGATAAGGCTGACGAGCACAAGACTGCTCTTAGCGAGTATGCACGTCGTTTCGACATGGAAACCAACAGTCACCCCATTAACAACAAGAAGAACCGTGAAGAGCCTTCCAAGGGTGAGAAGAGTGACAGGTGGCTTGACCGAGCTTTGGTTGATGCCAATACTCGTGAAGCGCGTGCCGCTAGGATGCGTGAACGTTTCCTCAAACAGGGTAAGCCCATTCCTGACATTCTCAAAGCCCCGAAGTACCAGTGGGGCGAGAGTATGCAGAAGAAGATGGAAGGCGCTGTCTTCATTCCTAATACTAGCGTCAAGGGTAAGGTTGAGGTTGGCTCAGGTTCTAACAAGCGCGTCGAGGAGCGTGACGTTAGCTTCAAGGAACTAGCGAAGCGTAAAGAGTTCCTAGACCAGCAGAAGGCTAACAAGAAGTCGGCAGAGAACCACATTGAGACTCTTCTGGCGTTCAGTGCTAATGAGCGTATCCGTAACGGTGAGGCGCTGGGTGATAGCATTACCCTAACGGCACACAACCGTCAGGTTACGGCAAAGATTAACTACTCTGTGCCTGTTGATGAGGAAATCGCGAAGCTACCTACTGAGTTGCAGGAGAAGATTACCGACCCGCAATCACCTACCCTTAACGCATATGGTGTGCGTGCCGCACTTGAGTCGGGACGTATTACTCAGGAGCAGTATGACGCGCTGAATAACCCTACTAACGAGCTGAACATTATTAGTCTGCGTGACATGAAGGCGGCGGCTAAGAAGAACAGCATGAAGGTTCCGGTTCCTGACCCTGATAAGTCTGTCAATAACGCTAAGCACATGACTTCTGAGATTAACCGTGCCCTTGAGAGCTACGCTGAGACGGCTGACACCTTCGAGAAGGAAACAGGTCACAGCATGTACCAGGAGGAGAAGTGGGTTAAGGAAAGCGTTGCGGCTGTTAAGGACGGTATCGCTGAGGAGTACAACACCCCTAACCTGAACTTCATTGCTGGTGCTGAAGGTCGCGGTGCTAGTACAAGCATCGTTCAGTCTACTAGGAACAACCTGGTTAGTTCTGAAGCGCAGGAAACCATTCTTGGCCCCGAGCTTTACGCTTCGCTTGTTAAGGACTTCGGTATCGGCAAGGCTAAGGTCAATGTCGATAAGATGAAGAAAGAGCTCACCAAGGAACAGCTAGATAAGTGCCTTGGTTATGGTGTTCGCATTACTGACAAGAAAGACCCGAAGCTAGTCGCTAAGGAGAAGAAGCAGGCTGAGCAGGCCGCCGCTAAGAAGCAACGTGAGGCTGACCGCAAGAAGGCGGCTACCGAGAAGCGTCGTGAGGCTGAAGCCGCTAAGAAGCGTGCCGCAGCTGAACGTAAGAAAGCGGCTACGGCTAAGAAGCGTGAAGCTGAGGCGGCTAAGAAGCGCGCCGCCGCAGAGCGTAAGAAGGCGGCAACTGCCGCTAAGAAGGCTACTGCTACTAAGGCGGCACCTGCAAGGAAGGCGGCGGCTCCCAAGGCAACGGCAACCAAGACTGCCGCACCGAAGGCGGCACCGGCTAAGAAGGCTACGGCACCTAAGACTGCCGCTAAGCCAGCCGCTACCAAGGCTACTACAGCTAAGGCACCGGCGGCTCCGAAGGCTGAGGCTCCCGCTTCGTAGTTAGGTGATTATTGAGTTATAGTGCCCCTGACCTCTTGCGTATTGTGAATTTCGCTTGTGGTTGGGGGCGCTATAGTGTTTTCATATAACCCGAAACATTAAGGAGATTTTACCTTGTCTACCAACCCCACCCCTGATTACCTTGAGATTGGCCAGTCTGTCGAAGTTGATGGTTACGTTATGACTCGCACGCCCGAGGGTACGTTCCTTACTCCGGCTACTGAGGTGTATGACCCGCAGGTGATTCTTGAGGTTTACCGTGATTTGGGTGAGCAGGAGAGCCCGCTTGATTTGATTGACCTGCCGGATATTAGTGCGCTTGTGCCGTTTGATGGTTTCCCTGATGCGGTTACTGATTTGCCGGAGCCTGTTACTCGTAACAGGGAGCTGAAGTCCGCTTATGAGGGTGAAGGTTTGCCTATGGATAACGTTGAGGCTCAGATGATTGCGTCTGACTTGGCTAGGTGTGGTGTTGGTACTATTGCGCCTAGTGAGTATGGTGGCGATTACACTACCGTTTATTCGCATGTTCCGACGTATGATGGTTCGGATATTGAGATTCGTGCGCTGATTTTCCGTTCGGTTCCTGGTGACCCGTCGATTAGTGATAGTGGTGCTCTGGCTTGTTGGGCGACTTCTACGCCTTCGCTTGATACTTTCCAGTATGTGCTGGATTATGAGCAGGACGGTACGACTCTGGACTCTGCGTATGATGTCATTGATGACTATGTAGATTTGGAGTCTGCGGTTAAGGTCTTCTCAGTGTATATTCCTGATACTGAGAACGCTACAGCGGAGCAGGATGAGCAGTTTGAGAACCTTATCGCTGAGGTTGCTGTTCAGTGGCTTGAGCCTACCCCTGAGATGATTGATACTAGGGCTGGTCTTGAGGATATTCTGCGTAAGATTGAGCGTGAAGAGAAGCGCGCCGGTAAGAAGTAGATAGCTACTTCTAGTTTTTCGTAGTGAATAATGAAGGGCACCCCGCCACCTAAACAGGTAAGGCGGGGTGCCCTTTGCGTTATTCGGTTTCTAGTTTGGGTCTACGGCTGGGATTACGTCGATAGTCTTGTACCCTTGCTCCGTGTAGTAGTTGATGATGGTTTCCACCATTTGCGCTAGTGCGTCGTGTAGTTTTTCTTCGCCGGGTTCGGTGACTACTTCGATTGTGGGTACGTTTTCGTGTTCGATGGGTGGTTCGTGGAACACTGTTCGCTGTTCCACTTCGGCTAGTTCCATGTAGTAGACGGTGGTTTTGTGTGTGCCGTCTGCAATGATTGTTACGTAGCTGGTTGATTCGATATTGGGTAGGGGTTCCATGTTGTTTTTCCTCTGGTCACGTTTGGGGGTTCTGATGTACTGATTATAGCTTATTTGGGTGCATATTTCAGCTATGGTTCTTGTGTTGGGGTGCCCCTTGGTTATGCTCGATTAATTTGCCGGGGGTTCGACTTTCCTTCACGATTCTGTTTGTGCATATTTTTCTTTACTTCTTTATGGTTGCGCCATGAAGGAGTATTTGTTGTGATTATGCATATTTCACCGCCAACAGATGAGCATGACTCAAGGCTTATGCCTTGCAGTTCGCCTCTGCGTTGCCCATATAGGAATAACCAAGATGTCAATAGTGCCGGTATGCCTCTAGTGCATGGTGATAAGGCTTTTATTGAGTCCGCTATTAAACATGCCGCCCGGAAGGATGCTGAGATTTCTGCGGCTTTGAGTGAGCAGATACGAAATATTGAGCTTGGTGTAGATTCTGGTCTGACTAGCCCGGAGTTTAAGGAATGGGTGAAGCAGAAACTATGGGAGAAGGCACACCCTGATATTCGTGAGCTTGACGGTTTCGGGTTCGCTACTGATGACGAGTGGGCACCTTGGGCTGGAAATACTGATATGACCCCGTATTACTCTACGGAAGAGGAACGGCAGGTTGTTCGTGAGAAGTATGAGCACGCTAGTAGCGAGTGGGTTAGGAAGAAAATTGAGCTTGAGAGCCGACCGCAACTGATTACTGCGAACTATGGTGATGGGGTTGAGCGTTATAACCTTGACTATCTTACGCACAGCAGGTCAGGTGTTATCCCTGGAACGTCGCCGCGTGATGAGAGTACCCACAATAGCTACCTGTTCACAACAGATAGCAGGCTCAAATCGGCTGGTAAAGATGTTCAGCTTGACCCGAATCAGTCGAACCTTTTTATTGCCACATATGAGACTAACCCTAGCCGCTTGAGTGCTTCAAAGTTTGAACCTAGCCACGAGTCTTTGCGTGGGCTGAAAGTTGAACCTATCCAAGCGTACAGTGGTGCCCGAACCTACTACACGCCCTTACCAGGTGACGTGGTTAAAGGTGAAGACGGCGAGTTTCATTTCAACCCCAATATGCCGAGCGTCCTACAGGACGCACCAATAGCACCCACACCGAACGCCCGCAAAGAAGACGGCTCCGTATGGACTGAACGCCGGGCGGCAGGCCACACTGTAGAAGGTAGTGCCTACCGTGCCGGTGCCTTTGAACTATCAGGTGGCCGCCTAAATCGTGAGCAGAACACTATCACCACAGATTTGATGCGCATCAACGACCAGAACGGCGACTACACCCGCACAGAGCACGTGTACGAGCCTGTATTTAACCGTAACGCTAACGTCCTCAATGTCCGCAATAGTGTTGAAGCTAAGACGTTCGCTGAGCGTTTCATACGCTACGACGAATCAGAGGACACCTACAGTATTGACTGGGGTAAGCTGAAAGATGTAGGTATCGACATGCTAGTGTTTGACGAATGTAAAGAAGGGTGGGATGTCGTTACCGGCGGCGGTGGACAACGCGGCTTCGCATGGTCTGGCCTTGACCATTCAACCCAATCATACATACTAAGTGGCGACATTGTGTGTGGATGGGTTCAATATGACGTTGGGCTAAGGTATGCACCCTATACCGGCTCCCGTGGTGGCGGACACTAAAGCGCTGGTTCTTGCTATAGTTCAAATGTTGGGGGTGCCCCAGCATAAAATGTTTATCACCAATAACACCCCAGAAATAAGTGGGGTGTTATTGGTGCCTTATAAATAGGATGTGATGTAATGGCTAAAACTCACGTGTCACTATCAGGTCAAGTCGTTACCTGCGGCGCTGACAAGAGGGCTTGCCCGCGCGGTAGTTCAGCACCTCACTTTGATAGCCTGAGTGAAGGTCAAGCGTGGCTTGAGCAGATGAGTAAAGAAAAGAATATTTACAATAAGCAAGCTGGTGTTTTTGGTGCCGAAAACCTAACCCCTGAACTTCTTACAGCCCTGGGTGTTACGGATTGGGGTAGGTACCTAGCTGACCCTGAGAGGTACCCTAACCCTATTACGGGAAAGGTGGGTGCCGTATCCGAAGATGAAGCCGCCGCCGCCGAAGAATCAGGAGAAGTAACACCCCAGGAAGATTCTAAATCGGAGAAGCCTAAGAGGAAGCCGCGTAAGAAGAAGGAAGAGGAGCCGCAAGAGAAGGTAGAAGAACCGGCTGTAGAAGAAGTGAAGGCACAGGAACCTACCCCTGAGCCTGAACCCGCCCCGGAGCCTGCGCCAGAACCAAAACCTGCCCCCGAATCAACACCGGAACCAGAGCCTACACCGGAACCAACTAAGGAATCGGAGCCTACTAAGGCAAAGGTAGAGGAAAAGCAAGAAGCAAAGGAACCGCCCAAAGAGGAAGAGGAGCCACAGAAACCTAAATTTACCGTATACCGCGAACCAACAGCACGCGAAAGGTCTATAGAAGACCTGAAAGCACACGGATACGATGAAGATTTCATCTACAGGCATAAGCAGGAAGAATATCTAGAAGGGGCTATCGAGAAACTTAAAGCAGGAAAAGCCCCATCAAAGCTGGAGAAGCGTGCAATTAAAGACGTTGCCACAGCCATAACTGTTACTCAAGAGTATTTTGGTGGCTCCACGAAGAGCTTTGAAGAACGCATGAATATTGCCACAATGCAGGTAATGAACTATAAGCAAGGTGGGCAAGAAGGTACAGACCAGATTATTGCACGCGCGTTTGACGCTTCAGAACGTGGTCAAGATTTCAGTGCTTGCCTCAATAAGGTGTACCCCGTCTTTTATGAGCGTGAGATGGAACAGGCAATGCAGGACTTCCCAGAGCTCAAGAACGTTCCTGAAGGTGAGCGCGCTAAATACGCATTTGCTGAATATGCGAACATTGTCGGTAAGGAAGCATACGAATCATCTACTAAGCGTGCCCTTGACCCGCCTATGCTACCAGAATATGATTATTTCAATAATGTAATTAAGGGGGAAGTAGGTAAAGCTAAGGAGCCTAAAGGTGTATCCAATGAGGATACCCAAGCGTACATTGAAGGAAGTAATCAACGCTGGAAAGATGCCCTCAAGAAGCCTGGCACTTACATTATGCTTGGACATTCAGACACCGAAGTGTACAGGGTTGCTAAGAAAGGGGAATACGGTGCTGGTAGGTGGATTGTAAACAGCCGTAACCAAGTTGTTGCTGAGATTGACGTGTATGGTGACATTGCACAACGTGGTCTTGGTAAGGTTGATTTCACGAATGGTGCCCGCATCTTTAAATCGGCGGATGAGTTGAAGAAGTATGCGTCTGTGGCGGCGACCTCTTTCGATAAGGGTGCCCCTTATTCAACAGATGCCGGTACGCTGAGCAGGTATGAAACTAGCGGTAATAAAGGGTTCCAGCGGGCTAAAAAACTCCTCTACATGCAAGAGAAGTATAACACTGAGGTTGGTAAGCGTAATGAGATGCGTCAAGCTTTCACAGCGCACACTATCAACGATGACCCGGAAGACGTTTTCAACAAGCTAAGTAAGTTCGGGCTGAAAGCACCGGAAGGGTACAATGGGCTAAACCCCAGTATCCTTGTGGGTCATAACACGGCGTTTGTTCGTAAGCAAATCAACGATGGTAAGCTGGCATACAACCCTGAAACTAAAGAGCTGTATGTGCCAGCTGGTAAGAAGCCTCTAGAGAAGATGAAAGTCTACACAGACTTGCCTACCGCTACAGGTGTTAAGAATGTTATGGAAGCTACTTCCATTGCGAACGCCGCTACTAGGGCGTTTATGCGCAACGAGACACGTGACACTGCTCTTTCCCGTGCGTCTTCCTACCTAAATGACCGCCACAACCCTGCGTCTCACCGACGCGCAAACTGGGGTTATGAGGGATTGCCGCCTGTCAAACCTTCAGGCGGTGCTACCGGACAGGTAGTGTACAAGGCTACCCCTGATAGCAACATGAAGCATGAAGCTTGGGTTATCGTTGATGCCAATAAGAAGCTTATGGTGAAGATTCCGCAGGATGCTGGCGTTATTTCACGTAATCAGACGAAAGACCCTTCGCAGGTCGATATGCCGGTCAGTGAGTACGCTCTTACAGCTATCCAGAACAGGTATGCGGTCAAGGATAATTCCCTTGAGTTCGCTACCTTGGATGATGTTACAGCTGATGGTGAGGAGCTTCGCCTATGGTAGCTTGCATGTAATATATTGATGTTCGGGTTTAAGGCCGGGTGTGATTGCGCCGAGTGTGCATGTCACACCCGGCCTTACTACTCTTACTGCTAGAATTGATGTTATGGATATTCAAGTAACGTATCGAACACCTAAAGTATTGAGTCCCGCCTACTGGGAAGAAGTAATCCAGCGGTCACCTGCTGTTGGTGAGAATGGTGAAGCACTGAAGAGCAAGTACAATAATGTGACCCCTGATAGGGCACCTACAGCACATGATGCGTTGGCTTTGGCGGCTCAGGAGTTGCATAATGGTATTTTTGCTGACCGTGAGGACATGCCGCCTACTCTTCTTGAGGTTGAGGCGTATGTCTATGGTCTGTTGGAACCCCCGTTTTAGGAGTAAATTTTGAGGAAACCCACCCGTAACCCGAAAGCTAACGCTATCCTGTTCCCTGAACCGCCTGTCGGTGATGCACAGTACTTGTGTGGTATCCCTATTGCGTATGTCCGTAATGTGGGTAGTGCGCTTGGTGTGACTGTCAAGGGTGTGCATGTTTGGCTTATTCCGTCTGGTGATATTAAGCCTGGGTATGTGGTTGCCCCGCGTGACCCTGAGAAGGCACCTGCTGATGTTTATAGGCTAACTTCTTCACAGCCTATTTTCGCGCCGGTCTATGATTTCATTGAGAAGTTTGTTGTCCGCAATGAAGATGGTCTACCTACGCCGAAGCGTATTCGTCAGAAGTTTATAGACGATTTCGCTTCTCAGACGTTGGATTGGCTATCTAACGTGTTGCAAGATGAGGATGTGGAGTACAGGGAGCTTCTTGAGCGTGCTGACCTTGCAACGGTTGGTAAGCTGATGATGTACTGTGTTTCGTTCTTCTATGATGTTCCGGTTGATGCTCTTGGTTATACTGTTGATGAGTATAAGTATCAGACTGATTCCACGATTATTGATGTCATGGAAGCCGTCTTGCATGAAGACGTAGAAGAAGAACTGAAGGCAGAATCTGAGGATTAGCCCCGCAGTATACGGAACGGTGACGCAAATCACTACAACTTATAGTTGCGTCACCGTTCCAGCTTGTGCTATACTTAATGTGCACATATGAATAACGGGATGTAGCTCAGCTTGGTTTAGAGCACTCGCTTTGGGAGCGAGGGGTCGCAGGTTCAAATCCTGTCATCCCGACTTATAACAGTTTCAACACTTCATCGATTCTATTACCTCAAAAGGGGTGGTGCCCGATATGGTACCACCCCTTTTTGCATACCTTCTACCCGGATTCCACATATTCACCCCTGGAAGATTGGCGGGGGTTGCTTTGTTGCCCCCATGCTATGTATAATTAACCGTTAATCCAATCTGTATAGGTTTGTATGTTCCTGTCGTTCATTGTTGCGAAATTCGGTGGCGTATGGCATACTATAAACACAAGCCAGGATTAGCGCTAAAGCACCTACTATTAGAGCCCTATGAAGGGGCTAAATCCATCCACCGTCTTCGACGAGATGCAGATTTGAACCGTCTTCATAGGGTATAAACTCTGGAAGCAATGGTTGCCTTAGCTACTTGGTTCGTTTACATGTAACCCTAAGCCGCTTGGCGAGGGGGTAGAGGTGCCGTAGGGTGCCTATAACAGGGCTTACCTGTTATGAATTAAATGTGCAACGAATGGTTGTTTTTGCAACACTTCAATATACCATTTAAACCTATAGTTGATGCAGGCGCAATGAATACCCTAGTCAGCTAGGGGTTGCCGCCGCTATTACCTCAATTCCCCCAACAAGGAGAACACACGTATAATGAAGAGCCCGAACCGCTCAAAGAAGAAGACCCTTATCGCTGGTGCTGGTTTGGCACTGATGATTCCCTCCACCTTTGCTGGTGCCGCTAACGCACTAAGCACCTCTGATGCTAAGCCCCAGGAGTATAAGGGTGCTGTTTCGGCTGAGGAGTATGGCAAGAGTACTTACGACATTCCGGTTGATTACTCTTCGCTAGACGCTATCGCTAAGGCCGCCCAGGAGAAGGGTGTCAAGGTCACTACTGGTGAGACTAAGACTATTACCGCTACCGACCATGCAGACGGCGTTAAGAAGGCTGAGGAAGCTAAGAAGGATGCCGCCTCTCAGGTTGAGTCTCTGAAGAAGGCTGTGGCTACTATCGAGCAGAATAAGCAGGCGGAAGCTAAGGCTAAGGCTGATGCTGATGCCGCCGCTAAGGTAGCTAAGGAAGCTGAGGCAATCAAGGCTGAGAACGCTAAGATTACCGAAGAGAATAAGGCAATCTCTGCTGAGAACGAGAAGATTAAGGCGGAGAACGCCGCCGCTAAGAAGGACGCTGACGCTAAGAACGCCGCCGCCCTCAAGTCCTATGAAGAGGCTAAGGCGGCTCAGGATAAGCTGAAGGCTGAGCAGGTCACTAACGCTAACCCGAATAAGGCTATCGTTGATGCGAAGAACCTTGCTGTTGAACAGCCTTTCGATGTTGTGGATAACGGCAACACCCTGGTAAGCATTAACGGTGCCGCACCGCAGGATAGCCTGGATGAGCGTTCCGACTTCCCTGATAACTGGTCTTCCGAGAATACTTACCGTTTCACTAACCTGGACGGCAATAAGCCTAACCTGTCGCTAGTGTACAAGGATGCGGCTGTTGATAAGGCTACCGGTAAGAAGCTGACCGCACAGGTTGATGTTGTACGCTTCGTCAGCAACCCCACGGGTGCACCGTATGCGAACGGTTCCCCTAAGTGGAGCAATATGATTGATGTCCACTCTTCTTTCAAGGACATTATTTCATTCCAGAAGATTTACAATATGGAACTGAAGGTTACCCTAACCTACTCGGATACGGGTGCCGCTTACGAGAAGCAGTTCTACCTGACTCCTGGTTCTCTGAACGCTCAGCAGACTCAGGGTGCTACCGCCGCTAACCGTTATGAGTTCACTGCGCCGGGTAATGGTGTGATTGCTACGTTCCTGAATACTGAGTCGCGTATTAGCCCCGAGGCTCAGTCGCTACAGGGTACCTCTGCTTCCATGCCTGGTACCGAGCATGTTGGCTTCTATATCCGTCAGGGCTCCAACCAGGGCGGTGTCGTCTTTGATGAGACTGACGATGCACTGAAGTACCTGGGTGTCACCTACCTTGTGAACAATGGTGCATCTATTTATGTTGGTACTACCGGTAACCCCGGTGTTCCTGGTGATGATGGTGTTTCGGGTGACCCGAAGAGTGTTGCTGATTCGGATTACTCACCGAACACTATTGACGCTTCTTATAACCACCTGATGCTGTCGGCTAACACTGTTGCGCCGACTCTGAAAGACCCGGTGAAGCCTAAGCCTATCACCCCGGAAGAGAAGCCCCTGAAGCCTCTCAAGCCTCTCAAGCAGGTTCCTACCGTACCCGAGGTGAAGAAGCCTGACCTGAAGCCTGTACCCGAGGTGAAGCTGAACAAGGTCACCATTAAGGTTGCTAACATTGCGCCTGAGAAGACTGTCGCTAACGAGGATGTTATTATCCCCGCTGGTAACGACCTGCCTACTCAGACTGTTACCGGCAACACTGGTAGCAAGGCACCTGAGCAGTTCTCCATCACTGACTTGGTAGAGTACGGTAAGGATGCGGACGGTAACTGGCGTGCCCTTGTGTCTATCACTAAGGATTCTCTGAAGGTTGTAGACGCGGACGGTAAGGATGTTACCGCTAAGTTCGATATTCAGGTTGAAGAGGGTAAGCTCATTTCTGGTACTGGCACTGACTTTGATGGTCATGTTGCCGATGTGGTGACTGCTACCGCTAAGAACCCGCAGGAGCTTGGCGCTAACAAGTCTTACAGTCTGAAGGTTGAGTCTAAGTCCCTGAATGACTTCAAGGCTGACGAGATGCGTGACCTGGGTATCGTGACGGTCAATAACACCCCGATTGTTACTTCTATTCACCGTGTGAAGGAAGTTGTTGGTCAGGTCAATAAGGAACTGACTACCCCTGCTGAGGACATCAAGGCGGGCGCTACCCTCCGTTGGAAGGCGCAGGCTAAGAACAACTCCGGCGCTGACATGGAGAAGGCTGTCATCTCTGAGTTCCCCGATAACGCACAGTTTGATGTGAAGAGCGTTAAGTTCCTCAACACCAATAACCGTGGCACTGTAAACGGCAACGTGTGGGAGATTGGTGAGCTGAAGGCTGGCGAGACTGTCGAGTTTGAGGTTGAGGTAACCCTGAAGAGTGACCTGGACATGAACCGTGTCTACTCCGAGGGTATCCTGAACACTATTGTGCTGACGAACAACCCGTCTCCGTCTGACCCGACCCCGACCACCCCGCCCGAGAAGTGCCAGGTGAACACCACGGTTGGCGAGGACACCGACGGTTGTGACGCTACCGTTACGAAGCTAGTTCCGCCTCCGGCAACCCCTGAGACTCCTGAGCCACCTAAGCCGTCTGAGCCTGCTAAGCCTGAACAGCCTAAGACCATTGAGAAGGCTACCGCTGAGACTGGCGAGACTGGTTACGCGGGTGCTGGTTTGAACCCGGCTGTTGCTGGTGGTATCGGTATTCTTGGTCTAGCCGCCGCTGGTGGTATTACCGTGGCTGTCCGCCGCCGCAAGAACGACGCTGAGTAGTTGTTATGCTTGACGACTGTTGCCGCTTTTGTTGATATTGCGTTTATGATTTAATATTGGCAACATTAGATGCGCTAGTAACCCAAAGACACTAGAGAGGAGGGCGCGTTGGCAAAGAGCCAGACCTATAAGGCGTTTGTCGCGCGCCCTACCCATATTCTAGATTTGAACGGCGAACTACGGGAAATTGCACCTGTCATGTCTCAGCTTATGTCTGAGATTCGCAACATTTCGACTTACGCTACCTATGTCGTCCGTAATGATACGGTTCTTGGTGAGCGATTGGCTCGGGCTGGTGCTGTTCAGCCTGCGGCGGCGGGTAGCCGTGCCGGTGTGACCATGCCTGACTTCCTAGCGTCTGGTCGTACTGGTAGGTCACGCAAAGAACGCCTAATCCAATACAACGTCGTCACAGCCTTCCGTTCCTGGCTGGAACGTATCAAAGCCGTAAACGGTGAAAGCGATAAGTACATTTCGCAGGGTTGGAAGCGCACCATGAACGCCGCACCCCCGTCGTATGGTGAAGACTACATCAACCTTGGTGCCGTCGATAAACAGTATGCTGTGATTGAGAACAACCCTTTTACTGATGGTGAGATTACCCTCAAAATGGTTATCCAGGGTCAGTGGTATCGCCTATTGTTCCCCTTCGATAATACCCGCTTCACTGAAGGTAAAGTTACCTTGCCATTCGTGAAGGTTGAGGACGGTAAGCCTGTTTTCATTTTCTCTGTGGTTACCGACAACCCGATTGTCCAGTTTTCTAGTGATTATACTATCGGCGTAGACGTGGGGATTAATGATTATGCTACTGTTGCGGTTCGTGACACGAAAACAGGTAAAATCACCTACCAGACGACACTCTCACAACGGGTTCATTCACTGTGGAATAGTGTTCGTGCGTCTGAGAAGCAGGTGCGTCAGCTCAGGGAGAAAGCCGCCCGGTTATTGCAAGACCGCACGTATGAGCGTCAGGCAATCATGGCGGCACTAGACGAAGCGCAACTTCACCGCGCGGCGGCTTCACGCAAAAAACGCGAGTTGGCGATTCTTGCCGCTCAGGAAATCGCCTACCTATCCCACTTTTACGGTAATGCTGTGGTTGCGGTAGAAGACCTGAGCTGGATTACAAATACGATGCAGAACGGGTACTGGAATCGCGGCGCGTTCGTACAATGGCTCACCCATTACGTGAGTCAGAACGGCGGCTGGGTGGTTACTGTGAGCGCCTTTAACACGTCGCAGGTATGCCACAAGTGCGGCTCTGAGGTGACACACCCTAAGCATAAGGTTTCACAATGCGCTAAGCACGGCATAATGGATAGGGATGTTAATGCCGCCGCGAATATCGCCGCCCGCGCCGTGCCGAAGGTTGAAAAAGCTAGGAAGACTAAGGCGAAAAACCCTCAGCTCCAGGAGAAGCAGACACCGCTTAAAACCCCGGTAGCCAGGTGCTCGTTGAAGTACCCAGGGCGTGATAGGACGAAGAATGTTCCTACACCAAAAAGGAAGAACCACCCCCGAAATGTTAAGGAGGTGACTCTTCCTTCTAGCCCCGCTAGGGTCAATCCGACCACCGTACTAGCGGACTGTAACACTTGTAGCGTCAATGTTACAGGGACTTCTCAAGCGGCTATCAAACAAGGTGATGTATCTTACAAATGTAAGTTATGTAACCTAAATTGATACGGTGATTAGTGAAGCCCCTGTGAGCTGTTGTCTCATGGGGGCTTTACTGTGCCTGGCACATGTGCTATACTTTTCTTGGTTGTTGTTTTAGCTACCGACCATGTTAAGTACTTCTTGTTGGAGGTATTGGTTACGGTAGGGTCTTCAACCCCCGCTTGAGTTTTCTGTCGGTGTTGTATTCACGCCCGTATGATTTGGTGGGCTGGTTCCTTTGACTGGTGGTTCGGTCTTAGGGGTTGGTTTGCCTTATCGGGTGTGTCTGTGAGGAGTAATGACCTTAGCTATCCGATGGTGCTTGCCTGTAGCTGGATGAAACACCCCCTTGACGTAATTGTTAAGGGGGTGTTTCTAGTATGTGCGGTTTTTGCTATGTGTTTTGTGGTTGAGTTTTATCCGCTGACTAAGGTAAGTCCCGACCTGAATATTGGGTTGGGGTTGGTTACGGTGGGGTGACTTAGCTCAAAAATTAGGCAGATTCACTGTTACTGTCACCATTTGATGCTACCTGTATTTGAGTTAGCTTTTCCTGGTGAGATGTTGAAGGGGTACTATCTTGCCCTATTGCGCTGGCTTATGGGTACCATTTTTGGTGTTCAGGGTGGGTTTGTGAAGTTTTTGTTATTGGGTTAGAAAACCCCTGCTGTATGATGTTTAATCGCACAGCAGGGGTTTTCTTAGTTATATTTAGTTACTAGGGGCTGGTGTAGGTACGGGGGTTGCCCCTCCCTTTGCGTAGGCACCGTGATTGGCTTGCTTGATGTGTAGCACTAGAATGTCCTTACCAGTATATACAGCGTTAGGCTCATACTTGGAGAAGCCTTGGATTCGGGTGCTATCGTTGTTCTTCAGCGCTTGCCATGCAGAGTTTGAGCTAATGGGTCGAGGGCCATTCGCCTTAATGTCTGCTTCGTTACCCTTAATTTGGGCGGATACGATAGCGTACTCAGGGTTGCCGGGTTGCACGTCGTCAATGATAACAACCTCGGCATACTTAGACTGGTCGAGAACACCGTTTGCTTCACGACTTTCTGCTGGCTGAATGTCATAGGTTCGCTTCGGAATAACAACACTATTTCCAGAGATGGCAGGGGAGCCGTCTAGAATCTTCAGCTGGTTCTCTAGCTTCGATTTGTCGTCATTGGTTGCAGTGGTAGCAGTATGCTCAGGGTTGGGCGCGACTACTGGCTTGTCGCCGGTTACTACGGTCACTGAGCCGGGTGTGGGGTCGGATTTCACTACGCCGGTCATGCCTGTTGCATAGTCGTTACCTTCAGCGGTGGGCTTAGCCGCATCAGCACTGTGGGTTGATTCAGGGGTTGCGGTCGCTGTAGGGCTTTGAGTAGCAGTCGTGGTTGCTGTGGGGGTGTTTGTTGCATTAGCGTTTTCAGCTGTTCCACCGCAGGCGGTTAGGGTTAGCGCTAGTGCGGCAAATGTTAGAGGGGCTAGTTTCTTCAATGTTCACTCCATAGTGGTATGTGTATTATTAACCTTGAATCCAGTTTGTATAGATTCGTAGTTTTCTGTTGCCTAGTGTTGCTAAATCCGACAACATGTGGCATACTTTGAGTATACAGGAAAGGAGAGTACCAATGCAACTGACGGAGCGGCACCTTATCAAGCCGAACCACGAGCTCTATGCGACGTTGGACGACCTGACGTTCAAGGCTAAGAACCTTTACAATCACGGGCTGTACCTGTACCGTCAGTCGTATTTTGAGCACAAAAGCAACCCTGACAACCCTGTATTGTCGTGGGTTGAGATTGATAAGAGCTTGCGGAATCAGGGACACGCAGATATTCGCGCACTACCGTCTAAGGTTGCTAACGCCGTGCTCAAAAACTTGGGTGAAAACATTTCGTCGTTTTGGAAATTGGTGCGCCTAAAAAATAAAGGCGGGCTGGCTCAGAAACCTAAGCTTCCTGGTTATCTGCATAAGACTGAGGGGCGTTACCCTTTGTCTTTTAACTACCAGACTTTTGGCGCTAAACGTGGCTCTAACCTAGAATTGTTTTTGTGCCCGAAAGGTATTAACCTGCCCATCCCAACTAAGGTTACTAATCCCAAACAAGTACGTATCGTACCCAATCATAATAATTTCGTTATTGAGGTGATTTACAATGTAGAAGAAAAAGAACTTAAAAGCACGTCTAAATATGCTGGAATTGATTTAGGAGTCGATAATTTTGCTACCGTCACATTCTCCACCCACAACAACCCGCTAATTATTAAGGGTCTTGAGTTAAAGTCTATTAACCAGGGCTACAACCGACTTATCGCAAAGGCACAAGAGCTACTGCCGGAAACCTGTAAGACTAGTAAATCCATCCACCGTCTTTGGTCACGCCGCACGTGGATTCTCACAACGAAAATCCACCAGATGACGGCGTTCCTAGCTACTCTTTTTGACGAGATGCAGATTGAAAAAGTCTTCATTGGGAAAAATACCGGCTGGAAGCAAGAATTGCCTTTTGGTAAGAAAGTTAAACAGCGTTTCGCTTACCTGCCTTATGAGACTTTTATCGAACAATTGCAGTATAAATGCCAATTGCGCGGAATTACCGTTGTCACGCAGGAAGAATCGTATACATCTAAAGCTAGTTTTCTAGATAATGACGACATTCCTGTTTATGGTGAAGTAGATAATCCGAAGTTTTCAGGGCGTAGGATTAAGCGCGGACTTTACCGCACTGGTGATGGGCGACTAATTAATGCTGATGTTAATGGGTCTTACAATATTCTGCGAAAAGGTTTGATGAATAACCATCAGTCCTTGCAAATGAGCAACCCATTAACTCACCCCCTTGTTGTCAAGGGCATCGGTCAAGAACCCAACGATAAGTTGGTTCGTCTATACATGTAACCCTGAGCGCTCGCGCGATGGGGTAGAGGTGCCGTAGGGTGCCTATAACAGGGCTTACCTGTTATGAATTAAATGTGTAACAAATGGTTGTTTTTGCAACACTTCGATACACCATTTAAACCTATTCTGTCACCTATAGTATAGTCTCTTGGGTGAGGATGCAAATCAGCTTACTATATGATTTAATATTTAGGTAATAATTTGTAGTTTTATTTTTTAAGGAGAACTTGTAGTGAAAGATAGGCGACCTGGCTTGTACGACTTGTACGAAGGTGATTACGATAAATCTGCGTCGAGTGTGCGTGGAACTGGCGGGTTGATTACTCGCCGCCAAGCAGTTATGGGTGGCACTCTTGGTCTTGCCGCTATTGGTCTTAGTGCTTATGGGTTTTTCCGCCCGCAGGTTGGCTCTGATGGGGTCATTCGTGTTCCTTATACTGTTCAGAATAGGGGCGCTACCCCTGTTGCCACGGCTGATTCTGGTGAGCCTGTATATCAGCCCCCTAAAGATGATGTAGGGGATAAGATGCCTGTTTTGGACGATAATACTCTTTATGCCCCGAAGCCGGAGGTTGAAGTTCATGCCGCCGTGTGTGAGGTTGATGCTTCTAAGGCGACGGGTGATATTCCTGCTAATCTTCCGGCTTTTGGTTGGTCTATTCCTACTCAGGGTATTTCTGCTTCTTTGTCTGCTTCTGGTTCGACTAGCGGCAGGATGGTTCTTCCTATCACGTCGGACGGTTCGGGTATTTGGTACAGTAAATCTAACCCTATTACAGCTTCAGAGGGCTCTACTATCCTTGCTGGGCATGTGAATAGGCGTAGTTACTATTTGTCGCCGTGGGGTTACCTGCATCAGCTTTCAGGCTGTGAGCGTCTATTCCTTACTGACGGTAACGGTCATGTAACTCAGTGGCATGTGACCGACATGTTCACTGTCCCGCAGGATAAGCTTACTGAGGTTCAGGGTATGTGGGATAAGACGGGGGATAGGTCACTATGGCTTGTTACCTGTTCTGGCCAGCAGGTCGGTTCGGATGGTGCTACCGGCGGTAATACGTTCGGGTTTAATTACAGGTATAATCTTGTTGTCAGGTGTGCCCCTAACACCTAGTTTGACAAACCCAGCACAGTGTGTCATGATTACTTATGAAGATGTTTATGAATCCACCCCGAAAGGAAGGCTAACATGCCGCTACTACCCGATACCCCCATCACCCACGACAAGGACATTTGGGAACTGCTACCCGAAAACATGTGGGAGAAAATCTTCATGGCACAGGGCTTCAGCTCGCGCGTCGATACTGCTATTGGTCACCAGCTGGATAGTGAAGACATGAAAAAGTATGCCAGTGAAGAGGCGGCTTACGAGTACTGCGATAACCAGAACTACGACCTTATCAAGTCCAATACCGCCGTTATCCTTGAAATGATTGGTAAGGGCGACCCGCTCCGTGAAGCATACGCCCAGACTGTCGCACAGGTCTACACCCGCGCGGCTATCACCGGGTACGTCTATGAGGGTGGTCTTGGTGGCGGCGGCGGCTTCAACTTCGGCCCCATTAGCACCCCCGACCTTGTTCTTCTTGAAATTGGCCTCCTTGACGTTACGGGGAATGAGAAGACGTTCCAGGAAGTCCTCGACACTAGCCTGCGTGAATACCAGCGTGTAGTTGATATGCATAAGGGTAGGAATAAGGAAGCACGAGTTAATCGCTACTACTGGGATAAGGTTCTTAACCTTATTGCTGATGAGCTTGACCTTGAGGCTTCCACCTGGACTATTAAGCTCAACTAACAATTACCTGAAGGGGTAACAATGTTCAAGAAGATTCTAAACACTTTCCGTAAAGCTAAGACCACCCCTGAAGCCCCCGGCGGAACCAGTAAAGACCCGAAGCCCGTATCAGACGTGCCCCTCGTTGAAGGTGGCGCAAATCAGGTAGACACCCGCATCATTAGGTTAAACACCCTAGACGTTGCCCGCTCCCAAATGCGCGGCACCGGTGTGGGTGGTGCTACACTGATTGACCCCATCAAATTCTAAACACACAAGTAAGGAAACACCCATGTCTGAACATGTAGGCGAGAACAAACAGGAAACCATGCCGGACACCCCCGAAGTGGAAGAGGTTACAGAAAACAGTGAAGTAGCTGAAGAGCAGGAAACTATCTCCAGTGAAGATGATACGGACGCTGTAATCAAGGAGAAGAACGCTCTCCGGTTTGCTACCCTAACCCTGTACGTCACCATGATTCTAATTGGTGTAAGCATGGGCGCTAGTATCCCTAGCCCTACTCATGCAATGCCAGAGTGGTACCACATTCTGCTTGGAACTGTTCTCATCTTTGGCATCTTGAAGTTCCTGACTCGTGACACTGATTTTAAAGGACTAGCAAAGTTTCATGCGCCCATTGTAGTACCTGGTGCCTTCGTTGCTTCTTCCCTAACCGTCCTTGTGACTGGTAGTGTTCAAGTTGCTAGTGTGATTTCACTTGTTTCTGGGCTACTTCTACTGACTATCGCTCTAGTGGTCTGTGTTATAGTTTTCGCGCTTTGCGGGCGGCAGAATAAGACTATTCGTGAGTGCGAAAAAATGCTGAAGGGCAAGTAACCTCCATTTCCTTGACATGCACTCAATACCCGTGCTATAATGTCAAGGTCTGCGATTGTAGCTTAATGGTTAAAGCTCTGGTCTTCCAAACCAGTTATGCGGGTTCGATTCCCGTCAGTCGCTCGAACGAAGTTATGTACTGCGGCTTTGCGGTGCGCTTCGGTTTGTGATATATTATATTCACAGGTTCACGACATTTCGTGATTCATATTTGGTACCGTGCCAGAGTGGTTTATCGGGACTCCCTGCTAAGGAGTTAGCGGCTTTATGTTCGCTCGTGGGTTCAAATCCCACCGGTACCGCGCGATATTATATAGGGTAGATTTTACCGGTACTACCCGCAATAAGGCGCAAGCTTGGAGACGTTCAAGCTTGCGCCTTATTGTTTTATTTATGCTTTTGTAGCCTGGTTTGCCATGCATTGCAGTATTGCGCCTGCGGCTAGTATGAGGGCTGGCCCGAGCATGTCGCCGCGCCTCATGCCGTCTGATGCGGCTAGTAGTGCTGTTACGCTGAATGTTGCGTAGATTCCTAGTAGCATTTGCCTGTATGTTTCCTCAGCATTGAGGGTTCCCCATAGGGTTATTATTAGTGCTGTGAGCCCTATTAGGGGTATGGTGGGGTTCATTAGCTCTATGGTGCACCAGGTGGCTGTTGCGGCGTGTATGAGGGTTGCTAGGATTGCTACAGCTTTTTCTTTGGTGGTTAGTTCTAGGGTGTTTTTTGCTGTTGGTTCTTCGTTCATTGTTTGTATTGGTTATTGTTTTCTTGTTGGTGAATATTTTCACTTTTAATTTTACGTGTCATGCTTGACATTTTCCTAATTGGGGTATAGCTAGTGGGTGTGATATAATAGTTTAACCACATATTTGAGGACTTTGAGCCTTACGGATTATTCACCCCTAGAACCAAGCTGGTAGAATGGTCTAATTAGAAAATAGTTATACACAGAAATTTTGAAAGCATAGGACACCCTACATTGGCTAATTTCCTTGAGAATCTACTACGTGCCGGTGAGAAGCGTGAAGTTCGACGAGCTAACGCACTCATTGGTCAGATTAACGCGCTTGAATTTGTTTATGAAGAGATGACTGACGAAGAGCTGGCGGCACAGACCCCCGAGTTTAAGGAACGCATTAAATCTGGTGAAAGCTTGGACGTTCTTATTCCCGAGGCTTTTGCTGTGGTTCGTGAAGTAGCACACCGTGTTCTTGGTAAGAGGCATTATGATGTACAGCTAGAGGGTGGTATCGCCTTGCATTATGGCCAGGTTGCCGAAATGAAGACTGGTGAAGGTAAAGCTGTTACGGTTAGCACCCCTATTCCTACCCCTACGGGCGCTAAGCTTGCAGGGGATATCCGTGTTGGTGATACTGTTTATACTGGTAATGGTGACCTTACTGTTATTGCTGGCGTATTCCCGCAGGGTAAGCAGGATGTTTACGCTCTAGTTCTAGATGATTTGCGTACCGTCAGGTGTAACCTACAGCACCGTTGGGATATTGCACCTCGAATGTCTAGTACCTTGTATGAGACTGTTGAGACTGAGGATATTCTGCGTAAGTTGAAGTCTGGTCAGCAGGTGTTTATTCCGCGTAATGGTTGCACTCTAAATGATGATATGGCTCTAGCAACTCACCCTACAGAAACCGTCAAAGTAACCGAGGATAGCCTCCTGTCTGTCACTGATTTTGAGGGCACCACTAGGGTTGTGAATGATTCTAGTAACTACATGTATCTCGGCTCTTCTACGTATGTTCGAGATAACCGCTCACCCTTGGAGCCACTACAGCGTTCTGGTGTTATTGTGGCTTACCGTGATAAGCGGAACCATGCGGTGAAGCATTTCTTTGTGAACCTGGATAAGGCACCGGCGGCTAAGCTTGAAGCAGGCAACCTGGCTGATGTTCTTTCCGCTACCGCCGCACCTTCTTTTGGTGACCCCGCAAACACTGTAGCTCCCGCCAAGTATCAGGCTGAGAACTTTATTCAGATGACCTCCAAGCCTGTTGGTGCTACGGGTCTACGTATCGGGTATGCACTCACTCGCGGCAATGCTGAAACGATTGCCTGGTATGCCCGCGCTTTGGGTTACTCTGCAACCGTTAAGGATGTTGAGGGTCTAGGATTCTTCCCTTACACGGTACAGATTGATACGGCACCTACCGGAAATGTTGAGGTTACCGCTATCCTTGAGCTTGGTGTTCAGGAAGAGCAGGTATGCTTCACGGTCACCCACCCCTCTCACCTTTTCCTAGCAGGTGACCATGTTGTTACCCACAACACGCTAACCGCTGTGGCACCTATGTACCTGAACGCACTTACTGGTAAGGGTGCGCACCTGGTCACCACTAACGACTATTTGGCGCGTGAGCAGGAGCAACAGATGGGACTTATCTACTCTTTCCTTGGTCTAACTCATGGTGCTCTTCAGGAGTCTATGAGCCCCGAGGAGAGGCGTGACATCTACAGTAGGGATATTGTCTACGGTACGAACAACCAGTTCGGTTTCGATTATCTACGAGATAATCTAGCCCTTACCCCTGAAGAGCGTGTCCAGCGTGAGTTGAACTTCGTCATTATTGATGAGCTGGATTCAATTCTTCTTGATGAGGCTACTACCCCTCTGATTATTTCTGCCCCGGCGCAAAATGTTGAGGAAGCTGAGAAGTGGTTCACTAATGCCGCCACCCTCATGCCGCTACTGAAGCGAGATGAGCACTATACGGTGGATGAGAAGAAGAAGGTCGTAGATTTTACGGACGAAGGTCTGAATATGATTATCGACTACTTCGGAACCACGGACAAGATTCTGTTCGGTTCGCATAGTGAAATCTTGACGTTCCTACGCTCTGCCCTGCAAGCTGAAACCCTGTACCATAACCGTAAAGAGTACATTATTCAGGGTGGCGAAATCATGATTGTTGATGAGCATACCGGACGTGCAATGGAGGGTCGCCGCTACAGTGACGGTCTACACCAGGCTATTGAAGCTAAGGAACGTCGAAACGGTCACCTAGAGGTTAAGATTCAGCCTGAGAACCCTACTTCGGCTACGATTACTTTGCAGAACTTCTTCCGTCTCTACGATAAAATGTCTGGCATGACCGGTACAGCCGCATCTGAAGCCGCTGAGCTTGCTGACACTTACGGTTTGGCGGTGCGAACTATCCCGCCAAATAAGCCGAAACAGCGTATTGATGAGCAGGACGAGCTGTATCTGACCGAGCAGAATAAGATGGATGCGGTAGTTGCTGAAATATTGGACATTCGACAGCGCGCCCTAGATGAAGTAGAAGATGGTGAAGAGCCGCTAATCCAGCCCATTCTTATTGGTACAACTAGCGTCGCCGCATCTGAGAAGCTTTCCCGTAAGCTGGCTAAGGCTGGTATCGTCCATAACGTTCTTAATGCTAAGCATATTGAGAAGGAAGCGCACATTATCGCTCAGGCTGGTAAGCTTGGTGCGGTCACGGTTTCAACCAATATGGCTGGTCGTGGCACCGACATTCTTCTTGGTGGTAATGCTGAGATGATGGTTGCTGAACAGCTGGCTATCATGGGTCTTAGTATTGAGCATACGCCTGCCGCCTATGAGGAACAGTATAAGGTTCTTCTTCCTCAGATGGAAGAGAAAATTTCAGCTGAAGCTGAGAAGGTGCGTGCCGCTGGTGGCTTGTATGTGATGGGTACAGCTAGGCATGATTCTCGCCGTATTGATAATCAGCTTATCGGTCGTTCTGGTCGTCAGGGTGACCCTGGGCGCAGTAAGTTCTTCCTGTCGCTTGAGGATGAGCTGTTCAGGTTCCACGCTTCACGCTATACACTGATTCTGGCACGCCTATTCGAGGCTTACGGCTCACCTATCAAGGGTAAACAGCTCACTAAGGCTATTGAGCGTGCACAGGGTGCCGTGGATGGTATGCACCGTTCGTCTAGGAAGCAGACGCTAGAGTATGATGACGTATTGAATGGTCAGCGTAAGAAGCTGTATTCAGACCGAACAGAAATTTTGCTTGGCGATGACGATATGGCGGCTGACCTAGCTGTTAATTTCATTGGTTCTAGTGTCCGTACCACTGTTGAGGGTTGGATTACTGAGAATGGTGAACACCTTGACGACTGGGATTTGCCTACTCTATGGAAGCATCTTCGTGAAGAGCTGGAATGGGTTCCCTCGATTACCCCTAAAGACCTACTCTCTGAGTATCCTACTAGCACAGAACTAACCCAGAGCGTGCTTGTAGATGAGTTGGTTGCGGCGGCTAAGGTTCACTGGGATTCACTAGTGGAAGCTAATAGTGTTTGGCGAACCCAGGCACGTTCAATCATTCTTGGTGCTATTGACCAGGAATGGGTTGGCCACCTTGCAGACTTGGGTTACCTCAAAGAAGGTATCGGCTTGAGGGCTTACGCACAGAAAGACCCTAAGATTGAGTACCGTCTAGAGTCTGCCGACATGTTTAATCAGATGACTAGCACCCTGATTCCTAAGCGTGTCGCCCAGGAGCTTCTAAAGCCCCGCATTTAACCGAATTTTGACCCCAGCGATATGTTGTGTTATGATTGTTGTACACGATTTAATGATGTACGACCAATAAAGGACATAACACACATGCTAGACGCATTTTTCGTCCTCGAAGTGGGCGGCAACGGATACGGCGAAACCACCGAAGAAATTGTCACCCGCTTCGAGGAACTTCTTTCTCAGAACAAGACCCTAACCCTCGCGTTGGAAGACATTTCTAGCGGCGGGTGGTTCCGTTCCTACGCCGATATTGTAGATGGAGACCTGCATACTCTAGATGACCGCCTCTATTACACTCTCAAGGCGTATGACGTGGAGGCTTGCGCTTACATGTCTTACCTGAAGGCGCTCCAGGCTAATGGTGAAACCGCATACCTGAAGTTCAATACCGTAAACGTTTCCAAGGATGCGCATAGTGACCTTACCTGGAACTTCACTGTATCGTTCGAGCTGGTCAATACCGACAACAAGGTTACGGATGATTAAGAGTAAGATTCTCCGCACTATGGAAGCGGCTCTCGAACGCCTTAAAGCATGGAACGCAAATCAGGCAACACCTAAAGTAGCCACCAATACTGTACCCAACCCGACACGCGCTCTAGCACGCTCTGCTGGACGTTTCAATCACAAGTAAGGATATAAACTAATGCTTTTCAATGAAGAACCCACCATCACTAACACCCCCCAGCCCGCCGTTGAGCCTGCCTATGGTGTGGACTTTATGCGTGGATTCATGCTGATGTCGCTACCCTGCGCCGCTATTTGGGGTCTAGTAGCTTTCGGTATCACTAACCTGCCCCTGTAACGACGACTACCCCTAGAATCACAGCATCATGAACTACATTACTGCCCACGAACTTGTAAACCCTGTTTTCTGGATTGTTATTTTTGGCTTCCTTGGCTTGATTTGCGCTATTTTTACGGTCATTCAGCTGGGTATCATTTCTAACATTGGTGCCCTGTTCAAGGGTAAGGCCTCTGTGAAGTATGATTCAATCCGAACAGATGAAAAGGCTCTATGGACTTTCGCTATTCTAGCCTTCTGCTTCATTAGTGCCACCGTCTATCTGCTTTGGTCTGAGCATAATAGCCGCTCCGTATCTGTATCTGAAGGAATCACTACCGTTACTAGGGTAGATGAGGCGCAGATGCGTAATTGGCGTAGTGAAGAGAAGGGTGTCGATTTGGTGTATTCTTACACCGACCCGTCCGGTGTTCCTGTGTTCAAGGACTACAGCGACCCCTCGAAGGAAGTTTACCGAAAGTGTTCGCTTATCTTCACGGACGCTAAGCGTCAAGAAGGACTAGTGCTTTTCGACCGTGAGATTCACATGAAGGTTACCCCCCAGTGTTCTAACGTCACTATTGATGGTGAGAAGGTTCCTATCACCACAGCGACCGCTAACCCGAAGCCTACCCCTAGCCCGTCTAAGGGTACCGCAAAGGCTCCCCCTGCCCCGTCTGCTACCCCTTCTAAGCGTCCTACACCCTCTGTGAGCTACGCCCGCTAGTTGCTATAGGCACCGTGTGGGTATTGGAGAACATGATGGGCTTTGACGGTTAGGGATATATAAAGTAAGCCCCCAGCTGGTAAGCAATATTTAATGTTGCCAGCCGGGGGTTCTTTATATCCTATTTTCACCGTATTGTAAATATTGAAGATGAATAGATGCCTTGGAGGAAAAATAATATGGCATGGCACATATCACCAAACGGCGATATTAACAGCTGTGTAGGGTATAACGGCCCCAAAGGTTGCAGGTATAAGGACAAGGAAGTGGAACATTTCGACACTTACAGTAAGGCGGTAGCGGCTAAAGAAGCACGGATTAGCAAACGCCATAAGGAGAATCTACAGGAGGCGCGCGCCGAGCTGACTAAAGAGCAAACATTACTCATTCCAGCTAATGATTCTCGCCGGTATATTGCAGACTCACAGATGCGGCAGAAATATGCCCAGCTCAATAGTGACTACAACCTGTCACGCTACTATGCGCCTGATGGTGCGGCGGCTGAGGTTAGTGCCCCGCGTGAAGGTGCTAACGCATCACCTGTCGATATGTGGGTTCGAGCCGATAGCCTGTTCGCTACCCGTAGGGCGGATATAGGCGACCCTGATTCTGGTTCTACTATCCCGGCGAACAGGAATAAAGCTGATGCCCTGCTGAAGAAGCATAGGGAGTCGGTTCAGAATCCGCATACTGATATTGCTGTACTTACGGCGGATGAGAAGTATCCACCTGTTAAGCATATGCAGGCGCACCAACAGCAGTATCTTGATAGGCTTGCGGCTATCGGTGAGGATAGGTACCTGGAGTATGTTGATGCCGGGCGTGAGTCGGTGAAGGTTAGTCAGAATCTTATCCTTAGTCGCCAGACAGGGCTAATCATGAAGAGGCTTATGACGGGTGAGGCTAAACCTGACGGTGTACCAACAACTGTGGACGCTGAAGATTATCAGAAGCTACTGAAAGAGGTTCCGTTGGCGTTGTGGTCAAACCCTAAGTTTATGGAGTGGGCACATTCTACGGGGTACCCGATGGATAACGGTATTCCAGGGGCGGCTCGTGATGCTGAGCATCTTGAAGAGATGCTGAACGCTTGTGCTGGCACACCGGATGCTGAGGGTAATGTCCTGATTTTTAATGAGAAGTTTTCAAATATTGATAACACAGTCTATAACCCGCAGGACTTGTTGAAGGTTGCGCCCGCACAGATTCCTGAGAAGACTATTGCTGAGGTTATTGCCGCGCAGACTAGCCCAAACGACCCGGAACTGAAAGAGGACTTGAAAGCTTTCAGGTTCAATGACACGGTAGGTTGTGGGTACATGACTATCACGGCACAGAATCAGAGGCGTAAATATGCTGATGGTTTCTACGAACATTACTCTAACCCTGCTTACCATAATCTAGGTTCATACCAGGGGTTGAATAAGGTTAGGCAGGGTGACATTATTAGGCGACCTTCAAACGCTGGCCCTTCACGGAACACATATGCGGTAGTTCTAGATACAACCCCTGAAGGTGTTCTTTATCAGGGTTTCCCCTCATACAGTAAATATGATTTGCCGGTTCTAGCCGATGCAGATAGGGCACTCGCCCTATATAAGGCCGGTGCCCGTCGCACTGAAACACCTACAGGCTTCACGGCTTACCACGGCATAGATACTACCGATGGGACAGTAGACGAAGGATGGTATGCTTGGTAAACTTAATGCATAACCTTACGGTTTCCTGAATACTTTTTCAACCTTCCTGATATGTTTACAGAATAGAGGGCAGGGGCAAAGTGTGCCATGCACTGAAAGCCCCTGCCTTCTTCACTGCCAAATTTCAAAGCACCCCAAATATAGGGGTGGAAGGAGAACGAAGGAAACTTGACAGCTAAAACGCCTCAGAAGAAAGCCGCTAAAACTATCTTTGCGTCTACCGTGCTTGCCGCAACTGTTGCTAGTACCCTAGCACCCGCTGTTGCTACCGGCGAACCGGACAATGGTAAGGCAAAGACTGTTACAGCTGGCTCAACAATCACCGTTTCTGAGAATGAAACAATTAAGAACAATGCCGACACTCATGTCAATGGGGATACGGCAACCACAGAGGCGGCACCTACACTACAAGGTGCTGTTGATGTGAAGAATATTAAGGTAGCCCTAGCAGAAACCCCTGAAGAGGGTGCTAAGAAGGGTGGCGCTACCGTCGGTTGGGGCGCTAAAGCCCAAGCAGAGGACAAACAGAACCTAACCGGTGCGCAGGATGCAACACTAGCTAACGGAACACCAACCCTAGCGGTTGTACCGCTAACCACTAAGAGCGGCTGGAAGCCTGGCTGGGGTGTCCTTGGTCAGGACGTATCTAACCACCAGCCTAACATCAACTGGAGGGCTCAGTACGCCGGTGGTAGCCGCTTCTCATGGATGAAGACGAGTGAAGGTACCACGTATGTAGACCCAACGTTCTCTGGCCACTACAGGGGTGCACGAGAAGCTGGTCTAGTTACGGGTGGCTACCACTTTGCGCTTCCTTCCCAGTCGTCAGGTCGTACACAGGCTGAGATTTTTATTAAGAATGGTGGCGGCTGGTCAGCGGACGGTAAGACCCTGCCTGGTATGCTTGACCTTGAGTATAACCCGTACCCGTCTTTGGGTAACACTTGTTTCGGTATGTCTCAGTCTCAGCTGAAGGCTTGGACGTGGGACTTCATGAACACCTACAAGGAGAAGACGGGTCGTTACCCAACGATTTACAGTACTACTGACTGGTGGAATACCTGTATGGGTGGTACGGGTGAGTTTAAGGGTGCACCCCTGCATATTGCCAACTATTCAACTGGCCCCGGTTACATGCCCGGTGGTTCTACTAGCTTCGATATTTGGCAGTTCTCATCTGTAGCACCTTTCGCCGGTGACTCGAACGTATTCAATGGCACCACCGCCGAGCTGGATAACTTTGTTCGTAACGCTAACTATGTTTCTAAGTGGAGTAGTAACGGCAAGGTTTCACCTGCCCCGACGGGCTTCCGTTCCGCTCACGCTCCCGTGGCACCGAAGCCTGCGCCTGTGGTTGATAATGGTGACCGCAACTTCGGTAACGGTGGTTTCTTGAACATTAACAGTGGTATCGGTAGCTACTGGAACAAGAACCAGGAGCGTTACGGTACACCTATCGGTCGAGAGCTTGCACTACCTAACGGCTGGGCACAAGACTTCACTAACGGCTACCGCATCCTTCACCGTAAGGACGGCAAGGGTGGTGCCGTGTACCTGCGTGGCGCGATTGGTGACCTGTGGGTTAAGAATGGTAATGAGTACGGAAAGTTTGGGTACCCGCTAACTGATGAGTACTTCTTCCGTGAATCCGCACAGCAAGACTTCGATAGTGGCAAGAAGCTGATTTGGTCAGAGAAGAACGGTGTTCACGTCATGACCAATTTTAAGCCTATTATCCAGAAGTGGTTTGACCTTGGTGACGTTCGCACTGTGGGTACCCCCATCACAGACGAAATCACGAACGGTGATACTGTCTACCAAGACTTCCGCACTAATGATGGTTCTAAGATTACCCGTATCAGCTGGAACACTCGCACCAACAGTGTAACCGTGGATAGTTCCGACTCCATGAGTGCCAACGGGTACCCCGTGAAGAACGGGATTCGTAATTACCTGAAGACAATTGGTAAAGACTACGGTGGCGCTATTGAAAATGAGCGTACTGTCGATAGGCTACGTGGCGTATGGGAGCAGGACTTTAAAGATGGTCACCGTGTAGTGTACTCCTACGGCGCTCAAGGAAAGAGTGTTTGGCTACGTGGTGCTATTGGCGGCATGTGGGCACAGTCTGGCGGTTCCGCTGGAACATACCGCTATCCTACCAGTGAAGAGCTGGCACGTGACGGCATTACTTACCAAGACTTTGGTTCAGGGCATAAGCTTGCCTGGACTGAGCAGACTGGTGTGCATGAGATTTGGACTCGCGGCGCTATCGGTGGCAAGTGGTCTGAAAATCCCGGCTTCTACGGTGCGCCTTCCACTAACGAGGTCAATCGAGGTAACGGTATTGTAACTCAGGATTTCCGTACCACTGATGGTCGCACCAATAAGATAGTTTGGACTGAGAAGACCGGTGCCCACAATATCGACCCGACTAGCGCTATTGCCCGTAAGTGGCTAAGCTACGGCGAAGTTGGCAAGAATAAGCTAGGTGTCCCCGTTAGTGAAGAGTACTATGTGCATGGTGGTCGCGCCCAGGACTTCAAGAATGGCGACGATTACTACATTGTTGGTTGGGACGCTTCAGCGAACCGCACACACGTCATTCAGTTCAACTCTGCTGTAGGTAAGAAGTGGGCGGCTGAGGGTCACTGGGATAAGCACGGTTTCCCCCAAACTGACGTTGTTGGTGACCGCAACGCCACCACTCAGACCTTCTCTAAGACGGGTCGCATTTCCACTATTGCGACAGGCACCGTGAGGGGTTCAACAAGTTTCCATCCTGCATCTTTGGCGGCTGAGCCGGTTGCTGTACAGAACCACGATAAGCACAGCGACATTGTAAAGAGCGCGAAGAGTGGTCTAGGCGGCACCTATGTTTGGGGCGGTAAGACCTTCAAGAACTGGGACTGCTCAGGCTTCGTTTCATGGGTCTACGCCCAGCACGGCATCAAACTCACACCATACACCTACAGTATGAAGAATGAGCTGAAGCCAACCACCACCCCTAAGCCGGGCGATATTGTCTTCCAGAATGGTTACAGCCACGTTGGTATCTACCTGGGTGACGGTAAGATGATTTCCGCTCTCAACCCGTCTAGTGGCACCCTGATTCACCCGGTGAACTGGATGCCTGTTGATGGTTACTACACGGCGCTTTAAACCAGATTTGCATAACGTCTGGAACGTGTGATACTATGTTTACGTAATCAAGATTTCTTGGTTGCGATTGTAAGTATAATTAACCGTTAATCCAATCTGTACAAAATTGTATGTTTCTGTCGTCTATTGTTGCTAAAACCGGCGACTTGTGGCATACTATAAGTACAAGGTAAAGAGAAAACTGATGTAGTCATGCATTGTGTTACTCTAAACCTATAATCGAATCAAAGCTAATGGTCAGTCTTTACCGACAGCACCCTCAAGAAGGTGAACTAATGCATCCACCGTCCGGTTGCGGTTTTCGTGACCACCCCCATATTTTTGACGAGATGCAGACTGGCACCGTTCTTGCAGGGTAACAAAAACTGGAAGCAATGGTTAGCCTCCTGGTTTGGTTACATGTAACCCTAAGCGTTCGCGCGATGGGCTAGAGGTGCTGTAGGGTGCCTATAACAGGGTTTACCTGTTATGAATTAAATGCAACGTTTCGATAGTTTTCGTAACAATTCGATACGCCATTTAAACCTATGTAAACTAAGGGCAAGAGCAGTAGACCAGAAACCTACTGTGGAGCCCGGATGCTACCGACAAGAAACTGGTGGTACCCATTTAGCACACTTACGCATTGTCACTTTCTAATGCCCCGCCTTGTCTATCCTAGAACAATTTACAGGGCGGGGCATTAGTCTTGGTGGTGTGACCGAGCAGTTAGGTGTTGGTCTGCAAAACCAAATACGCGGGTGCAAATCCCGTCGCCACCTCTTATTTTGCAAGAAGCATATGAGTTTCCGCCTTGATTGTTTGGCAGGTTACTCGTATGCTTCTTGCTTTTTTGCGTATTTATGGGTGGTTTTGGGTTGATTTTTAGGGGTTTTTGCTTCGATTTTGCAAACCCAAAAGAGTGTGTTATGATGGTTTCACACGGCTTCGGTTTTGAGGTCGTGATTCATATTCACTACAACTTGATTCCTTAACAGGAAGGAAACCTACTATAATGCCCATCACCCGCCGCTCCCTGATTGCAGGTTCTATCGCTGGTGCCGCTACTGTTGCAATGAGTGCAACCTCCGCTAATGCTCGTGAACGCTTCATTGAGCCCGCCATTAGCCCCTCTATCACCAAGGTGCCCACCCCGGCTGTTGGTCACGCAATTAAGCGTGGTGGCTCTATGGAGTCACTGTCTGCTATTAACTCTATTGCAGTATCGCCTGATGGTAATATTATCCCCGGCTACGGCAACCTCAACCTCAATGGTGACTCTTGGGGTACTAGCCGCGTATGCCTCTCTGCTTTCGATAGCAACGGTAACAGCATCACCAACCCTCAGCCTGCCGGTTCTGAGGAAATTAAGGGCTTCTACGCTGAGGGTCGAATCTACCTGCCGTTGCTTGACCCGTCCCAGCCTGCCGGTTTTAAGCACCTTCACAACCGTACCGCCGTATGGGAAAGTGACATTAAGAACCGCAACTGGGTTCTTCGCGACATTGTAGACCCGCAGGGTAACCCCTACCGCGCTGAGCATGTGACTTCTATCTGTTCCGCACCGAATACTGACGGCACCCTCTTTGTTGCTATCAGCTCCCACCGTGACAATATCCACGGCTTCGGGTATGAAGACGGCGTGATTCTTGCCGGTGACTTCGAGGGCGGTTTCGTTCCTATCTACATTTCGAGCGCCCCGAACCAGGGTGTGCACCTTCTGCCCACTGAACAGCAGGTAGATACCGGCGCTGAGGCACCCACTGTTCGTGCTACCCGAACCATTAAGAAGGGCGGCAAGCAGGACATTACCCTGTACCTTGGCCCTACTTCTACCGCACCGACTTACGCACTCATTGATGAGGAGTTCCGCCGCCATTGGCGTAAGAACACGCCTGTCGTGTCTGCTGAGCATCAGTATAAGCATGACTGGGGTGTATATTCCTCTGACGTGCGAGACTCAGTATCTCTCCCGAACGATACTTTCGAGTTTGGTGGCGGTTGGCGCTTCGAGCCTGGCAATATTAAGGCTGACCGTAATGTTGCAGGTATTCAGGGTTACATTCGTCACCGTGACGCTTCCCGCCGCTTCAACCTGGCTATCCCGAACGAGGAGCACCCGGAGAAGGATATGGGTATCTTGCACACCTATATGCGTTCCAACTCTGAAGTGTGGCACGCTATCCGCTCCCAGTTTGGTGACCTGACCATTATTAACACTATGAGTGGTTTGGTGTGGCATGTAAACAAGGGCGACTTTAAGCGCTACCGAAGTGCTGACACTAAGGAGCCTCTGCGTAATGAGCTTCTGAAGGTGAGCGGCGACAGCTTCGGTGTCCTGCTGACTGGCAACTCTGGCAACCCTAAGTTCGTATTCGGTACTACTGATGGTTACCTGATTTACATTGAGGGTCTACTGCCTTACACTGCCGCTAAGGACATGCTCCGCCGTCCTGGAACTAACACCCGTTTTGGTGACGATTACGAGTATGAGACTTATAAGTATGGTATGTCTCTGAAGGATTACCGTGCTAATGATGCGGCCGATATTCGAGATGCCCGCCGTATGGGTATCGCTCAGGGTCTACGTGCCCGCTCTTACTACAAGCGTGTTGCTGACTAATCAGCACGACTGATTCCAGGTGAGCTAAAGCATAATGGGTTGTTTTAGCTCACCTGGGCATTTCCATATATAATTAAACACACAGTAATTACCGTACATGAAAGGCGCAAGTTCATGCCCACAGAAGTAAACACCCCCGCCGCTGAAGCGACTAATACCCCTACAGGGGATGCCGCCACCACTAATGCCACGGCTACCCCTAAGAGTGAGTCTTCCGGCCTATCTACGGGTGTTCTATTGCTCTCAGGTGCCGCTTTCATTGTTGGCGTGTTTATCCTTGGAAACATTATTGTCAATGCCGTAAGTGGTGTAGTGTCTAGCTGGAACCTACCTGTTGGGTCGTCTCATATTCTTTCCATGCTCTATAGTGTGGCTATGGCGGCTCTTACGGCTATTGCTGGTTTCTTTATTGCTAACCGCCTGAATATGCCTCTCAAGGAAATGTTGTTCGGCATTTTTAACCCTTTGCAGATTCCTAGCTATTTGAAGGCGGGCGCTATTGGTGCGGTAGCTCTTCTCGTGTTCAATGTGGTGGTCACCCTATTTGAAGGTAATACTGGTATTTCAAAGGTGTTTGTGCCGCCGTATCAGGTGATGAACATTCCCACTTTGTTGGCTTCTTTAGGGTTCACGGTGGTTTTGGCACCTGTAGCAGAGGAAATGTTGTTCCGCGGTGCTCTACTGTCCCTTGTACGTAACAGTTCCTTCTCGGTTAAGGCGCTCATGGTAGCTATTTCTTCTTTCGGTTTCATGGGTTACCATGTTGCTGGCGCTTTCATGTCCGCTTTCCAGACTTCCACCTCGGCAGGCGACTTCAATGTCTTCTTTGCCACACTTACGGCAACTATGCCGATGCTGGTTCTGTATTTCCTATCAGGTGTGATGCTTTGCCTTATCACCTTGAAGACACAGAATATCTACGCTTCTTGGGTTGCGCACGCTATCTATAACATGGCTATCCTGTATGGTGCCAACACCTTTATTCTGAACCTACTACCACACTAGCCGATAGTACCCCCGAGTAACCGTGTTTCTTTTCGGGTTGCAAACCACCCTGATTAGGTGATATGATTACTGGGTAAGGTTTCAAAGTTAATGCCGACTTCACCTTGATTTCTATCAGTGGGTCGGCTTTAGCTTTGTCAAGTATCTAGGTTGAGCCCTCCAATAGATACTGTTCTTACAAATATAATGGAGGGGCGGGAAACCCAATTCTGGTGCTTATTCAATGGCATCTTGAGGCAAACTTTTGCATTTTGGTGCAATGGCGACAAGTTTCTGGCATGTCGAGCCTGACAGCTAATCCCGCAAACCCCTGACAGATAAAACTACTTTTAAGGATTACTCCTATACCTATGTCCAAGCTTAACTTCTACTCTAAGATGTTCATTGCCGTTCCTACTATCGCTTCTATCGCCCTCGGTAACGCGGCAATGGCAACTGAAATTAACCCCCACAGTAACCCGGCGGCGGTAGAGCAGGTATCTACTAACCCCCTGGAGACTCAGGTTACAGCCCCCAACACCCTACCTGGTACCTCTAGTGACTCCCTGATTAACGAGAGCAACACTGAGAAGATTGAACTGAGTGCTTCCGATAGGGCGCGCCTCAAGAATGTGCTACCTGTCGATTTGCCGGAAGAAGCCCGCGACATGGTACAGCTTATCGAGGCACAGAACCAAGCCGCTGACAAGGCAATTGCGCGCTCTAACGCCCTAAACAAGATGATGAATAGCATCATTGAAACCCGTGATGAACTCGCGGCTAAGGCTGACGCTGAGAAGAAGGCGGAAGAGGAAAAGGCGGCTAAGGCTAAGGCTGAGGAAGAAGCCGCTAAGAAGAAGGCTGACGAGGAGAAGGCTAAGGCTGAGGCGGCTAAGAAGATTGCTGAAGCTCCGACTAGCCCTGGAACTGTCGCAAGCGCCACCAATACCACAGCTGGTCAGGGTTCCGCTACTGTATCCGTACAGTCCAACACTCAGACCGCATACACCCCTACGGCTATTCCTACCACCGCTCCGGTTGCTAATTCCGCTGGTAACGTATATTCCAGCAACTTTGATGTGAAGCTCACCCCGGCAACAACCGGTACGACTGCTGATGTGAACACTGGAAACCTTGACGCTACCCGCGCCGGTATTGTGAAGACTGCTGAAACTGGTCTTGGTGGTGCCTACATTTGGGGTGGTAAGACTTTCCGTGCTTGGGACTGCTCAGGTTTCGTTTCGTGGGTTTTCGCTCAGCATGGTATCAAGCTTACTGCGTACACCTACTCTATGGTTGGTGAACTGAAGCCTACTTCTGCCCCTAAGCCGGGTGATATTGTCTTCCAGAATGGTTACAGCCACGTCGGTATCTACCTGGGTGACGGTAAGATGATTTCCGCGCTTAACCCGTCTGAGGGCACCTTGATTCACTCCGTTTCCATCATGCATGTTGATGGTTACTACACCGCCCTCTAGAATAATTTCATACGCTTTTAGATAAATCGCCCCTCTAGGGTGTTGGTACAGGTATGTGCTGATGCTTTAGAGGGGCGTTTTGCGTGTTTTTCTTCAGTGAGTGCAGTGATATGTTGTATGCATATATTGGATACTACTATAGGTGAGTGATACCGTATGGGTTTTGTGTACCCTGTCACTGATAACGCCCAACTAGCTTTCGCTGAGATTCTTGAGAGTGGCGGCACTGTGGTACCTGCCATTTCTGATGGGTCTACCACGTGGAAGCTTCGCGTGACCGACCATATTATCTATCTTGCTAATGTAGGGCCGAAAGCTCTTCTTGAAGCTGAAGGTAGCGACCATAAGTTCCTTCTTGATTTGAGTTACACACAGTGGCTTATTTCTGCCGCACGGTATGTCGCACAACACATTCACCGTGGCAAGTCGGACTATGGCGGTAACGACTACTTTGGTGGTCACGTAGAGTCTGTCGCTGAACGAGTCTCAAACAGTGGCGGCGATACGGATGCGATTATTGTAGCGTATCTGCATGATGTTCTAGAGGATAGCAACCTAAACCCTGGTGAGTTGGAGAAGATTTTTCCACCCCGTATTGTTGAGGCTGTTAGCCTGCTGACGCATGAGCGTTCAGATGAGCAGTACTACGAGTACATGGAGCGCCTATCTAGTAATCCTCTAGCACGTATCGTGAAGACTGCTGAGGTGGAAGATAACCGTGATGTGACACGTCTACGTGAAATCACTGATAAGGATGCGTGGCGACTTGCGAAGTATGATTACGCGGCGCGTTTCCTTGCTGATAAAGCTTTCTAAGTATCTACTCAGCGCTATAGTATAGGCAGACCAAGAAAACAAGGTCTTCAATCAACCCCTAGCATATAGGGTTTCCATCAATAAACTTTAAACTATTGGAGTTTTCTAACCATTATGAATGTACCCCGTAACTCTAAGCCCCTAGTAGCTCTCACTATGACTGGTGTTTCCCTTGCGATGCCTGTGGTTACCTCAGCTCAGGCTTTTGCCGCTGAAACCCCTGCTACGACTCAGGGCACTAACCAGACCCTTGCAGGCTCAAGTATGAAGGTAACCGGCGGTGAAGGTGAGGTTCAGACCCTCCGCAACGGTCGTACCGGCGTGAATCGTCAAGTAACCCTTACTATCCCGAACCTTGACGGCGCACTGAAGGCTGGTCAGACGACCGAGATTGAACTTCTCCCCACCCTGGCAAACGGTTCCGAGGGTAAGAACAACCCTGGCAACCTCCTGTTCAGGACTAAGACGACCGAGGTCACTGACGCAAGCGGCAAGGTAATTGGTACCCTGTCTAACCACCCGACTAACAGCCGCGCTGTTGTTATTACGTGGAATGACGCGATTACCGAGAAGCCGCGTGACATTAGCGCAAACTTCACCGCCGTGATTGACCCACTGAACGACGAGAAGGTACTCAAGACCTACAACTTGCAGTACAAGGCGACTGGCATTGGCACCATTAATGGTGGTCAGATTAAGCTGAGCCCCGCTGACACTGCCGCGAACTTCATTCCGCCGGGAGGGGTTTGGTATGGCGGTCAGGGTGTCGCAAAGTGCGGTGTTCCCGATGCGTTCCTGAAGGGTCAGACCGTCCCGAATGGTGTCGTCAAGGGTGGCACCTATGAGATTGAGCTGGTTATCGACCCCACTAAGCAACAGTTCCGTATTGGTCAGGGTGAGGCAGATGACTACCTGAAGAAGAACCCTAACTTCGTGGTGGACATGTCTGTTCCTTCTGAGGAGATTAACGGTCGATTCTACTACCTCCGAGGCGAGAAGCTTATCGAGTGGGGTAAGAAGAACCCAGAGCTACGCAAGTACTTCACCTTGGGTGGCAATCACACGTTGGCTGAGCAGAAGGCTTGGGTAGACCCGGCTGGTGATTTGAGTGTCATCAATTCCGACGGACTGTATGTTCGTGCGGCAACGGGTAGCTTCACCAACACTGTCCGTGGTGAGCTCAAGGAGCGCGGTGTTACCGAGCCTCTGGTCACTATCGACTTTGAGAAGTCCACCCCCGGTAAGCTTGTCCTCAAGTACACGGCTCTGTATGACGGTATGAGCTTCTGGTTCACCACTACCTCACCTGATGTTACTAAGGTTGTTGAGCAGGAGCCGCACTGGAAGGTTAAGGATTACGGCCCTGGTATTGATGCTGAGGGTAAGCGTTGTGGTGACGTTCAGCTGACCACTGAGGCAATCCGTAATAAGCCGACCACTTTCACCTTTGAGGCTCACACGTACCGTACCGACGTTGAGGGTCGCCCGCAGACCGGTTGGGTTCCTGCATGGGGTGGCTACAACTACGAGGATAGTTCCGCTGAGGCATACGCTTTGCCGAAGGACGGTAACGAGCAGAAGTCGGGACCCTATGGTGTTCCGCTGACCGCTGACCTGATGGAGAACTCTTCTACGGTTAAGCCGTACACTGTCGATAAGACTAAGACTGTCTTCGCTAATACTGATGGTGCAACCATCTCCGAGAACGGCAAGAAGATTGTTGTTCCTGGTAAGGCAACCATCACTATTGACGATAAGGGTATCGCTACCGCTGTTCCTGAGAGGGGTTTCAGCGGCACTGTTACCGTGAACTACAACATTTACGATAGTGGTAAGGCGACTACTAAGGTGCCTTCCAACGCGACCTTCACTTGGGCTAAGCAGTCCAACCTGACCGTTGCTCCGGCTGAGAAGACTGTTCTGGTGACTAGTGAGAAGTCGCATACTCTTGACCCGTTGGCTACGGCTAAGGTTGAGGGTAGCACTGTTGATGCTTCTACTTTGAAGCTTGGTGCTGGTGATGGTGCTACTTCTTACAAGTTCGGTGATTCTGGTGTGACCGCTAAGGTCGTGGACGGCAAGGTTGTATTCGAGCACCCGCAGAACATTGTTGGTGACTTCACTGTTCGATACGTCGTTTCCACTGCTGACGGTAAGCAGGCTGAGTCCACTGTGACTCTGCATGTACAGCCGGTAAACACCGCAATTGGTATCGTAACCAAGATTAATGGTGATGACGCTAATACTCAGCCGGTGAACCTGAAGCTTGGCGAGAATGGTACTGCTACCGGTAAGGTTACTGTTGAGCTGACTAACACCACTAATTCCGCTATTACTCTTAATGAGTCTAACCTGACTGTCACTAATGTTGATGGTACTAAGGTTGCTCTTCCGGCTGGATTCACTCTTGCACCGGGTGAGACTAAGACCATTGAGCTTGGTAATGTTTCGGTTAAGTCTGGTGAGACTGTTCAGGTCGAGTACAAGGCTACTCAGACCGCTAATGTCTTCAAGAACTGGGACGGCACTAAGGTTGCGGGTACTGTTGGTTCCGCTCAGACTGTGACTGACCCGGCTCTTGCTAAGGCTGAGGTTGTTTCTGAGGTGCCGGGTAACCCGCCGGTTATTGAGAACCTGCCGGAGGCTACTTTTGTGGCTCCGAAGGCTAACGATGATGGTTTCAAGATTGATAGCGATAACCCGACTATCCTTCAGGATATTGCTACCAACGACATGGGTGGTAAGCTGAACAATGCTGATGACCCGCTGGATGTTAAGACTATCCGTTTCCTTGACGAGAAGGGCAACCCGGTTACCGAGCGTTCCTTCCCGGAGGGTACCTACAAGGTAGATGAGAACGGTACCGTTACGTTTACCCGTACCGCTGGTTACAAGGGTGACCTACCCTCTGTTGATTATGTAATCAGCACTGTGTCTGGTCAGACTACTCAGGCTAAGATTACTCTGATTAACGAGTTTAAGGAACAGCCCGTAGAGCCCACCCCGACCCCGGAGGCACCTAAGCCTTCAGAGCCGGTAGTTGAGAAGCCGTCTGAGCCTGCTAAGCTTGTTGAGGCTAAGACTGGTCACGAGACTGCTGACCCGGCTGTTAATCCGGCGGCTTTGGGTGGTATGCTGATGGTTGTTGCGGCTGGTGCCGGTGCTACTATTGCGCGTACCGTCCGTAAGCGTAACGACGACGCTTAAAACTAAATCTGACTAGGGTACCCTAGTGCTCCTTGTTGGTGAGGGGGTGTAGACATTTGATGTTTGCACCCCCTCTTTTTGTGCTATGTGTTGGTTAAGTCCGTTTTGGGCTTATTTGTTTTTTGTTTTTATTGAAGATGGGAATTGATTTAACGGTGAAGATGTCCCCGAAGAAGGTCGGGCTTGCAACTCTTGCAACCCTTTCAATGGCGAGCGGTGCAACAGTTGCGGGTGCCGCGAATATTACCTCTAGCACACCTAAGCCTGAGTGTGTTGCTAGTACTTTCCAGCCTGAGTTTAAGTGCCCTGATTGGGCTGATGAGTTTAACGGCACTGAGGTTAATACTGCTTTCTGGAATGTCTATAATGGCTATTCTGAGGCTAAGCAAGACCCGTATGGTCGTTACACTAAGGATGCTGTGTCTGTGAAGGACGGTAAGCTTCATCTGACCACTAAGGTTGGTGCGAATGGGCAGAAGGGTAATTCTGCTGAGATGACCACTAACAATAAGGTGGCGTTTGAAGATGGGTACTGGGAGTACTCACTGAGCTACACGGGTTACGGTCACGTGGGCGGCTACCTGTATGGCAACGGCAATGTTGCTGGCCCTCAGCTTGGCGAAGTGGACGGTTTCGAGGCGTTCGGTGCGACTGATAATAGTACCCGCAGTGAGGCTGGCAAGAACGAGAAGTTTCAGCAGGCGGATAAGAATCAGTCTGTGATTCACTTTAGCCAGGCGGCTATTGATGCTCAGTCAGGTAAGAAGACTACGCACACTAAGGCTGTTTGGATGAAGAATAAGGCACCCGGTGAGTCTGTTGTTGTTGGTATTTTGAAGAATAGTGACGGCGTGAAGATTTTCCGTGATGGTGTCCTTGTGGATGAGTTTAAGTCTAGTGACCCGAATTATGCTTTGACTTTCCCTGAAGGTCAGCCTTTGAATATGACTTTGACTGCTCGCGTGTCTAACGTTTATTGGGGTGTTCAGGATAACCCTACGGGTGGTATTTCGGTGGATTATGTTCGCCACTACCCGCTGGTTACAGCTGAGCCTGAACCAACCCCAACCCCGGAGTCTACTCCGAGTGATACCCCGGCACCTGAGCCTACACCTACAGTAGAGCCTGCCCCTAGTGAGACTCCTGCCCCGGCACCAACTACGGATAAGCCTACCCCTATACCGGAACCTACCTCAACTACGCCTGCGGTAACCCCGGAACCTACGGTAGACCCAACGCCTACCCCTGAACCTACTCCTACCGCCCCCGAGGTGACTCCTGAGCCGTCCGCTCCGGTAACCCCGGCACCGGTTCCTGCGCCGTCTGAGTCTACGACCCCTGTGCCTACTGTAGAGCCTACCCTGGCACCTTCACCGTCTAGCCCGGTGGTTACGCCTACCCCTGAGCCTACAGTAAGTGAGTCACCAACACCGGCTCCTACGGAATCGCCTAAGAGTGAAAACCCGGCACCTAGTGCTGAACCTACAACAAGTACTTCACCCACTCCTGTGGCAACACCTACTACTGAGGCACCCAAGGTTGAGGTAACCCCCACACCTGAGTCTACTAAGACTCCTGAGCCGCTACCTAGCGTCACGGAAGAGTCACCCGCACCGAAGGCTACCCCTAGCACTTCTGAGTCACCTGTAGCTACTCCGAAGGGTGCTTCACCCTCGGCTACAACTCAGCCCTCAGCAGATTCAACACCTACTAATGATTCTGCGTCACCTGTGAAGCGCGTAGAAGCTAAGACAGGCCACGATACGCAAGGCAACATTTTTGCTATTGGCGCTGTTGCTGTTGGTTTCCTTATTATCGCTGGATTTGCGGTTTATATGGTTCGCAAGTCTAAGCGTGATAGTGAAGAAGAGTAACATTAGCTGATTTATGAGAGGAACCCGTTCCAGGTTTTGAACTGGGGCGGGTTTTTCTGTGCCTAGATGTTATAATGGAGTGGTCACTCAACTTGCATCGTTATTTTTGGAAGGAACTTTTTTGAATACCGCAAACCCCGTTATTTTCCTCGTTGCCCATCTTGTGCCTAGTGCCACTTCGGGTAGTTCCGCTTCTAGTTTGGCTATTATGCCTGTGACTGGTGGTTCTCTTGACCCGGTAGGCGCACCGTCTGTGCACAGTTCTTTGACAGGTAAGGTGATTGATGGTGCCTCTATCGTTGATTCGTGTACGGCTTTGAGTGAGTCTTATGGCGCTGTTGATTTCTGTCTTCTTGGTTGGGATACGGCACGTATCCTGAATGTTCTACAGCGTGTTTTGCCTGATGTTCGCCGTCTTGTGGGTGAACGGATTATTGATATGTCCACTTTTGATAGTGTATTGAAGACTATGCCTGGTGGCGCGCCGTTCAAGGTTGAGCCTCCGGCGGGCGATTTAAAGCCTAGTGGTGCTTTGGATTATGTTCTGGATTTCTATAAGTCCACGCTTGATTATTTGGCGGCTTCTCAGTATGAGAGCGGTACCGCACCTACCGGCTCTTCTACCGCCCTTGGGGAGCCCACAAACGCACCCCTTATTGGTGTTGGTGGCGACCCTGAGTATGTCGCTAAGCTTGTGGATGCTTTTGGTGATGACTGGGTTGCCCTTGATGCGAACGACGGGCTGTATGATGCCGTCCTGGTTTTGAACCCTTATATTGTTCTTGGTGATGGGTCGTTGAAGCCTTTTGCGTCTGCGTTCGTTGAGGACTTTGATAGCTCTTGGGATAACGTCTATAAGAACTCGTATGTGCGTGATTTCATGGAACGCCTAGATGTTGATGTGATTCGTGGTCTTATTGATGAGACGGCTTGGTGCGGTATGTTGGATTACCGTATCTGGCTTCTACTTCAAGAAGGAAAGAAGGTCATTGTCTCCAATGTGCGTTTCCCCGAGGAAGTTGGCGTTATCCATTCCCGGAACGGCATTTCTGTTCACGTGTCTTCTACTGATGACATGGAGCTGGGTGTACCTGACGTTGCCGGTAACGTCTTCGACATTCTAGTAGTGGATGACGGGTCACCGGATGGGTTGAAGCACCAGGCTAAGAATATTGAATATTTGACTCACTAGTTATTAGTTCAAGGCATACGCGGCACGGTATTTTTAAGTCGTGCCGCGTGTTTGCCAATTTTGAAGACCGTAAAGGATGTTTGTTCATGGTTCCATCTGAAGTACATCACCCCACAGTTGATGATTTGAATAACCCCCTAGAGGAAATTCGTGCATCTATCCACAAGAGGGCGGATAAGCGCACATATTCAGAGAAGCTTCGTGAGAGTGAAGAGGCACGTAAGAAGAACACGCTTCCAGCACCTATTAGCGTTACTAAGGGTGACCTTATTCCGCCCCCTAAAGGTCAGTACCCTCTACCACCGACTCATGCTGTTTTCTTGAAGGGTGCTGAGCTTGGGCTTGATGTGCTATCTGACCGCATGTTCAAAATCGTTGCGAGCACCTACAAAAAGGGCTTGTATACGGAAGATGAAATTGACTGCTTCACTACGATTCCAAGCGGTAAACCGCCGGTGCTGAGGTGGGATATTATTGACGAGTCTAGGATTCCTGAATGGGCTAAGCCAAGGTTCTTTTACCCGTCAGGTGACCGGCGTAAGAAAGCTAAGCTAGGGTTCCCGATTCCTAAGCTACCACCTGAAGAGTCGCCCACTGGAAATAATGTAGTTACACCGGATGAAGCGTACTTCTTGGGTGATTCAGAATTTGTAGACGAGCCTGTAAATGTTCCGTGGGCTAATGATTCATTTGACCGTAAGCTATTTATTCCTGGCTTGCACGGTCAGGTTGATGTCTACAAGAACAGGTTCCTAAAGCTTATGCCGCGTATGGATACCACGATTACGTTGGGTAACATGCTTCGCCTTGCACCTTTCCAGGAGTACGGCTTTAATGCTGATGATGAGCCAGTCAATATTGCACCCACTAGCGCGAACTTTGCCTTGTTGGATAAGATACGTGAGAATACGCAAAATTCGGTGATGCCGTTCGTCAATATTATTGGTGCTAACGAGGTGGCATACCTGAACCTACCGAAAGAAGCCGCTGACAATTACCTGAAAGACACACCTAATGGCGTGAACTATGTTCGTGAGGGGTGGCTTACCGACGAGAAGGTGAGCAAGGCGGCTTTCAGGTATTATGTTGCAGTCGAGGTCGATGGTCGCCTAGTGACCCACGCTGGGCTTAGCCACGGCGAGTGGGTTAATCTCGGTAGGCCTCAGACAGCCCGTGAAGCCGCCTACGCACTAAATATCAAGTATCTGGGCACACTGTATCAGGGGCAATGTTATAGGCTTGGTGACGGCATTAACTACGCCGCTAACCCTATTATGGGTCACCCTATTGCTGAGGTGTATTCTTCGTGGATGAGTACACCTGAGATTTGCCCTTTCCCACAGATTCATGGCTCTATCTCTATGCGTGATTTGACGGGGCACGAGGTTTCCAGTACGTACCTTCACCCCATGTTTTATGCTGAGAAAATGCGCTACCACCGTTGGGGTACTAGTATCACCCTGAAGGGTCAGTCTTTCTATGCGATTGAGGGGCCTCGTAAGACGCTTGTTAAAATAGGTGACTATCAGAGGGGGTACGGCTCTTACGTTCAGGCTGTGCATAAGCAGAACGCCCAGCCGGTCTATGCCCCTAATGTGCCAACGGTCATTAGTGCCGATGGTAGCGTTATCCGATAGCATCGCGCTATGGTTTCTTTACCGTATTAGGCGGTGCCCTTGCGCAAGGTTGCAGAGGGGTGTTTTACCTAACTATTGTTGGGTCGAGAGGTAAGAAAGATAGGGCGGGCACACTTGATGTTTCATTCCAAGTGTGCCCGCCCTAGTTGCGCCTAAGCGGTAAGTTTATTTATTTTTGGGTTCCGCGATTACTACGAAGTTGTCATGGTATGTCCACCGTCCGTTCTGGTAGGTGCCACGGCATGTTGCCATGAGGAGTTGCCGCTTACCTGTCTTTGCTGTTACGTTCCAGCGCTTACTCAGGTCGGATTGCGGGATTTTCGGTTCAATACCGGTGACCGCCCATTCGGTGAGTGTTCCGTTATGGTCTGTAGTGTAGACAGTGTTACCTACTTTGCAGGCTGTGATAGCGCTCATGGGTGCGGCGGCACCGTTACTCCAATTGACGTGACCGACAAGCAGGGTAGTACCTGTTGCACTGGTTAGGGGTGCCGAGTCTGTATATACGCCGATTCGGTAGGTTACGGGGACGTTGATTTCTGAGTATCCGGTCTGCGCATTATAGGTGTCACCCGTGTAGGTCAGTCCCGCATTGAAGCCTACGTCTGGGATGCGTAGGGTCATGGGGTTAATGGTGTTCCAGTCAATATTTTTGGGCTGTTCACCAATTCCGGGGGTTGTGTCTTCGGGTAGGTTTTCTACACCTTCAGGTTCCGGGGTGGGGGTCATTGTGGTAGAGATTTCCGGTTCCTGTGTAGCTTCCTTGGTGGGGGTTGCAGGGCTGGGTGTGCCTGTTGCTTTAGCCGCGTTTTCTTCTTGAATTTTAGCGATAGTGGTTTCGTTGGGTGCATTGAATTGTTCACCACTTGATTTGCTTTGCTGGTCGGTGAAATAGTAGGTTGCGCCGCCGGTTGCTAGACTTGCACCGGCAATGATTCCTGAATACATGAATAGCTCACGTCGTGACATTTTTTTCTTATTGCTATTTGTGTTTTCGGTAGGCATTACACTTCTTCCTCTTAGGCGTTATATAATGTTATGAGTTCATATCTAATTTTAGCACACAAGCAAAATGTTGCACTTAATGAAAGGGGAACCTTATGGTACCAACAGGAAACGAGCAAGCAAAAGCTACACACTACGGCAAGCGCCGCCCAGGGTATGGCACCGAGTATGGTGCTGTGCCTACAGCTGAAGAGATTGTTAATTCACTTGATAATAAAGGTATTGGCGACCTTCAGTTTAGTGTCGAAGAGCTAGAATCTATCCTAGATGAACGTGACCTGACGAACCTTCGAGTCCTAGCTGAAAGTATCGTGAAGGCGATGATTGATACCCCAGCGGCAATTACTCGACAATACGAAGCGCAACGCTACTACTTGGCGGCACGTTACGCCCATGAGCGTGCCCTAGCTACCGCCCGTGTTGAAATTCGTAACCGCACCTTCAGGGAAGGTAAGAAACTCACAGAGAATGAGATTAAAGACCTGGCAGAACTTGAAGCTGATTCCACTAAGATTGACCTCATCACAGCTGAGATTGGACTAAATGCGGCTAAGGCTGATTTGAATATCGCAACGGAAATTGGGCGCGGACTGAATACTGTCAGCACTATTGAGCGTGACATTTTGCGTACTACCGACTATTCGGCAATTCAGGCACGTTCCACACTCAACGAGTCTGCACGCCAAGCCACCAAGAAGCCCTAATTACCCACAATGTACACAAGCAAGGAAACACCTAATGGATAACGAGAACCAGAACACCCAGACTGAAACCCCTAGTGAGCTACTATCCCAAATGCGAGAAGGCTCTACCGCATCTGCTGAACCCGGTATTGAGGTTGAAGAGCCTGATAACGTCCTACCTGTTAGTAATAAGCGTAAATGGGTTATTGGTGGTATTGCCGCCGCCGTGTGTGCATCAATTACCTGGGGTGGCTATTTCGCCTACAATAACGGCTTTACTTTCGAGAAGCTTGCGTCCTCCGTATCGGTCATGAACACTAACTATCAGGTGACCGGTAACTCCATGAACCCTACTTATACTGATGGGCAGATTCTCCATTTCGCTAACGGTTCGACCACCTCTGTTGCTAAGAATGAAATTGTTGTTGCTACTATCCCGCAGGATTGGCAGTACGGTACTGATGCCCACGGTGTAATGATTAAGAGGGTAGTAGCTACTGAAGGTGATACCGTATCTGTTATTGCTGGTGCCCTTTACGTCAATGGTGAGCAGAAAACAGACATCAATACCACCTGCAAGACCGAAAGTAACTACTCTTACACCCTAGCGGCTGGTGAGGTGTTCCTGATTGGTGATAATCATGAGAACTCTCTTGATTCATGGAGTACTATGTGCATGGTCGAAGCCCCCGAGCCTGCAAGCTACATTGTTCCCGTATCTTCGGTGAAGGCACACGATAAGTCGCCGCAGGTGGTGCAACCTTGACAGGCATCAAACCCCATAAGGTGAAGGTTGCGGCTGTTAAGCGTGACCCTTTCGAGCGTGTAACGGTCATTGTTGAACCACATGCAAGTTTCAGGAACTACCTAACCCGCAAGCATGGCATGAAGTACAATGCTGGTTCCCCTACAGTTGTCAGTAATCTAGGTGAAGCTACTGGTTGTGACCTGTTCGGTGGCACTCACCTGTATGTGTTGAATTGCGATTCAAAAGAAGAGTTTGAGTCGGTTGCCCGTTCACTCAAGAAAGTTTCAGGTGAGCCTTGGGGTGGTCTAATCATCACGACATCATCAACCCCTAAGATGGTTAGCAATATCCTGAACCGACTCAAGCGGATGGGTTGCGAAATAATCAAGCCCGAAACCGGTAAAGATAGGTTCAGGACAATTCTAGAGAAAGAGGGCTTCTCGCCTTCTATTGTGTCTAAGGTTTCAGAATATGCGGGCGAGGAGCTAGGGCACCTAGTACCCCTGCTAGAGCATGTAATCCCCATGAGCAAGCGAGACATCAGGCTCCTCAGCATGGAACAGGTTCAACCCTACTTGCCCATGTCACCAGGTGAACGTGCACCTTGGGCACTGTTTGATGCTATCATTGACAGGAACATTCCTCTGCTTCTTCGAGTTATTGAGCGTTCCAGTGGTGGTTTTGCCCTACCGCTTACCGTTCTGAAGTCCAGGGCGCGTGAAGCAATGCACGCGGCGCTTATCTTGTCTGAGCACCCCGAGTATAGTGCACAAAAATTGGCTAAAGAAATGGGTTGCAACGCCTTCGTAGCTAAGCCGCTCTTGAAGACTGTACAAAAGGCGGGGCTATCACGTATAATTGCTATTGAGTCCATACTGGGCAATTATCTACAGAACCCTGAACGTGACTACAGTATGGATTCCCTGAAACTGCTTGTTTTGAAACTAGCGCACACTTAACCACAATTTGCCGCCAGGGTTAATCGACCTTGGCGGCTTCATCATCTTTAGAAGGAAACCGGAATGTCAGACGTTGTAGAACCGAAGGATAACGCGCCGCTACTTGCGGAAATTAGTACCATGTCACCTGCTACAGCCCTTTCACGTCTTGCGGGCGAGAACGGTGACGGTGTTGGTGGTGACATGTATCTTGGTCACAGTTCAGCTCTTGAGGCGGCTAATAGTGCCGATTGCACGAGTCAGTTTGAGGCACTTGTCCGTATCCTTGCTGGTGAGAATATCTTCATGACTGGTGGCCCTGGTACTGGTAAGAGCTCCGTTGTTCATTTGGCGTGCCGCCTGTTTGATATGCACGGTGTCCAGTATGAGGTGACTGCCCCCACTGGTGCGGCGGCAGAAAATATTGGCGGCTGTACTGTTCACAGTCTCTTTGGTATTGATAAGCGTAAGCATGTGGACGACGTGACCGGTCATGTCTCTTACCTGTTCCATAAGGCTAAGCGCTTGAAGGAAATTGACGTACTCATTATTGATGAGGTGTCGATGGTGCATGGTCAGCTGTGGCAGGAGCTAGAGGAACGCCTGCGCACGGTTCGTGGCAACAGCCTACCTTATGGTGGTGTGCAGATTATTGCCGCTGGTGACTTTAATCAGCTCAAGGCTGTGCCTGACCGTGATTTCGGTACGCAGGAGCATTATGAGGGTTTCCCGTTTGGTACTCCCGCCTGGAAGTCTGCTGATTTCCGTTACTGCTACCTAACCACGGCTCACCGTGCGACTGACCCGGTTCTTGCGCGCATTATCAACAACATGTCAAACAACTCTTTGACTACTGAAGACTTTAACGCGCTGGCATCTCGCACTATCACTAAGGAACGTGCTAATGAGATGGATAAGTCTACAGATGGTGAGCCTACTATCCGCATTTATGCCCGTAACCGTGAGGTTGAAGAGCATAACGCTGTACGCATCAAGGAGCTACCCGGTAAGGCAGTCAAGTTCACTAGCTCCGCCAGCTCTTTGGCTCCGGTAGAGTCTTTGACCCCTACACAGGCGGCGCAGTGGAAGGCTCTACGTTCGCGTTCTGAGATGCAGACCGCCCTGAAGGTTGATGCGAAGGTGGTTGCTGACATGCCCACCGAAGGCTGGTTTATTTATGGCAAGAACTCAGCTGAGGGTAGTGTCAAGATTTCTAACGGCACTATGGGTTATGTGCGTGGCTTTGCCCGCCCTGAAAGCGATGACCGTTCAGTGGATGAGATTTACCGCTCTTCTGACGACATCCCAGAGGGTGAGAAGGTTTACCCGATTGTAGAGTTTCAGGGTGAAGAGTTTATGATTCCTTACGTCTCTACTATCCTTGAACGCCCTGTACAGATTACTGAGAAGATGTGGGATAGTCAGCCTTTCGCGTCAGCACGCTTGTTCCCTTTGAAGGCTGGATATGCGGTCACAACCCATAAGTCGCAGGGGCAGACCTATGATGGTGCTGTTCTCGATTTGTCGTCCGCTTTCGTGGAGGGCTTGGGTTATGTTGCGTTGTCTCGTGTCCGTAAGCTGGATACCGCATACATTCTGGGCTCTAATGACACTTCCTGGAAGGTAGATGCTGAGTCTGTTGAAATTATGCGGGCGATTAGGTCTTGGGCTGGAGACGACACTAAGGCGTTCCGTGAGAGTGTCAGCAACTATGAGGAAGCTTACCGAGCCTTTGTGATGCTGGGTGTACGTAATCAGGTTGAGCTTTCAGCTGTTCCTGAGCGTGTCATGCCGTCAGTCGGTAAGACCACCACCGAGGTTGTACCTTCGGGTGCTCAGCAGAACCTAGCAGGTCTTTCACGAGAAACCTTGCGTAAGGCATGGTCTGTTGTCACGAGGTTTACACCTTTGTATGCTGGCACTGAGCTTGAGGCTTCTTTTAACCAGCGCTTGCAGGAAATTAAGGCTACAGGTGACGCTGAGCTTATGGTTTCCCTTATGGTGGATATGCTTGACGGTCACGGAAAGCTCATTAATCTTTAGGAGAAAGGCTCCCACTTTGGGTATGGAAGAAACAGGCACCACAGAGTATGTTGTTGCCCATCTGTCAGATTTGCATCTAGGGTACCGGGATAGGGCTTCTATTCATCAGACGGGTATCGACCCTCTAGACGGTTCACCTATTCCGTTGCGTGAGCTTGACGGATATAAGGCGTGGGATGCCGTTATTGATGGTGTCATTAATGACGGTGTAAATGCTGTGGTTATTGCAGGCGATATTGGGCATGAGCCTAACCCCTCAGTACGTGCTTTGAGGCATATGCAGGAGGGGCTACTTCGCCTAGCTGAGGCGGGTATCCCGGTGCACAATATTACGGGTAATCATGACACGAACGATATTCGTGGCGATATTGCTTTCACTGAGCTGTTGCACCGCCCGGATGCCGGTATTTATTCCCACTCACAGCCGTATAAGCTGTACCACTTGACAGATGACATTGCGCTACATATGGTGTCCCACCACATGTACACCGAGAATGTTGAAGTCATGAGTGAGGTGAACCCGCTTCCAGGTGTTGTCAATATTCTCACTACCCACGGTTCACTGATTGACCCGCTCTTGAAGGAACGTATCAAGGTTCACGACACTGTTCGTGAGGTGGTTATTCCCGATTCGTTCTTGAACGCTGGCTGGGATGCCATGATGCTTGGGCATATTCATGAACGTGGGTATGTGGGTGACCCTAAGCAGGGTATCTTCTATAACGGTAGCCTTATTCGCCGTGGCTTCTCTGATGCTGAGGGTAATATGGGGCGTGGGTACACCCTGTGGAAGTTCTCTATGAAGAACGGTGTTGTTGCGGGTGTTAAGCGTGAGGTTCGCTCTGTATGGCAGAGGCCTCAAGAAGACTTGCCGCCTATCGAGGCTAGTGGTCTAGATTCTGTGGCGCTCACTGAAGCTATTCTCTCCAACCTACCCGCTGAGAGTATCGACTACGACCCTGAGACAGCCCCTATTCTCAGGCAAAAGGTTATTGGTGCTGAACCTGCCGTATTCGCCTCACGTGACCAGAGTGTTATTACCCATGCGGCTAGTCACGCTCTGTCGTATAGTCTGACCCCGCAGGCACCTAAGCTGAAGCCTGTGTCTTCGGGTGACGAGTCGCTATCTGTTTCTGAGGCTATCTTGAAACCTGCCGGGTTGGAAGAGTCTTACCATGCGTGGGCTGACAAGTCGCAGACTTTGAATAGTGTTGCAGACGAGGATATGAGGCGTATCGCATACAGCCAGGGTGCCGAGTATTTGCGGCGCGGCATTGAGAAGGTCTTCGAGAGCAACTTGTCAGCCTGATATAATTTGATTTTATGGAATACTTCAATATATAATTGAAGGTACCTACGCCCCCTTAGTATGTTAGGCGACTAACTACCGAGGGGGTTTCACTTACTAAGTGTTTCTCTATTGGAAGGATAAAAAGGTTATGGTTCAGTTCTACGAACACATTTCCAAGGCTACCCGTATCGCCATTGCAGGTGACTGGCACCTGAACATTTACGCTATTGACAAGATTCTGAATAACATTGCACGCAAGAACGCTGACGTGGTTCTACAGGTTGGCGACTTCGGCTATTTCCCGAACGACGAGCTTTATTCCTCTTACGTAAAGCGGATTACGGCACATGCTCAGGTTCACGATTACATTGTCATCTTCATTGACGGTAATCATGAGCAGTATGCACCTATCCCTAGCACTAAGTATCTGGATACTACTATCCTCACTCGTGATGGTCTGGATGTTCTGAAGGGTCGCGCTAATGAAGATGGTATTGTTGCTATTACGCCCCGTATTTTCTGGGCAACTCGTGGTGCGACTATCCGCATTGGCACCGAGGGTGGTAAGCGTGGCGTTTCTGTGCTTGCTTGTGGTGGCGCTGGAAGTATTGACCGTGAGTATCAGCAGATGCGTGGCGACTGGAGCAAGAGTGAGTTTGTGACTGCCGCCGATGTTGAAGCCGTGAAGCAGGGTGTACAGCGCCTTGGTGGTAGTGTTGATATTATGATTACTCATGACGCACCTATGGGTGCCTGGTACCCTGCGGAGATTGCAAAAAAGAAGGCTAGTAAGGTTCCTGCGTCTATTGTTGCTGATTGCGATAAGAGTCGTGAGCGTCTAGCTGAGGCTGTGGTTGCGGCTGAGCCTACGCTCCTCGTACATGGTCACTGGCACGCTTATAACCGTAGCGTACAGGTTCCCGTTGGTGATATTATTATTCCTGAGACGTTCTCTCTGGTTCAGGAAACCGGCGCGAATAACCTTATTTTCACTGACTCTACCCGTTGGGATTGTGAGCCGCGTGAGCTTCTGAAGAAGCTTTACGGTAACGCCCTGTGGATTTAGTAGGAAGGCAATAAACGTTGAGTAACGCGACATCTAAAGTTAGTAAGCTTGGTAAGATGCTGTGCTCTATTGGGGTGCATGACTGGGGCACGTCCGTGTTCGCTTATGCTTCCCAGTGTGAACGGTGTTCCAAGCTTCGCCCTGGTGATGAGAAGCATTTCAAATCTTAATCAACCTCTCTATAGAACGGAAACACTACCCATGACGAATGTACCGACCCCTCCGTCGCTTCCTGTCAAGTACTGGCCTGGTGAAGGCTTCGAGTCTCGCGCGCTTAGGCAGTTTCATGACGCTTTCGGGCACCCTAACCGTGCGGTACCCGAGAACAGCAAAGCGGTGAATATCGTACACATGAACACTTCAGCTGTTAAGGCGCTACTTGCTTTGAGGTTCAAGCTTATCGGTGAAGAGTTCGCAGAGTTTGCTGGTGCCCTATACGGTGAAGATATTAAGTCACTTATCCTGACTACAGTAAATTCAATTGCAGACTCTCACACTACTTCCAATATGCGGATTAACCCTGTAGAGGTTATCGACTCGCTGGGCGACATGAACTATATCAATATTGGTACTATGATTGCTCTCGGTATCCCTGTAGACGCGGTAATGCGTGAGATTCACGCCTCGAATATGTCGAAGCTCGGCGCGGACGGTAAGCCCATCTACCGTGAGGACGGCAAGATTATGAAGGGTGAGAACTTCACGCCCCCGAACCTTTCCATCCTACTTGAGGGTCGCATGACACCTAATATGGTGAAGTGGGTAGAGAATGACCCCGACAAGTAACGCTGATGACGAAGTAACCACTGACGTTGAAGAGACTGTGAAGGTTCGTACTACTTTCCGTGAGAAGATGCGTAACCTGAGTGGTTTCCTCCTTGAACAGGTTAAGCCGCTACTGGCTGGTGTTTATGGTTGGGTAACCATAATTGCCCTATGCCTAACCATTTTCCTAAGTGTTGCCGCCGCTAATACCCCTGGTATGTCTTGGTGGCTTCCTTGGGTCTGGTTCATTGCTGGTGGTGTGCTTACTCTTTTGGTGATGCGAGCCGCCCTTGTCATCAAGGTTGCGATTATGCTTACAGTTACAGCATATTGTGCTCTTGGTATGCGAGATATTGCGTTCATGGCAGACCCGTACAGCCAGTTCTACCTAACGGCTGGTATTTCACCTCTTATTGCATTGTTGCTCTACTGGGTTGCAACACAGTTCGGTGTTTATGGGGCTTCCCGCTGGACGGCGGCACCCGTATTCATGCTGGTATCAACTTTGGTTGGTCAGGTGACCATTGCGGCTACGTTGAGTCCCCTGTATGGTAGTTTGGCGCAGATGGGGTTCTTCCTGACTGTTAGCTTGTTGTGGTATAGGTACAGCAGTAGGCTACGGTACAGCAAAGAAGATATGCCTACCTTTGTGTCTCTTGAGAGGTTCAAAGAATCTGTAAACGCTGACGCTGATAAGCACCCTGATTGGCTCTATAAGCCGCAATATACGAAGAAGAAGGGTAAGGCTTCGTCGGTGCTTATCGTAGGTGAGCGTGCCTATAAGATTTTTCCGGTGCAGTTCAATTCGTCTCTAGTGATGGAAACTTCACCTAACCTGTTTATGCAGTTGGTGTCTAAGATTACCGGCAAGATTTCTTTGAATGGTGTTAGTCGCCTTACGTACCAGGGTAAGAACATCGAAAACTGGCTCTACCAGCAGGTTATCGCCAATACGCCCGCCGGTGTTGTACCTATTCTGATGGATACCACGAACGCTATCTGCAAGAATGGTAAGCCGCACAGGATTGAGCTAAGCCTTCCTGATACGACACGCCGTGTAGATGGTTCACCTTCTAAGTATCTGCATATTGGCATCATCTCAGGTAGTGAGCTTAATCAGACTAAGAGTAAGTTGCCGTCGCTAGTACAACGTGCCGAGGAGCTTTATAGTCGCCAACCGGCGCTGAGTAAGCGCGCTAAGAAAAACTTGCGTAAGAAGTAGGTTACGAATTTGCACAGACTAGTGCCACACATGCTAAACTAGTTTAAGCAGATTGGATAACTTTCAATCAGCTAACCTTCCTAAGATGCTTGTGATTGTGAATATGAGAGTTGGGGGTTCCAAATTGGAACCTCCAACTCTTTTTCTTATACAATTTAGTTATCAAACAATCTACTACGTTAGGAAGAAACTTTAATGACAGCTGAACAACAGGGAACATACACAGAATTTCACCGCAAGTACCAGCCTAAAATTTGGGACGACTTCATAGGCCAGGATGAAATCGTTGCACAGCTCAAGCGTGACATTATCGAGGGTCGCCACGTGCAGGGTCGTCTTTTCCAGGGTAAGGCTGGCACGGGTAAGTCTAGTACGGTGAAGGTTTTCACTAAGGCGCTGAACTGTGAGAACCGTCCTGAAGGTTCAGCTGACCCGTGCCTTGTCTGCGAATCGTGTGTCCGATTTGATAACGAGAAGCACGGCGGTATGGCTTACTTCGTTGCTTCCGAGGCGGGCGGTGTTGATAAAGTCCGTTCTATCATTCAGAGTGGAAGCATTAAGCAGATGATGAAGGCACCGTTTATCATTATTGATGAGTGCCATGCGTTGTCTGACCAGGCGTGGGATGCGCTTCTTGCGTATCTTGAGAATAAAGAGGGTCTTGAGACTGTCCCTATCATATTCTGTACTACTGAGATGAATAAGGTTAAAGAAACCATTGTTACCCGTGTACAGTCGTATAACTTTAAGAATATTCCTGTTTCCACCCTTGAGGAATATTTGTATAAGGTTGCGCGTGTTGAGGGTGTTGAACTGACATCTACAGGTGCTTCGTGGTGTGCGCGTAACGCTAAGGGTTCGGCTCGTGGTGCTTTGAAGTGTCTTGAAGAGTATCTGCGTAACCCGAATATGTATGATGCTAATGAGGGTGTTGCTACTAGTCTTTTGAAGTACGCTATTTACGGCAACCTGTCCGGGCTTTATAATGGTCTTGAGCGTGCTAAGGACATCTCGGGTGCTCTGCGTGCTGGTACCGAAGAGGCGATGGTTCTTATGACTAACTATGCGTTCAAGCTAGGTAAAGCTCAGGTTCCTATGGATAAGTTGCCTTTCTATGATTTGCAGAAGCAGACCTTTGCTCTACATGAGATGAGTAAGCGTGTCCCGGAGCAGATTGCCCTTGAGATTATCGAAATGTTCCAGCGTGTGTTTAAGGGTATTTGGAACGCCTCTGATGAGAACGACATTTTTACTATCGCATGGTTGAAGGCAACGCTTAGGATGCGTGCCCATCTTGATACTTTGAACCCAGCGGCTTTACAGGGCTAACTATTTGGGGTGCTTGACTTAAAAAGCTATGAGTCAAGCACCCCTTTTCTTTTGTTCCCAACCCCAGGATTTCCATATGGCTATCAAACTATCGTCTCTGAAGCAGGCTAACGGTGTTCCTGTCGCACCTCCGCGACGTGAGCCCACCTACAATGAGAAAGCTAAGCAAGCTATCAGTGAAACCACCGTAGAAGACGCTACGGTGGCTGTGCCTGTTGCGGATGAGTCTGTAGATGAGGTTGAAGTAGACCTTGAAGAGGTTGAGCAGTCTGAGTCTTGGGACAATGAGTATGACGATGAGGAATACGAAGAGTACGAGGATGAGTACGGCGAAGATGAAGCTATCGACATTGAGGCGCTGAAAGAGGAAGTCATTGCTAATGGTGGCGCTAAGAGCCTTGATGAGTTTGACGACTCCTGGGGTGATAGCATCATGTCTCTATTGACCGATGATAGTGATGATGATGACTATTACGAAGAAGAGCCTCATGACTCTATTAGCCCTAGTAATCCAGCTGAGGAATATTTTAGTGTCGAGCCGCCGCCTCAGCCTAAGACTGTAGCTTCACCTGCCGATGATGAAGAAGAAGATGAAGAGCTTCTTAATGATGAAGAAGATGAAGATGAAGATGAAGACGGGGAAGAGTACGAAGAGGGCGACGAAGAGTGGGATGACGACGGGGAATATGACGAAGAAGATGAAGAGTACGCTGAAGATTACGAAGAAGAGTACGAAGTTCCCGATGTAGAAGACGTGCCTCGTGATGAGGAAGGCACCCTCATTATTGCAGATGAAGAGGGTAACTATCAGCCGTGGGCTGAGGACTTCCTGCTTTCGCTACCTAAAATTGATGCGCTTTCACTAGATGATGAAGACTACGAGTGGTGGGAGAGGCTACATGCCGATTCAGAAGACCCTGAAGGCACCTCCGAGGGCTTTGAGGACGAGGAATGGGTAGATGAAGAGGAAGATGAAGAAAGTGTCTCTGAAGAGCCGCTGAGCCATGAACAGGTAGGTATTGATGAATCTGTAGAGGGTGCTAAAGAATCTAAGTTCAACTTCAAGGAAATTGCACTGAATGTCCTTGATGGTATTGCTGGATTCTTGTCTAAGTTCGTCAAGATTCCCATTCTTGGAAGGCTCTTCAAGGGCGTAATCCCTGGAACACCTAGCGGACGTGGTGCCGCCGGTGTAGCTATCGCTATCCTACTATTCGCTGTTGGCGGCATCATCAACCAGCAGATTGTTGGCAATAAGCTTTTTGAAGCTACAGGAACTACCAAAGCTGAAATTGTTGATGGTGGACACATCACCCTAGATGGTATTAAACGTGAAGACGGCAAATATTATGCGGTAGTCAAGAACGACGGCGATATTAACGCATACTCTATCGTTGGCTCTGTCCATATGACAGGTAGCGAAGCATACTCTATGCCGTGGTCTGGCTCCAAGGATTTTGGAACATGCACATTCGCGATTGATGATGTCCCAGCAGGTGAGGAAGGTAAAGCCCCCCTCACATGTGATTCTAATACAGATGGTCTAGGTAGTGTCACTTTCACGGACGCTACATTACATAGTGAGGAAGTATAACACCGATGCCCAAAGAGCTATCATTTGCTGAAGCGTTTGCGGCAATGCAGGCTGGCAAACGCCATGATGAGCCTGAACGCATACCCAGTGAAAACCCGGAACAGTACGCTGATTTGCTGATGCCCACAGAGGGTTACTTTGACCACATTGGGGCGACACGTGCTAAGCGTGCCCGTGAACGTGTCTCCAAGGTTATTGAGCACATCAAGGAACCACCCCCAGCTGACGAATGGGATAAGCCGGGCGGTCGTGCCGTTTCCCGAACTTTCGGTGTGCCAGGTGCAAGCTTGCAGAACGCTATCGAGTTCCCCCCGAAGGACTGGAAGAACACGCCGCGTCAGCGTGAGAACGTTAAGGCTGGCTTGAAGGGTGAAGAGCTGACCGCTAAGGCTTTGGCTAAGTGGGCTGACGATAAACCCGATGTTGTTATCTGCCACTCTGTGTCTATTCCCCGTAAAGAGGGCGACTACATGGATACAGCCATTGAGGTAGAGGCGCATTACGGTGAAGATGAGCAAGACCTGAAAGAGGAAAAGCTCGTACTTAATGGCCCTGATGAAGATACAGGTCTTGTCGATTCCCCGGATACTGACCATGTTGTTGTGATTGGTTCTAACGTCTGGATTATTGACTCTAAGATGTGGGCTTCGGGTAAGGATTTGGACGACCCGCGTGCGAACTACCAGTTTAGGGTGCCGCGTGCTAAGAAGAAGCTGAACTTTGCTATCATTCACGCTAATAGTGCCCGCCCCAGGTATGTTCGCATGAAGCAGGCGTTGCATCTTTGGCGTAGCTATCTTGGTGGCGGCGGTCGAGTGTTTGTGCGTGGCATCATCAATATTCACCCGCGAGATATTGATAACCCGGAGCACAAGCTTGACCCGACACAGCCAGAGAAGATACCAGGGGTACTGAAGTTTCTTCGTTACGACGAATGGTATAAGGCACCATTCAAGCCCACGGATAACGATAAGTTCATTGAACTACTTGATGAGTTCTATGACGACATTCCCGATGACCGTAAAGGGTATATTGACGTTGGTCTAGTAACCCTTGTTGCTCGAACCCCTGTGAAGGTTCGTGACCGTCAGGCAGAGTTCTTTGGTGATGCGCTGAAGGGCTTTATTTAGAATTATTGGAGTGTGGCACCTACGCCTTTGTGGGTGCCACACTCTTTTTGACTTCTTTACGCATGTGTGGTAGCGCCAAGCGTTTATAGTATCTGCCGCTATGTCTTATCTAACACTTTAAAAATCTTACATTCTACCTCTTATTAGGAGACATTTTGAGTCTACATACCCCTATCCGCGACCCGCAGAACTATGGTGCCGTCCAGGAGTGGTTGAAGGAAAACATTCCTGCCGTTACTGATGGTGCACCCGAGGCTTTCTTGCAGATGACCGCCTACAACAACTGGCGTAGGCTGATGCAGGAACGCCCGAATGACCCGCTTGTTTTGGCGATTGACAAGATTCCTACCGCGTTCCTCAACGTTGAGTGGGATAAGGTTGGCTACGCTTTTGAAGTCAAGTCAGCGGACATGGTTTCCGTCGAGTATCTGATGGAGTCGCTACAGTCCGCCTATGAGCTTGCCCGAATGAAGCAGGCTGTTTTGAGGCTTCAGGACATTCTGCGTGAGAACAACATTCAGGATGAAGCTTGGTTCATTACGGGTCTTGATGAGAGCGTCAAGAAGGCCGCCGATAATGCGGGTGGCACCAACTATAAGCATTACCTGTACACTTTGGGTGCTCTTGGTGAGTATGAGGAAGAGCCGTTTAAGGTTCCGCCTACTCGCGCGGCTTCCCTTGGTGGCCGTCAGCAGGCAGACATGTATGCGAAGGCTCTACGTGCTTTCGGTCAGGGTGTTGTGTCTCGTGAGAAGCGTTTCTTGGAGAGTGGCCTTGGCTTGAAGGGTTACCGTATTGATGTTCAGGCGGTACTTGATATTACGTTCCCTGAGCTTTCTGAACAGGCTGAGTTGGTCAGTTCTCTAGTTGATTAGTTTTTTGAATATGTGATTTAGCGTCTCGCCGGGCTTGAACATTTTGGGTTCTATTGGCGGGACGCTATTTCCGTGCCTGTTCTAGTTTTGTTTTGGAGTGATTTTGCCCGTTAAAGTTAAGGATATTCAATGCACTACCCCGGTTAAGTCGCGTTGCTTTGTTGTGGGTGGCCGCACGAGGATGTACCGTTCAGGCGGCTGTGATGGTGTGTCTATTCCTACGCACAATAGTGTACTACAGCGCAACTTTGTTTTCCAGGCTATTATGCGCCCGAAGCATTGGCGTTTCATTGGCGTGGACTTGAAAAAAGTTGAGCTTTCTGTCTACCGACCTTATCTTCCTGTGGTTCTTGGTATTGCTACCACTCTTGAGGATGCTCTGACCGTTCTCAGGTTTGCTCAGCAGACTATGATGCAGAGGTATTCTCTGATGGAGGATGAGCAGGTCAATAACTATAAGGACTTGCCGGAACCTGATGAGGGTTCTTATCAGCGTCTTATGGTGATGGTCGATGAGGCGGCTGAGCTTCTTTCACCGTCTGGTGTGAAGACTGACGAGGGTAAAGCGGATGACCTTTTGAAGGGTGAGGCGCTTACTCTGATTGGTTCTATTGCGCGTCTTGGTCGTGCGGCGGGTGTTCACCTTGTGTTGGCTATGCAGAGGCCTGACGCTAAGATTATTTCTGGTGAGATTCGTTCTAACTTTATGTGCCGTATTGCCGCTGGTAGGCTCACCGCCGCCGCATCTGGTATGACTCTTGAGTCTGGTGAGGGTACCCTCATTCCTGCTCACATTAAGGGTCGAGGTAAGGCTTACCTGAATGGTTCTATTGTGGACTTCCAGGGCTTCTATGCCGCACCTGAGTACATTGATGAGTGGCGCGCCGCTAACCCCGTCCTTGCAGGTCTTGAGGAGGAGCTTATCGACATTGAGACTGAGGATGGTCAGACCACCGTCTACACTGACGAGCTGGACGAGAACGGTAACCGCCGTACTTTGACCTTCGGTCAGAAGGCTGATGAAGATGCGGATGATACCGTCATGTCCACTTGGGGTGAAGATATGGAAGTTATTAGTGAGCACGGTAGCCGTGGACGCACTATGATTTAATATTTCCCCTTTGCAACAAAGTGAAACGCGGGGTAGATACCTGATATTCAGATAGGTATCTACCCCGCGCTTCGTTATGCGGTTACAGCTTAGGTGGCATCTTGTCGAGCAAGGCATCTAGTGCTTTAGTGATAGCCGGTTCTGCCGTCTCGTGGTCGTATCCTAGCCGCTGGAGCTTACCGTAGGTTCGGCGTAGCGCCTTATCCGTGCTTCCCCATTCCAGTGGTGTCTTTGCAAGCTCTTTGGTGAGAAGTTCTTCAGCTAGACGCTCAACCTCTACATGGTTATCGCTCTCGGATTCCTGCAAGGCTTCCGTGATGGTATCTTCGTCTACACCTTTAAGGGCTAGTTCCTGCCTAATAATTTCAGGTGACTTTCCTTTGCGGCGCATACTGTAGACGTATTCGGTGGCATAGTTCGCGTCGTTCAGGAACCCTTCGTTGGTTAGGGTACTGATGATTACTTCCAGCTCTTCCTCTGGTAGTTCCTGTTCCTCTAGGCTCTTACAGATAATTGCCGTCGTGGTGGGGTACTGTGTTAGGCGGTTACGCATCTTGTGGGTAAGTACTTCAATCTGCTCAATGCTACCGGGCATGTGGCTGTTTCCTTCGTTCCTTGTGTACTGAATGGGGTGGGGCACCTTTCTTGGTGCCCCACCCCATATTTTGTGGGTTACTTACCCTATTCTAGCCCACTGAGGAAGTCGTCGTCCACTTCCCCTGTTTCGGTGTCTACTAGACCGCCTACTGCTGACGTGTCCTGGTAGGTTTCCGGGTCGTAGTCGATAACGGGGTCGTCAAAATCGGCGGCGTATGCGACATACTTGTGCTCTGGCATGTAGGTTGCCGCTACCTTGTTGCCAATCTCTAGGATAGCTTCATAGTTAGCTGGGTCGCTAAACCATGCCTTGCAGTTCTCTTCACCCTGAACATACATTTTGTTCGGGGTTTCCTTTTCGCGGTTGCCCGGCGGGTAGGAATACCAAGCGCCGGAGCGTCGAACAATATCCTGCTCAACAGCCATAGAACGGATATTACCGAGAGTGTCTACGCCCTTACCATAGGTAATGTCGAACTCTGCCATTTTGAAGGGCGGCGCTACCTTGTTCTTAACAATCTTCGCGCGCGTGTGGTTACCGATAGGGTTGCCCGCCTTGTCCTTGAGTGTGGTTACGCGGCGGATGTCGATACGTACCGATGCGTAGAACTTGAGCGCCTTGCCGCCGGTTGTGGTTTCGGGGTTGCCGAAGAACACGCCAATCTTCTCTCGAAGCTGGTTAATGAAAATTGCGGTAGTTCCGGTTCCAGATAGGCGACCTGTAATCTTACGTAGCGCCTGGCTCATCATACGTGCCTGTAGACCAACATGCGAGTCGCCCATGTCACCCTCAATTTCAGCGCGGGGCACTAGGGCGGCTACCGAGTCCACAACCACAATATCCACCGCACCGGAACCAACCAGCATGTCCATGATTTCTAGCGCCTGCTCACCCGTATCAGGCTGGGACACTAGAAGCGAGTCAATATCCACACCAAGGTTCGCGGCATATACGGGGTCTAGGGCGTGCTCAGCGTCGATAAACGCGGCGGTTCCGCCTGACTTCTGGACTGATGCGACTGCCTGTAGTGCCACCGTGGTCTTACCAGACGACTCAGGGCCATAAATCTCAACGACACGACCAGCCGGGATACCGCCAATACCTAGCGCCATATCCAAGGACGGGGCACCGAGGCTGATGGATTCAATATCAAGTCCGGTTGCTTCACCAAGCTTCTGTACGGCACCGGCACCGTAGTTCTTATTGATAAGTCCCAGGACTGCATCAAGCGCCTTCTGCTTACCTTCTGCGTCTTCTACTTTTGTTACACCTACCGGCTTCTTAGCCAACGTACTATTCCTTCCAACGTGTCTTATAGGGGTACACCTTGCACTATGTGTTTTGGGTGTGTTCTTCTAGGGTACATGTTCGGGTGATGACCTGTACAGTGGGGTTTACTTATTTGGGACTAAGGCTAGTTTTACCGATATAATTCTACACATGATTACTACCTCTAAGAAAAACACCTCTGATAATAGCGGAAGCCCTGTTGATGATTTTCCGGTGTGGCTTTACCCGATTGCACCGTGGCGTTCGCGTGGGCATTTGTCGCGCCCTGAAGTTGTTCTAGCCTATTCGTGTTTCGTTTCGATTTGCCTGTTTGCACTGTTTGTGGGGTGGCTGTTTGTTGGTGCGGCTGTACCGGCTTTTGTGGCTACCCCTAATGGTGTGGAGATGCTTGTTCTTGCCGCGTTGCTTGCTTTCATTGCGTGCGGTGGCGCTTTCGGATTCAATCAGGTTATCCCTGTCACCCATTCGCGCGGGTTTATGTGGCTTTCTGGTTGGCGTGATTGGGGTAACTGGTGGCGTGGTCTTGCGGGTGGTGTAGCTGTTTTTGTGGTTGCGCTACTTGTTATGAGTGGTGCTAATGCTTTGTCTGGTGGTGCTGGGTCTACTAGCACTATGTACACTGTTGGCAATTTGGGTGTTATTGCTGGGTTCTTTGCGATTGTGATTTTGTCGCCTCTTGCTGAAGAGTTGATTTTCCGTGGCATTATCCTTGAGTTCGGACTCTCTGCATTTAAGGTGCGCCCGTGGATGCTCATTGCGGGGCAGGCTCTCCTGTTTGCTTTGATGCATGGTGTTACTTTCACGGTGACCGGCGGCGCTTTACTCGTCTACCTTTTTGTGATTGGTACCGTTTCGGGTTATCTATCGTATAAGCGTGCTTCTTTGGTGCCGTCTTTGATTATGCACTCAACGTTTAATCTGTTGGTTTTTGCATCTCAGGTTTACAGTTCAGGTGTACTAGGATAGGTGGCATTACCCCTGGTATAATGGGTGGGTAAGGTTTCTATGTAGACCTTGCCCACCTTTATTTTTAATGATTCTTTACAAGATAGGCTGATTTTCTGAATGTTGTCACCTGATAAGTCACGCGCTTTGAAAGCTATTACGAACCGCCCGCCGCTTATGGCACAGATGCCCCCTTCTCTACAGCAGGGGTATGTCCTTACGCCTGCGGAGCGTGGCGCGCCGTTGCCTATGGTGACCACACATAGTCCGGTGGCGGCTCTCAAGGCGGCTTTGGAGGCGATGAAGAATCAGGGTAGCGTCTCAACTGTTGCCAGTGTCGAATCTGACATGTTGCCTATTGAGGCTACTACCACACCTAGCGTGCCGATTGAAGACATTAAGGCGTTTATTACTGAGGATAGCCTGAAGGTTTCCGATTCTGAGATGCTTGCTAAGCTATCTGGTTCTAAGCTGTCGCCGTCTCTGGTTATGGCGTTGTATGGGTGTCATGCACGTATGGTGGTTCAGCGTTATAGTGCTGACTTTGGTATTGAGACTGATTCCCCGGAGATGGTTCGTGGTAGCGCGTTCCATGCTGTGCTTGAGAAGCTTATGCGTCTGGAACCTTTAGAGCGTACCGTAGAAGCGGCACTAGAGCTTTTGCCTACTGTTCTTGAACATGAGAAGTATGACCTTATCCGTGATGATGAGGAACAGGTAGACTGGTTGAAGTCTACCATCGAGAAGGGTTTCAGCTTCCGACGTATCGGTGAGCCTATTGAAACCCCGGCAGATGTTAAGCTTGCGGACGTTCCCGGTGACCGTTCGCCGCTGGAGTACCCCATTTCAGGTCGTATTGGTGAAGCTTCCCGTGAGACGTTCGGAATTATTGACCGTGTAGCTGTAGGTTCTGACGGTATGCCTGTCATTCAGGACTATAAGACTGGTTCTAAGATGAAGGCTTATGAGCTTGAGTTGAAGAAGCGCACGGGTGATTTGAAGGGTCAGGTTGTTGCTCGACTTCCTGAACGTTCCGTTGCTGAAGACGGTACTGTTTCTTGGAATTTGCCTCCTGGTTTCGCTGAAGCTTTCCAACAGTACTCGTATATGATTCTTGGTCAGCAGAACGGTTTGGGTGTTGAGCGTGCTGAGCTTCTTTACCCCGCCGTGGAAAGCGCTACTAATGTTGCGTCGGTGCCGCCGCTAGTGACTAGTGATGATGTTTCGCCGGTTGCCACTGAGTTTGATTCTTGGGTGCGTGACGCTTATGGTGTTGCTGATAAGGTGCTGGATGAGCTTTCGGAGAGTGGTGAGTTCACCTACTCGCCTTCTTTCTTGTGCTCTTGGTGCCCGCTGGCTAAGATGTGCCCTAAGTTCCAGCCTCTTGGTGGTAAGGGTGTGGCGGCGCGCGAGTCACAGCCGGATTCTATTCCTTACATTTCAATGTAAGCCCGCGCTATAGTTTCGCGTAGAAGATTTTTTGTTCGTTTATTTAGGAGATTACATGGTTACTTCCAGGAAGACCCTTGTACGTGCCGGTGCCACTGTTGCAGTCGGCCTTGTGGCGGGTGGCGCTTTGTCGCCCGTAATTGCAGAGGAGCTTGAGCCTTCGCCTACAGCTGTTGTTGCCGCTGGTGATACTGCTACCCCTGGCACTAATGCTGAGGCTAATACGTCTGATACTGGCACTTCGTCTGCTATCAATTGGCACCTGACTGATGGTGGTGTCGTTTATTCTTCGGATGTGAATACCCGTTTTACTGCTAGTTTGCAGGCTTCGGAGTCGTCATCTGATTATCAGGACGTGGTGATTTTCAACGATTCTGACGTTGTTAGCCCTTACACTTTTGTGTCTCTAGACGCTTTGCGTAATTCTGTCCAGATTCCTGAAGGTCTGACTTTTGGTAACCCTGCTGGTTCTAGTGGTGAGGTTGCTAAGGGTTCCCGTCTGATTGAGACTGGTCTAGCTTCAGCTGATACGGTAGAGCCAGATAAGGACTACTGGTTCATTGGTGAGGTTAAGGCTCACGGTACGGCGCGCATTACGCTAACCAAGAAGGCTGAGCCCGCACCTGAGCCTACCCCGGCACCTACCGAAGACACTACCCCGGCACCTACCCCTGACCCTACTCCTTCGCCTGAGACTGAGAAGAAGGATGATTCGGCTACCCCGGCACCTACCGAAGACACTACCCCAGCACCTAAGACTGAGGAGAAGAAGGTAGAGGAAGCTAAGGCTATCCAGGCTGAGGTTTCTAAGAAGGCAGATGCGGCTTACCGTGCCCCGGCACAGGCTGACATTCCTAACGATAATGCGACTCGCCATGATACGCAGGGTCGTGTTGTGAGTACCGCACCTGTTGAGTCCATCAAGACTGATGCTTCTACGGGTACTACTGTAACTCGCTTCACTGATGGTGGTTCTGTGACTACTAATGATACAGGTGAGGTAGTTGAGAGTACGCTGGGTGGTACTGTAACTAATACGGGTACGCCGGTTGTTTCTGCTGTGCGTACTTCTACACCTGATGGAACACCTGTTGTGAATACTAGCGCGGTTAAGGGTCAGACCTTGCGTACTGGTGCGGCTGGTGTTGCTAATATTGGTGCCGGTATTTCCCCGGCGGCTATCCCGTTCCTTGCCGCTGGTCTTTCTGCTGGTGCCGCTGGTATCTTGATTGCTGGTTCGCGTATTAAGCGTTCCCGTAAGTCGCGATAATTCCTAACGGTTTGTAACGGCGCTTATCTAGCTTTAGAATAGTTGGGTAAGCGCCGTTACAGTACCCCCAATTTTTATTTTTATTGAAAGGTTGAACCCCTTTATGTTTAATTTCCAGCTGAAGCGCCGGAGGCAGGACTCTGATGCGCTGACCGACCCTGTTGTTGGCGGTGAAGATTCTGAGGCTACTGAGTCCGATGCGCCTGCATGGTGGACTAACAAGAAGGTCATTATCCCTGCTGTAGCGGGCTGTGTGGCCTCTGTGGGCTTCTTTACCGGCTGGGGTGTACACTTGGGTGACTCAACCTATCTTACGCGCTCATATGGCGCTGTAGGCGCGGCGGCTGATGGTATGTATAGTGGGCTTGATGACCTGTTCGGTCTACATGCCCAGATTAAAGGCGATGACGGTCATGGTGGTAGTGTCACTTACAACGGTAGCGACAGTATGGGTGTAACAGATAAGGGTCTACTCTTTGCCCCTAAGCCCTCTACCGAGTTCCATAATGCGTCTTGCCCTACATACCCTACGGCGGCTAATGGTTCAGGTAATGAGCCGCCTAGTGGCATGAATGGGCGTAGCGCTGGCTGGTGGGCACCTTCTTTGAAGTCTAGGCTTCAGGTGACTCAGGGCGCTAATGTTCTCCCGTCTGGTTTTAGCAATAATGAGGTGACGCTTCCTGCCGCCCCTAATGGTGTCTGGTATGCTTCCGGTTCGCCATTGAGTTCCAATACGGGTGCATCTATTCTAGCTGGTCACATCAATCTGAATGACGGTAATTTGTCGCCGTGGGGTTACCTGCATAGGCTATCTGAGTGTTCTCACGTGTTCATGAATGATGAGACGGGTACTCGCCGTGAACTTGTAATTACAGGAATGTATCTTGTGAAGCAAGAGGATTTGGCTTCCCATACTGAGCTTTGGCGCAAGGATGGTGACAAGAAGGTTTACCTTATCACTTGTTCCGGTGCTTCCATTGGTGAAGATGGAACCTCGGCGGCTTCTACGTTCCTGTTCAATTATGAATATAACCTTGTGGTTGAGGGTACACCCGTAGATGGTGCGTACCCTAAGCCTACGCCCACTGCTGAGGGTGTACGTAAGCCTGTGGTAACTGAGATTCCTTCAACGGAAACTCAAACACCCGCACCGACGGAAACCACAGCATCACCGGCGGCAACACCTGAACCGGCTCCTGCGGCACCTGTTCGCGAACCTGCAACAAGTCCTACCGCTATTCCTACGGTTGAAGCTACCCCGGCTCCTGCGGCTACGTCTGAGACTAAGACGGTTGCCCCGATTTCCCGTACCCCGGTTAAGGCTGAGGCTACAACTGGTACGGTGGTTGTTCAGCCGAATCAGAATGTCGCTTCTAAGGAACCGGCGAAGAGTGAGAATAGGTATGCTACAGCAACGCCTACGCCTTCACCGACTGCTTCACCTTCCGCTTCTACAGTAAAGTCTGTGCGCCGTAACTAGTTCGACTCCTGCTATATGTGCCTTAAATTACTTCTATATTAAGGTTTTTAATTTATGGCACATGAACAGATTGCTCTACTAGATGAAGGCTTCAAGGCTAACTGGGCTGAGAAACAGTTCCAGGATAACCACGAAGACCGTTGCCCTGTGGTCATGATTTACGACTGCTCCGGTTCTATGTTTATGGGTGAACACCCTATGATTGATGAGCTGAAGCGTGGCCATGAGCTGTTGCAGGATGAGCTGGTTAAGGATTTTGTGGCTTCGGCTCGTGCTGATATTTCGTACATCATGTATGGTGCTGATGTTGCGCCACCTACCATGTTCGCTACACCTGCTGAGGTTGCCGAGCCTGGTTCTTCAGCTGAGCTTGAGTCTGTGGGCGTGAACCCTAAGTTTAATCAGCTTAACTTTGAGCCTATGGGTGCAACGTCTACGAACGCCGCTATCCTTGCGGCGATTGATGCGATTGAAGAGCGCCTGAAGCACTATAACAAGGACGGCGTTTCGCACTATGCGCCTATGATTTTCCTTATCACTGATGGTTGGGCTACAGATAATGATGACCCGCACCCCACTGAACCGGGTAAGACCATTCAGGATTATGTGGTGGAACGTCTAGGTGAGAAGATTAGCAAGCATCGCTGGATGTTCATGCCTGTTTACATTCCGTCAGGGGATAAGGAATGGGATATGAAGACTTTTGAGACGCTGAACGCTTACCCGTCTTCACCTAGTAAGATTCCTGTCCCCTTGGCACCGGGTAAGATGTTGAAGTTCTTTGAGTGGCTTTCTGCTTCGGTTCAGACTCGTTCTGCTTCTCGTACTGATGAGACGGTGAGTTTCCCGGCACCGACTGGTGCTGATAGTGATTTTAACTGGGTTATGACCGGTAGCTAGTCAGCTATTATTAGTTTGAGGGGTGGGTGGTTTTATGTGCCGCCCACCCCAATTTTTCTATTCACTTATTTTGTATTATTGAGGATTATATTTCTATGACCGTTAAGCTTTCTTACGATTGGTGCCTGGCATCTGGTGCTACCACCCCTAACCCTTATACTCATGACGATTCAACGAACCAAGACGCTTACGGTTTCTGGGTTGATGAGGCAGGTCGTGGTGTTATTGTTGCCTGTGATGGTGCCGGTTCTTTGGCTCGTTCTCGTGAGGGTGCACGCCTAGTCGCTGATGTCATGGTTTCTGAGGCTCGTGCGGCGTTGGAGCTGTTCACCCCCTCCGGTTCAGTTGAGGGTGATTCGTATGCGTTGAAGGAACTACTTCTCAAAGCTCTTTCTGTTTCGATTAGCTCTGTTCGTAGTGCTGAGGATTTCCGTCAGATGGGTTGCACGGTTGCGGCGGCTGTTTTTTGTGAAGAGTCGTTTGCTGTGGTAACTCTTGGTGATGCGTTTGTTGTTGTGGGTGACCATTCCGATTCGGCACCGTTCTACCAGTCGCATGTTGAGTTTTGGGATTCGCCTAATATTACTTCTTTTACGTCTAACGATAAGCCACGGATTCTTGTTTCGTGGGGTTCAGGTGCTACCTGGTGTCTGGTTTCTTCGGATGGTTTGAAGAATGTGATGGTGTCACCTGCTTCTGCTGATAGGCAGGAGGAGGTGGAAGGTAACCTGTTTGTGGGCGATGACATGCCGCTACAGTTGATGCTTTTGTCACCTGGTCAGGCTGGCGGCTTCCTTGAGTTCCTTGAGTCAAACAAACGTCTTAATGATGATACGACGTTTGCGATTGCTGGCTGTTTGAATAAGGGGCAGGATTCGGCGTTGCGTATTCATCATAGTAAGGTTCAGGTTGTGCCTGAGTTTGAGGAAAATAATAGGCTTGTGTCTAGGTTCCGTGAGGTGGAAGAGTAATAGTGACAGATTATCTAGTTAAGCTTCATGATGGTTCTACCTTTTCTGTTTCTCTAGATGATTCACCACTGGGTAAGGGTGGTGAGGGTGCCGTCTACCCAGTGACACATATTGCTTCGCCTGTTCTTGGTTCTGCTGGTTCTCTGGTGGGTAAGATTTACCATGATGATGAGAGTAAGCGTGCTGAACGTGAAGCTAAGTGTGTTGCCATGCTTGCTAGTGTCCCTGCTACTGATTCTATTGTCTGGAATTTGGGTAACCTATACCGTTCGGATGGTAAGTTTGCCGGGTTTCTGATGAAGCGGTTGCAGATGGACACTTACGAGACGTTCATGGCTGTTGCCCACACGTTGCACCGTAGGCGTTTGTTCCCTGAATGGTCTATCATGCACGCCCTTCTCATGAGCAGGAATGTTGCCGCCGCTGTTGATGCGGTACATGCTGTTGGGCATATGGTGGGTGATATTAACGAGTCTAATATTCTGGTGTCTAAAGATACTACTGTCCGTATCGTTGATGCTGATAGTGCGCAGATTACGGCAGGCGATAAGGTGTACCCGTGTACTGTCGGTAAGCCTGAGTTTACGGCACCTGAAATCAGTGAGGGTAGTTACCGTGACGTTGAGAATAGGCGCACGGTTGCTACTGATATGTTCGCGTTCTCTGTCATGCTGTTTAATGCCCTGATGGGTCGAACGCACCCTACTTCCTGTATTCAGGAGGGGGAGAAGCTGGATGTGGTTAAGCTGATTCAGCGTAGTATCTATCCGACGTTTGTTCCGTCGTTGCCGAAGGGTTTTAAGAAGAACCCGAAGCTTGAGTATGCGGCTATCCCGTCTCGTGTCCATAAGCTGATTGGGCGTGGGTTGGATGCTGACCCGGCTAAGCGCCCGTCTTTTGATGAAGCTATCGCTGTTCTTGATGAGTTGTTTACTCGTGATGGTTCGTCCTATAAGTATTTGAAGCAGTGTAAGGTTTCCCCTTTGCACTGGTGGGATGTTCGAGATAGTAAATCTGTTTGCCCTATGTGCCGGTTTGAGTCTCAAAACCCTGGTGGTGACATTTGGGGTAAGGGCACGTCTGATAAGGATATGGCGGCTCTAGCGGCTAAGGCTGTTAAGAAGCATGAGAAGAAGACGGCTAAGGCTAAGAAGAAGGGGCTTGCGGCTACCCAGGCTAATGCAACAAATTCGCAAGGTAAGCCGCGCGGTTACAGGTACACACAAACCCATAACCCAGGTACATCTGGAACATCTTCCACGACAGCACCAACAACACCAACACCGGCACCCCAACAGTCACAGGCTAACCTTGGGCTACAGCCAGGAGAACCTGAAGAGCCGCTAATGGTGAAGAAGAAAATGGCCGTTGGCGACGGCACGGGTGGTCTAGAGGCTCGCCCTAAGATTGGTACGCTACTTCGCATGGGTGAGTTTAAATTCGCTTTCAATGCTCTAGCTTGGGAGAACCGTAGCACGTTGCCGTGGCTTTCCAAATACCATGCTGTGCCTATATGGTGGGCAGACCTACTAGGTAGCATCTTGGTCGTTGCTGGACTATATTTTGTGTCACCCGCGATTGTTTCGGCTATTGCGAAGTCAATTTTTGAAGGTGGCGTTATCCCGTCCGCTATCTTCCCGATAGCTTATGGCTTGAAGGTTGGATTGTGGCTTGTACCGGCTATCGCCTTGAGTATCAGGTTCCTATGGGGTCTAGGCTTATGGTTTGTTCGTGCCCGTGAAGTAAAGACGTTCGGGTACGGCACTGTTGTTTTCCAGTCTCCAGCAAATACGTTTATGGGTGTTTTGGGTACGGCTTTCTTTTCAGGTATTGCTGTGCCGTTGGCAACTATCATATTCGCACTGTTTGCTAGTGTAGCTTGGTTCATTGAACAGGCGTTCAAGCATGACAAACAAATCAATCCTTAGTAATTCAAAAATGTTTGTGCTATAATCTAGTTTCGGGTCGCCCGAAGGTGGGAGGTTCTTCTACCGGAGGGCGACCCCTGTTATGTATCTGAGTACCCACATCTAGTGGTTACTCGATGGTTTTATTCTTTCATGGCGTTATCGCCCCCGCTGTTGTGGGGGTGGAGAAACCAGATGTTTCCCCTGGTAGGGTGTGACGACCCTCCTTGCCAGGTTGCTGTGTCAGGGTTAGACTATCAAGACGTACAGAGACAGAAGACCCCTAAATGGGGTTGGATACGAAAAGACGCTTTGAGGAGCACTAACTACAATGAATAAGAAAAGCAAACTACTACGTCGTTCTGCCGCCGCTCTAGTTTTGGCGGCTACTAGTGCAACAATGATTGCACCTGCCTCCCATGCCGCTGATTTGGCGACTTGGGAGAAGCTGGCTCAGTGTGAGTCAGGTGGTAATTGGTCTATCAATACCGGTAATGGCTTCTATGGTGGCCTACAGTTCACGCAACAGTCGTGGAATGGTGTAGGCATGTCTGGTTCACCGCAGACTGCTTCTAAGGAAGCTCAGATTGAAGCTGGTGAACGTCTTCTAGCTGTTCAGGGTTGGGGTGCTTGGCCTGCGTGTACCGCTAAGCTTGGTCTTTCGGGTGCGGCTACTCCGACTTATACTGACCCGTCTAATGCTACTGTTCCGTCTGCTACTGTGGTTGCTCCGCAGTCTTCTAGTCAGACTCCTGTAGCTTCTAATACTTACACTGCGCCTGTTGCGCCTGTGTCACCGGCTCCTGTTGCGGCTCCGGCACCTGCTGTTGAGCCGCCTGTAGCTTCAACACCTGAGACTCCGGCTCCTGCTACTACGGTTGAGCCTGTTACCCCGGTTGTTGAGTCTCAGCCTGCTCCTGTGGTTCAGGCTCCGAAGGTTGCTTCTAGCACTTATGAGGTTGTTAGTGGCGATACGCTTTCTTTGATTGCGGCTAAGCTTGGTGTTGCTGGTGGTTATAAGGCTATCGCGGACGCGAATGTTGATGTCATCTATGATGTAAACCTTATCTTCCCTGGTCAGGTTCTCAACATTCCGTAAAGCTCATTTTGTATTTAATTGAATACTGATTTAACCCCCGCCTTCTCGGTTGAGTTAGGCGGGGGTTATTTGCTTGCGCTTCTACCTGTTCGGCTTAGTAGTACATGATGGGGTAACCGTCGATAGTTTCCGGCTCCTCGGCACCCAGTAGGGGTTTGCGGTTGTTGGCGTTGTTAATCCATGCTTCGATTTGGGTGCGTGCGTATTCTTCTTCGGCAGCTTGCTGTTCTGCGGTCATGCCGTTGTCGTAGTCGGTTTCGCCCCATACGTAGCTTCCATCGGCGCGGCGGTAGTAGCCGTTTTCGTCTACGGTGAGGGTGTCGTCAGCGTCCCAGGGTGCAACGTCGGTGGTTGTGGTGGTTTCGGTTGCCGCCTGTGCGTTTTCGTTGCGTTCTGCTAGTAGCTGGCGGATAGTCCTATTGACCTGGGTGTAGTAGTCGTTCATGGTGAACTGACGGCAGTACCATTCGTCGCTCTTGCCGCCGTTGGTGCCGGTGTGCGGGTAGGTGTAGTTGCCGTCTTCGTCCTTGATTCGGACGGGCGGGACGATGATGTTCTTGTTCCAGTTTTCGGTGGTGTTTACAATCACCTGGCCTGCGTTGAGGGCGGCAACGTATGCGTAGTGCTCATTGGTGCCGTGCTTCAGGGTGATAATTTCGTCTTCGTCACGGCGGGCGGTGAGCACGTCAAACTCAGCATGTGCCACAGCAGGCATAGTGCTAGTGCTGGTGGTTACGTGCTGTTCAGTTTCAGTGTTCGGTTCGTCTACTACGGGTGCGTTACCGAAGGTGGTGTCCTTGCGGGCGGCTTTCTTACTGGTCGGGATAGATGCCGGGTCAGCTACGGGTAGACCGTCGTCAGCCTTTTTCAGGTTCGAGTAGGTTGCGGTCACCGGACGTGCGGGTACGGGCTCTTCGAGGAGCTTCGGGTCGTTCTTGATAGCCGCTTCAACGTATGCAGTCCAGTTGCCGACGGGCTTAACGTTACCCTTCTCAGCGGACGCAATGTAGCGTTCCATGACGGTATCAACGATTCGTTCCCATTCGTCGCTGAGGGCGGGTAGGAACTGGCCGGTGATGTTCTCAACCTTAGTGGATAGTAGGGCAAGGTTCACGGCACGGTAATTAGACCCTTCACGCTCCGCCTTGACGGGAACCAGGACAGGCTCACCTTCAGCGGCGGCTTCGTTCAGGGTTGCGCGGTTCACAGATGCCTTGATAGTGGGGGATAGGGTGCTATCGGCAGGGGTAGCAGTCGGGGTGATAAGGTTCTGGGTGAAACGGTAGAAGTTCACCACGAAGCCTTTGAAGCCCTTCTTGTTGCAGTGACCAACCAGGGAAACAGTGTCCTTGGAGCCGATAGCAACAAACAGGGTACGTACAGCTTCTACAGCCTTACGGTATGTTTCGTAGGTCTTGTGGATAGTGTTAGCGAAAGACGCGAACTGTCGAGTCATGTGCTTCCATGCAACCCATACACCGGTCTTCTTCTCCGCTGAACGCTGGGTAGAGGCGCGGGCAACAACGAAAGCCAGCACGTCCAGTGCCGCCGCCGAGCTACGCACAGCCTTACCTTCCCACATGTCAGAGGGGATAGCAACAATGTTGCCGCCGGTGACGTATGAGAAGTACTCCTCAGAAACCTTTACACGGGTAACCGGCATAGGGTTACCCTCAGATGCGAAGTGTACACCCATTTCCGGGTCGTCCGGGTTAGCCGCAATCGAGAAAGCGTGAAGAACTTCACCCTCCGAGCCGTCCTTAGTACGCTCACGAATAACGGTACGCAAGCCAAGGCACATGCGGAATACCTCAAGGGCACGCTGGCAACCGTTAGAAGACAGCGAAGGTAGGCCCACCGCACGAGCGAGGGTCTTAGCCTGAGAAGGAATGAAGAACTCACGGCTACCAGTCTCAATAACACGAGACGCAATGTAAGCCATGCAACGACGAGCCATAACACCCGTAGGCATCTCAACAACCGTAGAGCCGTCCAGCAGACGCACAGCGGACGGCACATGCTGAACCACACGAGCCAAAGAAGAACGCTCCCACACACCGGCGGCATTAAACGCCTTACCAGACGCTACAGAGTGCGCCGAAGTAGGCAGGCCACCGTGCACATAAGCCAACGGGTAAGCCCAAGACTCACGCGATGCAGGGCCAAGCTCAGCAGACTCAGGCTCCATGTCAGACAGGAAATAACCGTCAGAATCAGCCACACTATACGGGTGGTAATCATAACCCTGGGCGGCGGCTTCACGCTTACGCTCAGCATGGGCAAGCACAGCGGCACGGCGAGCCTTCTCGTAGGTAGACTCAACGGTAACGCCGGGTGTTGCAACCTCTGCGAAGACAGCAGAATTACCCGCCGGGGACACGGGCATTACACCGGTGTTGGCGGGTAGTAGGTCAGATGCGGTAGTCATGTTTCTGTCTGTACTCCTATTGACTATGGGGGTTCTTATTCAACCTGTGATGTCGAGTTATAAGTTTAGCATCGGGTTTAGCCCGCAGTCCAGTCGGTTCTTACCTTACACCTCATTGAGAGTGTGTCATAAGTGAAATATGACCTAGACCTGCACGTACGCCATTATAAAGCGTTTCTTATTCCTCCTCTTCAAAAACCCACCCCAGAAACCAAACACACCCCATCAACCCATACACCGACTTCTAAGAATCAATCCAAATCCCCAGCACAATCCAGTAGGTGACATTACCGCATGTCTCGCGCACGCGCGTAATAATCTTTATCCCCATCTATAGTCACACCACCCCAAAACACCCCCAGCGCCCCGGTATTACAAGGCGGCGGCGGTCATACCCTGTGACGGAAACTCCCAGATAGTCCCCGGTAGAGCCCTTATAGTCTCCCCCTAAAAGTCCCCGCAAACTCCCAAATAACCACCCCTAAAGAGCCCTAATAGTCCCCAGTGAGTCCCCTATAGTCACTCAAGAAGCCCTGATGGTCTCCATAAGCGCCCCTATGACTCACCTATCACCCCTTATGGTCACTGAACTATTCGGTAAAAGTCACCTATGTGACCTGTTTAGTCACCGGGAAGCCCTAAAAGTCACTCAGTATTAACTGTTACGAACGCCACATTTAGTGGAGTTGCAATGATGTTGTACGACGTGATACACTCTTATATGTAAGTAGTCATTCTGTCTGAAAGTTGCTTACAGTTTTTCTAATTCAACATGTGACTAAAAGCCCCGGTACGGAATGTGCCGGGGCTTTTAGTTTCTTGTGGTAATCTAGATATGAATCAGTACTACACCTGCCACACTACAGGCAACGTGTTATACTGAAAACGTAATAAACAAATACCCTTATAGGAGAAACACTCATCATGAGCCACCCCATCGCAGAAAGCGAAACCCCCATCATCGTGCTAAGCAAGAACGCCTGCGTACAGTGCAACATGACTAAGCGGCACCTGACCAATGCGCTAGGTGAACCGTCCGAGCAGACCTGGGAAATTCTGAACATTGAAGAAGACCCGGCGCTCTACGAATACATCACCAGCACCTACGAGGTAGCGGCGGCACCCGTCATCCTCCTACCCGGACGCAACCTTGAACGATACACTGAGATTGCACCTAACGCGGCAAAGTATAACGAAGTGACCGATACTGTCTACTTCACCGGCTTCGTGCCCGCACTACTGGATAAGGCAGTAAGCGAACTTGCTTAGCAAGTAGAACTAACCTCAACATGTAAGCCCCGAGAGGAACCTAAACCCCTCGGGGCTTACACACTGCAAATCAACGGATAAGGAAAACACAGAACATGATTCCCGCCAAGTACTACCTGCTGTACGCCAAGATGCACACCCGCAAGTACACTACCGCAACCTACAAGCCCAGTGACTCGATAGGTGACCTTAAAAGGTTTGGGGACGTGTATTTCGCAGAGGCGGGTGTTGCCTGCGTTTCGACATACAAGAATGGTGCTGAAATGGTTGCCGTGCAAGAAGGGAACCTGGAAACGCGATACGCGGTGGACATTACATTCACCATTGAGCATCCAGAAACTCATGAAGTGCGCACCCTAAATGTCCCCCGCGAAAAGGTGACCGTCTACCGCAACCTAATCACTACAGATGCCCCCTACGTCTTCGTAGGCATCGACAAAGAAACCAACGAGCCCAATTACGAAATTCATGTAGGTTCAATGATTCAAGATGATGTAATCAACCTACTACACCCCACAGAAGAAGACTAACACCCCCAGGTAGAACCTGAACGAACACACAAGGAGAAAAAGATGCGTTACCCGCAAGAGCTTATCCAGAAAGTGCGAGAAGCACACAAGATTGAAACACTCTTCGAGGAAATCACCGGCGCACGCCTCCAACGTTCAGGTTCTACCTACAAGACTCTATGCCCCTTCCATGACGAACGCACCCCGTCCTGTATTGTGAACCCCGCCACAGGCACGTACAAGTGCTACGGGTGCCACGCATACGGCGACGCTATCACCCTCATCATGGAAAAAACCGGCGTAAGCTTCGTAGAAGCAGTACAGAACCTTGCTGAAAGCGCAACACCCCCAATCCCCCTACCCACAGATGACAACACCGTATCTGTGGTCAGCAATCGTAAGCTAAAAGAAATCACCGCCGCCGCCTGGGAACACTACCGCAACCTATACAAAGAACTACCCGAAGACCACCCCGCCCGAGAACAAATCACAAACCGCAACCTCAACCCCAACAACCCCTACTACGGTTACGCACCCGGCGGCAACAGCCTAACCAACCACCTCAAAGAACACTACACCGCGCAAGAACTAACCCTAGCCGGAGTATGCGGACAAAACAGTGAAACCGGCGAACTATACGACTTCTGGCGTAACCGCCTCATGTTCCCCATCACAGACATGCAAGGAAACCCCGTATCATTCACGGGGCGCGCCCTCGACCCCGAAGAAACCCGCAAATACGTAAACGGCAAAGCAACCCCCATCTTCCAAAAAGAAAAACTACTCTACAACCCCGACATAATCACTGCCAACCAGCGAACCCGCGAAACGAAAAAAGCAATCATCGTAGAAGGCCAATTCGACGTAATCGCACTCTACGAACACGGCTACCACAACACCTACGCAACCAGTGGAACCGCAATCACAAAACAACACATCAACACCCTAACCCGACTCACCAGTGACTCGGGTACAATCACATACCTACTCGACGGCGACAAAGCAGGCCAAAAAGCCCTAACCTCCGCCTACCACGTCGCGCCCGAACACCAAACCCAATCATGGGCAACAACCCTACCCAATAACCAAGACCCCTGCGACTACCTCAAAGAAAACACCACCGAACAGTTCGCACAATACATCCACAACAACATCAAACCCCTAACCATCGCCGCGCTCAACGCCCAGGCGAACATCAACAACCCCACAAACCCGGCAACACAACACCTATTCCTGCAAGAAGCCGCCACAATCTATAACAATACCCCCACCCCGGCAAACAAAAAACTCATCATCAACCACGTAGCCGCCCTAACCCAAACCACCACCTACCAGGCAGAAAAAGCCCTAACCCAAACCACCACCAAACCAACCCGAACCGAACCCAAACACGCCCCCAAATACACAGAACTACAAGACCTAGAAACCCTAACCCCCCAACAACAAGAAGAATACACGGTAACCCAAGCACTCATCAGCCAAGGCGACCGTGAACTACGCGCCGCCAAAAAACTACTACACCTATCAATCTATTACGGCACCAGCAACCTACTCATCCAACCCGAAACCTGGAGTCTACTACCCGCAACCGTAGCCAAGCTCTACAACGAGTGCGTAGGACTAAACCGGGCAGGCAAACAATACCACCCCGGCAACTTCACCAACCCCGCCGTCGCATCACTCATCATCGAACCCACCGAAGCAGACAGCACACCCCTAACCCTAGAAGAAGCCACCCGCGAGTTCAACATTACAGCCCGAGCACTCAAACGAGCACACCAAAAACGAACCCGCACCCGCACATAACACCCCAGGCGCTATACCACACCTAACATTTAAAATCAACATCAAATGAAGAGGTGAGTATGAGCGAGTACGCCGGGCTGGAAACAACCCACCAAGGAGAACAGGAAGGCCACTCAAGCGGTGGCAACAAAAACGGTTCAAGTAAATTCCTGAACTTCCTCGTAGTCCTAACCCTAGTAGTCCTATTCAGTAGTAGCATCATCACAGCACTACTAGTGGTAGGGCTCGCGTACTATGTCCTTACCCGCAAACTCATGATGCGACCAGCTGAAGCAGGGCTCTACCTATCAGGTATCGCCCTAATATCAGCTATCCTATGGTGGGTAACCGGCGCGCCGTCAATCTTCACAAGCACACTTGACGCGGCAATTAACCGCCCCGGTACCTACTTCAAACACCACAACCTCATAGACCTACTAGCAACCCTTTCATACCCCCTAGCACTCATTGGTCTATTCATCGGGTCAATACTAGGATTCCTACTAGTCAGCAAAATCTACTCAGACTACAAACGATTCCCCGAAATTAAGTACATCAACAACCACTGGATGTCAGAACGCAAATTCCAGTACCGCCCAACCCTAACAAGCCGAATCAAAAAGAAGAAGCTCGAACAAAAACTAGAGTCAGGCGCAAACTTCGTACTACCCGGTGAGCTAGGCAAGAACGCACCCGCCGGTATCGCACTAGGAATTGATGAACTTAAAGGCGTAGTAGAATACTTCACCACATCAGAAGTATGCCGCAACGTACTCATCATCGGTGCACCCGGTTCCGGTAAAACCGTCACCACCGAAAGCCAAATCAGGGTAAATGCAAAGCTAGGCATCACCAGCATTGTCGTGAACATGAAATCCGACCTAGACCTAGCACGCAAACTAGCCAAATACAGCGGCGACGAAGGAATCGCCTTCTACCACTTCACACAGAAAACACCACACACAGGACGATACGATAACGACTACAACCCCTACGGCCAAGCGTTCATCGACCCATTCTCCAACCTCACCAACTCAGAAAAAGTTGGACTAGTCCTAGACTTCCAGGAATACAAGCAAGAAGCACAGAAATACAAGAACGAAGTGCGTAACACCCTGCAAGTCCTCGTGAACTCAGTAGAAGAGCTAGAAGAGTACGCAAAAAATCTTAAAGAAGAAGACCCGGCACAATACCGAATCTTCGTAGAAGACATCGAAAAAGCCGGGCTCGTCTGGAACCGAGGCCCATTCCGACTATTCCACAGCGCACTAGTACACCCCGAAGCCCTGGCAAACAACCTGCCAGCAGGAAACGAAACCGGCGAAAAACTGCAACGACGAATCCTCGAAGGAAAATCAGGAACCATCAAAGAATCCTGGACAACCCCCCGAGGCAACATCGAAACAGTCATCAACTCATCGTTCGGCGCGTGGATAGGCTACCCAACCAACGGTGAACCATTCATCGACCTCGACCTCATCACAGACCCCGAAAGCCCAACAGCAATCGTACTGTTCGACTTCAACGCGGACTCTGAGAAAGAAACCAGTGAATACCTCGGCAAGATGCTAACCAGCATCATTACCGCACTATCAGCTCACCGACGCACCAAGCAGAAGACAAGCAACCTCATTCAAGTATTCTTTGATGAGGCGCAGTCAGTGCCGCTAGTAGCCCTCAACGGTATTCTAGAAAAAGCACGCCAATCAAAAATTGGTCTACAGCTTGGTCAGCAAAGCCTAAGCCAGATTACCGAAAAGAACGGTATCGAAGGACTCAAATCCCTCATGGATAACACCAACACCATTATCGTTCTACCCGGCATGAAAGGCACCACCAACGCTGAAATCATCTCAGGTATCGCCGGTGAAGTAGAAAAAACCGTCTACGAAGTCTACGCAAACACAGACCTCGTATGGTGGAAAAACTTCATCCGATGGGACGACGTGCGCCGCTACTCAAAACGCGAATACAGGACAACAGAGCCTCGAATCCCCAAGGGAGAACTCATCAACCTCCGCGCACCAAACCCGGAGAACAACGAGTACTACACCGAGGCAATGATTATCCGACGCACCCCCGAGTACGACCCCAAAGATAGGTGTGACAAGCTAATCTACAACGGCAAGAAAGTACACGTGGTACACCCGAAAGAAGTACTCACCAAACTACCAGCCACACCACCCGAAGGGACACTACCACCAGCAAAGCCACACACCCTACCACCCCTGGAAGATGAGGCACAGCCGGTAACACCAACAACTATCGAAGAAAGCGAAACCAAACCAGCCGAAGAGCCCAAAATAGCACCCGCAAAACCAGAAATACGACAGCCTAAGAAACCAGGCACAACACCTAAGAGGCAAGAGCCGCAACAGGTACAAGAAACTGTAGAACCTGAACCGGTAAAACCACATAAAGTGCCAGCACCCCAAACTGTCAAGAAGCCTGGAACAGTAAGGCAAGCACCAAAAATTACAGTGCAACAGCCTGCTATAGTAGCGGAGACTAAAGTGGCAGGTGACACTAAACCTGAACCTGAAGTCCCAGCTAACCCAAGGGCAAACAAAAACAAACCACAGGCACTACCGCCCAGGGAACGCCCTAAGCCGAAACCCCGAACACGACACGGAGTAATCGCACAAAGTGTTCAAGACCGATTTAACGTAACCAACGAGGAGCCCACCGATGGGGATTAACATCAGGAAGCCCGGCGGAGACAATAAAATAAAAGTCAAACCAATACCCGCCGCCAAACAAAACCTAACCTTCAACGACACAGAAATACCCAGCGTAACAGACAACACCGCAGGTAAAACCTACGCACTAAGCACACGCAAAGTAAAGCGTGACGGCAAGAAGTGGACGAAGGCTTGGGCAATCGGGGCTATCGTAACAGCAATCCTCATCATCCTAACCCCTATCATCGTGCTACTCACGCAACCTAAACAGCTCACAAGGGCAGACATCGCAAGCGTAGTACGGCAGGAAGCAGGAATCAACGGGTTCAACCGTGAAGCCGGTGAAGACATCGCTATCGGATTCGTCAAATCATACCTATCCCTAAAAACCGACGAAACATCCGATAAACAACTTAGCTGGTACCTATCAGGTGACACACTAGCAGAAAACACTACAAGCGGAACAGTTGCAGGACGCACAAGCACCGGCAACGTAAGCCAACAAGTCATCGGCACCCCCCGCGTAGTGCGAGTAATCCCACACGCAAACCCGGCGCTCATGACCTACAGGGTAACCGCCCTAGTGAAGCCAGCAACCGTAGGTAGCAATAACAGTATCGCTAACGCATCCAAAGCCGCGAACTCAAACGGAAACACAACCGACGAGCTCAAGCAAATCACCCTATCGGTGACCATCGGCTACGACAGTGCAACCAGCAAATACTATGTTGCAACCCCCAACCCGTCAATTGTCCCGTCATCCATCATGGGAAGGTCGCAGAACCTAGTCCAGCCCAAGAACATTCCTGGCAGTAAAATCCAGAACAGCCAAGACATCACCAACACCCTCAGCGGCTTCTTCAAAGCATACATGGTAGCAAGCCCTGACAAGCACGGTGACCTCGACCAGTTCATTGCCAACACCAAGAAGGCTAACTTTGCCTCAGTGGGTCTATCAGGTGCCTACACCATCAATAGTAGCGACATTAGCTACACCGCATACCAGCAGGATAACGGACAAATCATCGCTAAGGTTAAGGTAACCCTAATTGATGAAGTGGGCGGCACCACTGATATAGACACTAATGAACGCGCAAAGCAAAGTATTTCCTACCCCGTGGAATACCTAGTCACACTAGACCCACAAGGCAACGGAAAGTACCTGGTTTCCAACCTTACACCCTACGTGTACGACGCGGATACCACAAACATTGCAACTAATAACTAGAAACACTTGAAAGGTATCTACAAAACATGATACTAAGCACACTGCTACCACTACTACCAGTACTGCTACCAGCAGTCTCACTTAAAGCACTCGGACTAAGCATCCTCGGTGCAGTCGCACTGTTCGCACTCGTTGCCGTGTTCTGGACAGCTAAGAACGGTAACGTGCGTATGATGATTATGTTCCTCGCCCTACTAGGTGTTACCTTCATTTCACTGTACTTCGTCAATCAGATTCAAGAAGGTGAAAACTCAGCTATCGCCCAGGCAGGTGGTAAGGCAGTTGAGGGCGGCTTCCAAGGTGCCGCTAACGGCTCATGGTAGCTAATACGACTACTAAATAAGTAGATAGAGAAACATCACCGGCGGGCTATGACTATACAAATAAGTCACAGCCCGCCGGTTTGCATCCCAAAGAACGCAACCGTACAAGAAACACAACAAGGATATTAAAAAGGTACCCCAATGGCACAAGTACGTCTCACCAACCCCCTAAAGAAACTTGCAGGCGAGGCACCCCTATCAAAAACCACCCGTGGACGCAACCCCCGCCGCCTCAACCTACCCCAGAAAGCAATCGTAAAGAACATCATCTTTACCGAATACGAAGTATGGGCGTTCTACCGCATGTCAGCGGCACAATATGACTTTGAATCCATCGACTCAAAAACCCGGCTCATCACCCAAGCCTCAGAAGCATACGCAAGCCTCACCACACTAGGCGGCATGGCAGGCACCGTCCACATCATGCCATTCACCATCCCAACACCAACCGACACGGAAGGTGTCATCGCGACCGCCTACAACCACGCACAAAGCATCAACAACCCCAAATATGATGAAATTATGCGCAGGCAAAAAGAATGGCTCGACAACCACAACTACCTAGAACACCACGCATACCTCGGTGTTAAACTAGGCGACCGCCGCGACTTCACTAAAAGCTTCACCGAAGACGAATCCGAAGAAGTGAACATCAAGGAAGACAGTCAGCTCAAGAAGAACATCATCGAAACCGGCGTAGAAGCTGAAAAAATCATCAAAAACTATGCCCTACTAGTAGGCGCATACACCGACAATGTTACCCGCCTAGAAATCCTCAACGCATCACAACGCGAACGAGAAGTAGGCCGAGCACTACGCCTAAGCGCCCTACACTGCGAACCCCTAAGCCGTGACGAAATCATGCTCGTAACAAAAGCAATCCTCAACCCCGGCGAAGGAGCACTAGAACTAGACATTGACGAAGGACTACGAGTGGGCGAAGCAGAACTAGCGCACGAGTACGTACATTCTATCGACAACAGCAAGAACAAGTACCTGAAAATTAAGCAGGAATACCTAGACGGTGAATCAACCAACTATGTTGCAACCTTCACCATCAAGCAGTTGCCAGAAATTCTGGAGTTCCCGCACGTACAGCCACTAGCAGAAACGGCTAAATATGCTGTAGATGAAGCGAGCTTCTTCGCACGCTTGGCAATCGTCCCCGCAACCGAAATGGGGGCAAACTTCACCGGTCAGGAAAAACTGCAAAATGACGAAGCAGGAAACATTCAATACGCAGACGAGAACACCCAAAACTATGGCGACCAGGCAATCACAAGCCTACAAGATGCCCGAAGCCTACTAGAGAAGGCGCTCTACCTGAACTCGCATGACGGAACGCCCTGGGTTAGGGGAAGCTTCCACATCCGCGTGTACAGCAAGACCGTCAGTGGGCTCAAAGAGCAATACGCAAAGCTGAAGCAACAGTACAAAGCACAAAACATCACCCTACTATGGGACAGGAACGCACAGCTAGGCCTATACCTATCCGCAATCCCCGGCTCATCACTATTCGTAGGTGGCAAAGCAAATAACCACATCCTATCGCAACAGTTCTCAGGTCTACTAGGAATCAACTTCGTATCCGAAGTAGGCGACAGTATCGACCTACGAGCAAAGAAGAGGAACCGCGTCTAGCGGAACCGGGAAGGATTAAAACATGGCTAAACCAAACACGCAAGGTGACGGCTCATTCAAAAACATCATCCTTGCCGCCGCCCTCGCCGTCCTAATCTTCGGCGGCCTATACCTGTACGCGGCATCCAAAACCGGAAGCACCAACCCGCACACCGCAATGATGTACTACCTCACCACAGGAAGTAACAACATTGGCGACTGCATCATGTCAGGCACCCTTGACAAGAGCAAAGAGTGTAAGGTAAACACCAACCAAAGCGGAAGTGGAAACGGCACAAACGGGCAAGCAGGCGGACAGGCTGATAAAGCAGTAATCGTAGACACATATACGAAGAAGCTTGAAGATGTCAAGATAGCCAACCCTGTAGACGACCCCGCATATAACCGCGCTGAATGGGGTGTATGGTCAAAGCTTGACGGCGAAAAATGCAACACCCGCGTGCAAGTCCTCAAAGCGCAAGGCGTAAACGTCGTAACCAAAGACGGCAACCCCGACTCATGCGCTATCGCAGGCGGCATCTGGGTAAGCCCCTACGACGGAGCAATCACCGACGTAAAGAAGGGTGAAGCAACAACCCCTATCAGCAAGATTCAGATTGACCACGTAATCCCGCTCAAGTACGCGGCGGCACACGGCGGTAAAGACTGGAACCAGGAAAAGAAAGTAGCGTTCGCAAACGATACGACCCAGCTCCTAGCCACCTCAGCAACCTCCAACACTAGTAAAGGTGCGAAAGGCCCAGCAGAGTACATGCCACGCGAAAGCGAACAATGCCGATACTCTCAAATCTGGATTGACACCGCCAAAAAATACGACATCAGCATCACCAAAGCTGACAAAAACAAACTAGCCGAAGGCATCGCAACCTGCGGCAAGTAACCCCAACAAGCTAACCGCCCCTAAAGTCACCACCGACAATAGGGGCGGAAAGCTATATTAAGGGGAGATGACCCAACCGTAAACCCGCAAGAGCAGAGAGAAACACCTATGGCTAAACCAAACGCCACACTCACTGACAAGCCAGCCAGTAAGGAAGCTTCAAAGCATAAGAAGCCGCCCCTGGCTGTAGCTATCATGCTCGGATTCCTAGCACTACTAGCCGCCTACATATTCGCAACCGGCGGCAACGCTAAGAGTGTGACAATCGCACCCGGCACCAACCAGCCAACCATCACCAAAACCGAAACAGCCCACGCAGGCGCGATGGGCATCTTTGGTGGTGCCCAAAGCCTCGGATACGGCATGAATAACACCGCCGGTTGGGAAGGTAGCTTCAACGTAATCCAGCTACCCAACAAAGAAGGCCGTATCTTCACCCTCAAAGAAGCCGTAGGTAGCACCCTGGAGTTCGTAAACTACGAAGGTGAAGGTGACGGCGACGACTGGACAGTTAGCGCCGACCCTGACCGCATGACCGGTGCCCCCAAGACCATCAACAAGGATAGCGAAAAGCTCAAAGGCCTACGCTCAGTACACACCATCCTAAGCGGCGGCATCCTCAACCTCATGGCAGACGGCATGAACGGTCTAACCGGCATGTTCTACGACTTTGCACAGAACATCCTCCTAATCGCCTACAGCCCCTCAACAATCTGCTCAGACGCAAAAGACACTAACTGCGTCCTCAACCTACCCAAAATCACTGGCGGCGACGGCGAACACGATAAAGGCGTTATCGGTAAGCTCTACCACAACTTCTACATACCGCTAGTATTCATCACAACGGTAGCCGCTCTCGTCTGGGCTTTCAAGCAAGTATTCGTGAACCATGCAGTACGTGAAGGCATCACCGCTGTTCTGCACGTAATCGCCACCCTAGTAGTAGGCACCGCCCTCATGCTCAACGCAGGCCTAATGGCAAGCCTACCCCTGAAAGCAATGCAAACCATTGGCGGCTACGCACTCAGCCTAAGCAGTAGCTCAGGAGACGAAAACACCGGCGCTGACAAGCAAACCGGAAACACCTCCGAAGCGTCAGCAATGTGCAAATCAACAGCAAATGACATTAGCGCAAGCGACCAACTAGTACTGTCCGTAAACTCCATGACATGCACCATTTGGCGTGCCGTTCGCCTAGACCCCTACGCACGCGCACAGTTCGGACGACCCTTCGCCAAGCTAGATGTCAAAGACCCCACCATTGCTGAAGCAATCAAAAAAGCTGAAGTAGACCCCGACACATTCTGCGTACCCCTCAAGGTAGCAGGCAAACCCGAAGACTACCGCAACAAGACCCTCAAGCTTGAAAGCGGAAGCCACAAGGTCTGCAACCTCGCCGCATATCAGCTCTACCTGAAGACCAACGCACAGATAGACGATAACGCACGCACCAAAGACCACGGAATCGACCAAAACTGGTACAAGCTAATCGCCGTACTACAAGCAGACGACAACCTGTGGAACACCTGGACATACAGCTGGGGCTCAGGCTTCAACCGCTTCTTCGTGACCACCATCGCAATGATTACCTTCGTGCCGATTGGTGTTATCCTCATCATCTTCTCATTCATGGTCATTGCACAGATGTTCATCGTGTCCGTGATGATGATTTTCCTACCCCTAATCATGCTCGCATGGCTCATTAAGGGTTGGGGTTCACGAGTCGCAAAGAAATACTTCTGGTTCCTACTAGGCTGTGTCGCATCATACATCATGTACAGCGTCACCCTAGCAGTATCAGTCATCATCCTATCAGCTGTAATCGACACCATTGACGAGATGCTACTCGTCTCAGTCTTCAACTTCCTACTAGGATTCGCCCTATGGAAGAACCGCGCCGCTATCCTATCAATGATTAGCAACGCAAACCCCTGGGACAACGGCGGCATCAGCCGACGACTCAACAACGTGTTCTCACAGAACAACATGCCCGCCGCAATCCGAAGCAACGTATTCGGTGCACTCGGCTCAGCAAATGTCCGTGAAGCATGGCGCAACCGTAAGACAGTCATCGACCCTGAAACCGAAAAGAAGGCAGGCTTTGTCAGGTCTATACGCAAGAACATGAGCGATGGACGTAAGATAGCCGTAGAAAATGACGTCCTTACACGCAAGCCAGACAGCGCCCGCGCGACAATGATTCGTACAAGGCAGAACCTCCGCGCCAAAAACGCAGAGGAAATCAAGCACCTTATCGACATCGAAAACAGCGAGCTCAAGAACCTCATGTCCGACTACAAGGTAGCCAACGACAGTGTAGAATACGGCCAAGAAGAGGTTGGTAAAGCCGCCGCCGTCGCGTCTTCATCTATTGCAGACGCAAACGCGGTAGCAAGCGACGTGAAACGCACCTATGAGAACATCAACCGAGTTGTTCTAGAGTTCGAGGGTCTAAGCATCGACCCCGAAGACGCAAAGGCACGTAACACCTTCGCGAACCTCTACCGTGCGGAACAAGCACTACGTGCCGCTTCCCACAAGAAGAACATCGGTGCACTCAGTGGTGACGAAAAGATGGTAACCGAAGCAACTAAAGAATACGAATCAATCCGTACTCTTAGGCGCAACCTAACAGACCAGCTCACACCAGAACAGCGTGAAGCATACGGTGCTGAGCTGAACGAGATGTTCCAATTTGACCCACAGCTAAGCAAAGATAAGCGCGCAATCGAAGACGAGCTTAAAGCCGCCCGAGATGCAGACCTTAAAGCTATCCAAGCTGAAACCGAAACATACAATGCGGACAACATCTCACGTCTTAACCTGCAAGGAAAAGCAGATAAGACTCACGAGCTTAAAGCCGCTCAACGAGCCGATGCTGTATACAAGCGCACCCTACATGAGTCAGTTGCACGCGGCTTGTCACCCGACATTGCACGTGTCGCCGCTGAGGAAGCAAAGGAAAAGGCGCTTGAGAAGTTCCTCGCTGAGGATAAGGAAAAGTTTGTTAGCCCCTCTACCATGCAGGCACCTAACATCAACCGACTCGACTTCTTCTCACCGGCACAGCGACCACTGGGCGGCGAATCTGACGACGATGAGCAAACCGGCGGCGGCGGTGACAACACACCTCCCAGCGGTGGTGGTAGTACCGGTAGTGGAAACACAGGCGACGGAAACACGGGTAATGGAAACAGTGGTGACACTGACAGTGGTAACACTGGAAGCGGAAACCAGGACAGTGGCGATAAAGCCACCACGGAACCGATAGAAATCGTACCCCCGAGGGCTATACCGCACACACCTGAGCCAAACCAGCCGGAACCCATAACGGAACCTGTAGCGGAAACAGAGGAAGTCGCACCGACCCCTAAACCTATTAACGACCCGAAACCGGACGCTAATAACAAGGGAAATACTTCACCTACAGAAAACGTTGAACAAAACAATGAAAAGGTGAAGCTGGAGGAAGTACCGGCACCGAACCCGAAACAGGCACCATTCGAGGCACCCAAGCCTCCAATAACACCTAACCAAACACCGCAACGAAAGGAAAACACACCCGAACCCAAGCAAGAAGAAACACCACAACAAAAAGAAAGCACTCCGGCACACCAAGCACCAACCCCGCCGGTAGAGGAAAAGAAGCCGAATCCACAACCCAAACCTGAAAAGGCAACCGAACCCAAACCTGAAAAGCTCAACGAGCCAGCACCTAAAGCAAAGCCCGAAGAGCCCAAAAAGGAACAGGTAGAAAAACCTAAACAGAAAGTGGAAGAAACACCCAAACCGAAGGCTGAAACGCCACAGCCTAAAAAACCGGAACCTCAACCAGCACCAAAGGCACCAAAACCGGAGCCAGTAGCACCCAAACCTGAAAAGGTAGAAAGTGTGCCCGCCCCGAAACCGGAACCTAAGCCGGAGCCAAAAAACAATATCTTCCCCAAACCGAAGGTGACAAACCCGTTCAAGCGCAACGCTGAACCTGAACCAAAGAAAGTAATCATTCCACCCAGCAAACCGGTAGCACCCAAACCGGAAGCTACCACCCCGGCACCAAAACCTCAAACAGAGGACATAACGCCAAGGAACCCGCTAAATAAGGAATAAAATAAACAATGGAAGAGACACCACCGCAACCACAAAAGACAGTAACAGAGAAAGCTGTACAAGCGGCAGAAACCACCAAAAAGGTAGTAGATACCGGAAAGAAAATCGGAGCCGCAACCAGCACCACTGTCGGTGCGCTCACTAGCCCGACAACATGGGTAGTACTAGGCGTAGTCCTACTTATCCTCGTTGGGCTAGTGGGCGGTGTCCCCGCCATGCAAGTATGGGGAAAAAACGAGAACGCTGACGGATGCTACGGCATCTCACAAGGCGGCAGTGGAGGCAAATCAGGACTCAAACACAGTGACAACCCCGAAGAAAATGTCCAAAACGTAGGAACCTGGCTATCATCAACAAAATTTGAAGGCGACTGGGGTGGAAAAACCTTCAGCACCAAAATGATAGCCGGACTCATGGGTAACTTCGGACAGGAATCAGGCTTCGACTCAACCCTAACCCAGGGCGGCTCAGGGCTAAATTCCAAGATGAGCAACGACGAAATCATTGCACTAGGCGGAGTGTACGGAAAAGCTGTAGGCTTCGCCCAGTGGGACGGTGAACGACGAACCCGCCTAGCAGAGTTCGCTAAAGCCAACAATTCCCACTGGTCAGACCTCGGAATCCAAATGGACTACCTGAAGCAAGAGCTAGAAGGCCCTGAAGGTGCCGCCCTACGAGCTAACGGATTCACTGACGACTCAAAGAGTGTTGCTGAGCTAGTGAAAATCTTCCACGACAGCTTCGAGCGTTCAGGTGTACCGAACATGCCAAGGCGTATCAGCTTCGGTGAAGACTTCGCAAAAAGCTTCAAACCAGGCATGAAAGCAGGCGGCAATAGTTCACTATCCAGCGGTGGCGGCTCATGCTTCTTGGGTAACAGTGGTTCAGCTGACATGTCCGGTATTGTCGAGCTTGCAAAGAGTATTGCATGGGACTCAAACAACCCAGACGAGGCGAAAAACATTCCAGTGAACCCGTTCTCAGACCCCGACGGCGTTCATAACGCTAAGCCTGCATACAGGGACGCAAAGAAAAAAGCGGAAGAAAAGGGCGGTAAGGATACTTACACGGAAACCCCAGGTGCGGAATCGCTGTATGCGTCCTGTGACAGGTTCGTGGCAACAGTAGTTAAGAACACTGTAGACCCGGACATCCCCTGGGGTGCTACCGGCACACAGGCAGACTACTACGCCCACTCTTCACACTGGAAAGAAGTCACCGGCAAGCGTTCCGACCTGCAACCGGGAGACATCCTCATCTCAGGTGGTGCTGGTGGAGCATATGGTCACACCGCAATCTTCATTGGCGACCACAACGGCAAGCCCTCTGTGGCTCAAGCATCATGGCGAAATGAAGTAGGCGCAATCTACCCGGTTGAGCACAGGTGGTCTGAAGACCTGACCGACCTCATCGGGCAGAAATACAAGGTTTACCGTCACGTAGGATAAGCACCTACTGGTACCATAGAAGTATGACAGACAATATCCAAAACACAGAACCGGCAGAAAACAAGCCCGTTACCCGCCGTCAAGCAATCCTCATCGGCGCAGGTATCGTAGCGACAGTAACAGGCGGAACCTACCTAGCAGTAGCCCGCCCCTGGGAAACCCCGGCAACAACCAAGGAAACCCCCGTACTATCCTACGACCTGTCCGATGAGGACAAGCAGGCAATCACTACCATGCTGACCAACTTCATCACCCAGGCAGGTAACTTCGGAGTAGACGGCGATAAGCTAACCCCGGCAACCATCAGGAACGTCCGATACCTAGTGAAGAGCCGCACCAAAGGTTACGAAAATTACATGAGGACACGAACCGACGCTTACAAGTCGGTACGCGCAAGCATCTGGGAAGGCTCACCCATCTACTACAAAGCAGATGACGTAGCACACTGGAACAAAGAATCATACCTACTAGACGAGAGGCTACCCACCTTCCAAATCGAAGGAACCCCCAAAGTCTACGTAGAACCTAAAGGTGAATACTACATTGGTGGCAACGACACCACCTACCGCAAAGCAACAGCACAAGTAGACTTCACCTCCAAGGAAACGGTGCGAGTCCAAGAAGCAGACGGTGTAGGCTCAGACGGCGGCTTCGCTGTTCTCACCAAAGAACACGTAGCAACGCTAACAATCGAAATAATCGAAAGCAACGGCAAATGGTACGCCTACAACCAATCAGGGAATAAACAGTACCTACTCGCAACATGGGCGAACTTCGACTCAGCGGCATACGCTGACTCACAGGTAGACGGATTCACCAAAGAAGGCCGCATAGTCCCCACCGACAACTAAAGGCAAACACCATGAGTGAAATAATCAACACCGTTAAAAAAGCAATCCTAGAAGACCCGCCCCCACCACCAGAACCACCAGCATTTAGGCTAACAGGGCTCTACGAAAACGAAGACAACGTAGAAGGCGCACTCATCCGTAGCAATAAGCTACACAAGAAACCGCCACACTTCGACATTATCGACAAGAACCCAGAAAACGGAGAAATCTACGGCATGGGTTTCGACCTCACGCCACAAGTCGCCAAAGAACTATATGTCACAATGGAAGCCGTGCTCGCCGCATACAAGGACGAAGACACCCGCGAAGAGCACCAAACCTTCAGTAAAGCATGGTTCAAGAAGAAAACGGCACAAACCGCCCACTGGGTTGCCACACACAAGATAGTGGCAACAATCATAGGTATTTCTCTAACAGCTCTAATTATCACTGGAAGCACATACTGGGCACTCTAACAGGAAAGAAGACCGCAACCGCTAACTACGGCAGTTGCGGTCTTCTTCTATACCGTAAGCAAAACAGGGGCGATGGGTGACTTTGCGGTGTATCACACAAACGCATACAATTTACTATATGAAGCAAAATGAACTATACCTATATGTAGCATCCATAGACCAATACAGCACCCCCAAATACACCGTCCAAGAAACCCTCAATAACACACTTAAAGTATTCCGAGAAAACAACCCGGACATTGACAACACACTAGGGTGCGTCTCTATCAACACAACCGAAGACACTATCAAGATTGACCCGCCCTTCACCCCATTCATGCTTGCAGGTCACAACGAAGACACAGCCCGCCTCGAAGCCCTACGTGGAATCATCGGTGACCTCTACACTACTGGCTACTACACAACACCAGTAACCCCGAACCCCAACGACACCTACACACCCATCAACACTAATCGCACACAGGACTAAACACGCATGGTACAGAAATACGACAGCCGACTACTCAAGATTGAAGCCCTATACGGCAACAGTGAATTTCGAGCACTACCCATCAAGGAAAGGTGGGCAATCCGATTCAGTGACGGAATCCTCATCACCCCCGAAAAGCTAGTAGAAACCACAGCAGGCAAAATAGAAATCAAACGCAACCCCGAAATCTATGCCGAAGCTGAAGAATGGTTGAAGCGCCACGTAGAAAAGGGTAAAGCATACAAGGCGAATAACACCGAGTCCTACGCTATGACAGGTCAAGCCGTCAGGGAATGGCACGAAGTAAACAACATTCCCCTAGAAACAAAGCTCATTGAAAAGAACCTGCCCGCCCGATTCTACGGTGGACTAACCGAAACCGAAGGCTTCAGCCAAGCACCACTCAAGACAGTAGCCAACCTATCCTTCAAGACTACACCCACAATCATTAACCCGCTCAGTAAAGCGCTAGAAGGAATCGGTATCGTGACCACAGGGCGCGGAGGGCGTATCATTGTTCGAGCCGCCGCACCTGAACCAGCACAGACCATCATCAAGGAAGTTCTAGAAGAAGCAAACCTAGCGCCTAAAATCCGTGTCTCATACCCCGCGTTTAGGCGTGAAGCAACAGACCTAGACCCCGCGTTCTATGCAGGCATCGTCCAGTTCTACACAATGTTCGCAAAGAGCTTCCTACAGCCTTCACACAGGGAAACGATTGACGTTTATCTGGGTAAGGGGCGTGAAGAGCAAGACTCATACTTCGCCGTACTTGTTGCCGAAGCAATCAGCAAGTTCAACGAAGCAAGCGGCGCGCCCCTAGCAGGATACATCGCCGCAACCATCACCAGCTGGGTAAACGACCTACCGAGCCACACGCTAGGTGATGACCTAGCCAATTTCCAGCGCCAACGCAAACAGGCAGTTCGTGAACTCCTCGAAGAGCGCGGCGACAACCCTGGCACAAGGTACAGTGATGAAGTTCTTGCAGAGAAAATGGGGCTACCCCTAAGCGAGTATCTAACCCATAAAGAAGCAAACGAAAATTGGGTTAAGACACGCACCCTTGAAGAGCTAGTCTGGAAAGAAAACGGTCGCGAACGAGTAACACACAACCTTGACCCGGCACAAGACACAGAACGTGACCCGGCAATCTCAACCGCCCTAACCCTAGCTATCCTAGACGCAGGAATTAACAGCAAAGCACCGGGACTAGCCGAAGAATGTCTCAGTGCTCTAGCCGCCGCTGAAGATGGTACACCAACACTAACCGAGCTATCGAACGCACCGGCAAGCTATCAGCTAGAACTAGCAACAGCCTTCAAGAAGCGCATTAACCAAATCAAGCAAGAGTAACCTAAAGGAACAACGGAATGGGAAGTAAGCTAACTGCAAATCAAGCTGAACAAATCATCCAGCAGACACAGAAAAAGCAGGTAAAGCAACCCAACCCTAGCGAGAAGGTCGAGGGCTACCGCACCCCCGGAATCCTAGCCCTCACCTTCTCCGCCTTGTTCTTTGCCCTACCCTTCATCATCACCGCCACAATAAACGACTACGCTTCACGATACGAACAAGTCATCAACAGCGGAATCCTGGAAGTCATAAACACGACCCAAACCGGAAATGCAACAAACAACATTCCGCTAATGCACGACCTATACGAAGCACGAGGGGTAATCATACTCTCAAGCTTCATCATCAGCTGGTGCATACTCGCCTGCATACTCCTAGCCACAACACGACCCAAGAAAGCAAAACAATGACCAACGAAACCAAGAGCAACGTTACCGAAGTAAACCTAGACGAACAAAAGCCCCGCACCCGAACCGTAGCAACACACCTCATCGCAACCATTGCAGGCGGAGCACTAGTAGGAACCCTCGCATTTACCGGCGTACTCCCGGTAAAGAACAACCAAAACAGCACCCCCGCCGCCACACAGCAGACGACACAGCAAATCACGCGAACCCTAACAGGTACAGACGCTAAAACCATGAAGATAGATGCCACAAACAAGCTGACTGAAATCTTCCAGGCAATCGCAAACACACCCAATGTGAACAAGAATGTCAAAGACGCTGACCAGCTCGCTAAAGAAGTAGCCGAAGGTAACTACGACAATGTGCCCGCCATGCTGAAAGACACCATCGTAGGTGGTGACGAAGCAACACGCCAAGCAAGCATGGTAGCCATCATCTACCTAGCAGGCGGACTAAGTAAAAGCATGGGCGGGGCAGACAACATTAAGCCCGTATCCGAACAGGCAATCATCAACAGCTGTGACGCGCAACCCGAAAACGGTGTAGTCCACATTCCGCAAAACGTCTACACCGCAACCAAGGTTCCTGTAGATGTGCTCATGATATACCAGGACAACCAGTGGAAGCTCGACGGCTTTAGCCTAACCATCGAAGAGATTATTGTAGGAACACTACAAAGCCAGGCGGCACCCACTACAGCGACCCCCAGCGCTAACTAAACCCACAAAATTTGGCGGGGCACCTAACCCACAGTAAGGTGCCCCGCCAAACCTATCCCTACAACATGTACAATATATGTAACGAACATGCATAACGTAAAGGCTAAACAACAATGACAGACATCATCCTGAAAAAGATTGAGCTTCAGAACTTCCGAACACACAAGAAGCTCACTGTAGAAATCGCTAACCAAGCAATCACAAACATCACCGGAAGCAACGGCTCCGGCAAATCCTCAATTGTAAACGCTGTACCCTGGGCACTATACGGAACACGCCCTAACGGGGTACGCAAAAACGGTGAACTACGCCGAGAAAACACCCCCAAAGAAGAACCCACCACCGTATCTGTAACCTACATTACGGGCGGCAAAACCTATAAGGTTACCCGCACCATGAACTACCGTTCCACAGTGCAATGTGACCTCTACCAAATCGAAGAAGACGGAACAGAACGTCACCTAGCAGGCCCCTCCGTCAAATCAGCGCAAGAAGGCATACTGAAGACCATTGGGGTAAGCCCCACCGTCTTCCTGGCAACAGCGTTCTTCCGTCAAAAAGACACCGACGCTTTCATTGACGCTAAGCCGGAAGTGCGCAGGAGCATCTTTGAAGAGTTGGCAGGAATCACCGCAAACTCGCACGCCCTAGAAGAATGTCGAATTAACCGACTAGCAAACAAGAGGGAGCTAGACTCAAAGACAGTAGACCGCGCCGGAATTGAAGCGCACCAGAAAACCCTAACAGAGCTAACAGAAGCAGAGAAGACCCTAGCAGAAAAACTAAGTACGCTAAGGTCTACTTACCGTACCCTCAACAATGAGAAGAAACAGCAGTCCCTCAAAGTTAAAGAGATGCGCAAGCACTACACGGTACGCACCAATGCTGAAGCTCGACTAGAAGCAATCGAAGAGCGTATCAAAGACGCTAAAGAAACCGCCACAAACGCCAAAGAACAAGCAGACCTAATCTCTCAAAGGATTCAAAAAGCAGGCGGCGAAGCAATCAACTTCGGCACCATCGAAGCCATGTACAACAGCAAGCTAGAATCGCTCAACGCGGCACGCACCCATCTAGCCACACTGAACAGCACCCTAAGTACGGCAGAGGCGCACTCGGAAGAAGCTCAAGAGTACATTGACTCTATGGGGGGTATTGAGCTTAAAGACGCTGAAGAAACCCTCAAGGCGGCACAGGATAAACTACAGCAAGTAGACCAAGAAATCCTGGCACTTAACGGTGAACTAGCGGCGATTAACCAAGCTAAACTACCGGAAGCACGCGGCACCCTAGAACAGATTGAAAGCATCAATGGAACATGCCCAACCTGCGACCAGGTAATCAAAGATAAAGATAAGATTGTAGGGGCACTTCGAGAGTCTATCCGACTACTCGAAAACGAAAAAAATAGCCTTGCACAAAACCTCCGAGACAAGACAGCTCTATCAACTGAATTGCGCAACGAAATCAGCGACTCGCAAGAGCTTATCAACAAGTACCAGATACTCAATAACGCAAAGGCAACCATTGCGGAAGCCCGTAAAGGCATCTCAAAAGCCCAGAAACGGGTCACACAGGCTGAAACAGCATACGATACGGCAAATACCGTATACCAAGACGCAAAGCAGGTAGAGAGCCTTTCACGCGAACTTGAGAACCATAACTCAATACGAGCCCGAGCACTCAACGCAACTCAAACCCTTAACAATGAGGCAACCCAATGCAAGGAAACCCTCAAAGTAACACCAAACGTTAGCGAGCACGCCCTCAACCTAGAGGAAAAGAAACTATCCAAGCTAGACGAAGGAATCGCCACTAACGTAGCGAAGGGTTACGAGATTAGCGCCACCCACACGGAGACAAAAACCAAACAAGTCGCACTCCAGGCACAGGTCGCGAAAGAGCTAGAAGAAGCCAAGGCATACGAGTCGCTACTCCAAGAAAAAGAACTTATCTTGACCGTCGAGAAAGCACTCAAAGAGTTTCGAGCAGACATCGGGGCAGAAGCCCTGCCCTCACTCACGAAATACGCCTCAGAACTCATTGCCGGATTCACCAACGGCAAAATCATTGGAGTAACCGTCACGGAAGACTTCAACGTGTACGCACACTTCAGCTCAGGTGAAACTCGCGAAGCATCACTACTATCAGGTGGTGAACTGTCAGCAGTCTCACTAGCAATCGGCTTGAGCATGTCTAAGGTATTTGGTGGAAGCTCAGGCGCACTCATCCTAGACGAGGCGTTTACAGCCTATGATGCAAACAATCTAGAAGCCACGGTTAAAACAATTCGTGGCGCAATGGGTGCACAACAAATCATCATCATCGCCCACAACGATACAGTAGATGCCGTTTCGGATTATCACATCCGTCTCTAGTGCTATAGAAAATCTGTTAGCAAGAAATAAATACCGAAAAGTCCTACAAGAGCAAGTACCAACCGTCTAGCCAAACAGCCCGACAGATACCCTAACTACAGGGAACCGGGGATAAATCACGATAGAACCAGCGACAACAACCGGTACACCTGCCATAGGAACCCAAATAATGCAAGGTATGCATGTGTAGAGCCGCAACAAGAAATGTTGCGGCTCTACCTGCATTTGAGGGGTAAATAAAACAACAGGTAAACTAGTGAATGTATATTACTAACCCCTAGAAAGGCAAACACACAATGCCCACCGTAACCGTAACCCTACCCGCTGTAGCACCCCGCGAAACCTTCGACGCAACCTATGAAGCGGAAACCAGCAAGGCACAGCGACGACACTACAGGCTACCGGCAGAAACACGACAGGAACGACTAGAGGAACTGAAGGCTAGGACTGAAGAACAGTTGAAGTGCATGATTTCGACCTTCACAAACTCAGACATTCCAAACCTAGACGTAAACTACCTAACCGTAAACTTTGAAACCCCCTTCGGCATCGGAACCGCAAAGCAAGACGTATCCCCCTTCTTCATTCCCGGAATTGACGACGTAACCCCCGCGCAGTCCGCCGAACACTACGAAGCAACTATCCAAGAATGGGAAGAAGCCACCAAAGGCATGTGGATTCACTGGAACCACGGAACCCTCATCCTAACCAAGGACAAGCCCGAGCGTGGCAAGAAGTTCGTCACCCCCGCAAACGAGCTACCGAAATTCATCGAAACACGCATCAAAGAAACCATCGAAACATCCGTAAAATACGGCATACTCTCATACCGCAACATCGACAACAACCCCAGCCTATAAGGAACAACACCAATGCCACGACTACGCAACCCCTACGGGTACACAATCGTAGAAAACGCCTACAAGCAAAACCGTTCCAGCTGGAAGCCTGAAGACCCAGAATGGGAACTGCCAAACGGAATACGGAAACGTAACACCAAACAGCGTGGCGAGTTCTACACCGCGAACCACAACACAATCCTTAAAGCCGCCGCAAAAGAAGCCGCCCGCGTCACAGGCCTACATGAAGAAGACGTAATCAACGCCGTTGCCGCCTACAGGAACGTGGCAATAGCACTACTTGGACTAGGTGTAGACGTAGACCTGCTAGGAATGATTAAAGTCAAATCCCTAGTAGACCCCAACAAAGCCTCCAGCGAAGAACTAGACACCTCCCGTAAGCGTATTAGTACCGAAGTGGAACCCTGGCTATCCGGCTACATGAGGCTATCCGAAGAACGAGTAGACCTCATGTTCGCACCCTGGAACTGGTACGAACTACTATTCGAGCACGGCTCCCATATCCGTAAGACACCCGGCAAAGTATACAAGCAGAAAGACCAAGAACTCGAAGGCGGCTACCGCAAAGAAGGCTACCGCACCTACGAGGAAGCCCTAGCAGACCTCAAAGCAGGTACGCCCGTTCCACTACCAAAACTAGCCAAACAAAAACAAGAAGAACGGAAAGAACGACTTGGATACTAGCCCGCCTTGCTATAAGCACTAGAACCCCAGGAATACCTAACAAGGCAAAGCATAATGACCAAAACTAGTGCAATACTCACAGATGCCCCCTACGCCCCTACCCAAAAGCAGGTAGGGGCTAGGGGTATAGTACGCTTCATTGCCTCAATACTTCTTGCACTCCTCCTGGCATCCACACTACTACCAGGGGGAACCATCCATGCTTACGCCGCAGACAACGGCGACAAGAAGACCATTGAGAAGCTAGAGGAATCAAAGAAAAGCCTGGGGGTTACCGAAAGTGGCAACGAAGGATTCTCAAAAACTGTCGCGAAAGCAAACCAAGAAAAAGGTAAAGCCACCTTTTCCTCAGTTATTACGCGAGTCCTCACGCCCGGCTACATCTACCAGCACCCCAAGTCAAGTACTGACGGTTACTATAAAGGTAATAAATCGTGGTCATGTGACGTGAACGACCCCAATAAAGGCTTGCTCACATATCACAACTGTGACGTACCCAACTTCACGGCAGACCTGGGGCAAAACCTATACGGAACCCTAATCCCAACAGGCATCCAACGCGGAGGAGCTGAATCCGCAAAGATTGAACTAGCCTGGCTAGGTATGCCCACCGGCGTAATCAAAGTACCCGCCGCCGCAAGCGCACGCGCCGACAAATATACGGCAATGGAACTATTCGGATACAACCTGCGACTAACATACTATGCAGGCGAGTTCGACCACATCCAAGTGCTAACCGAAGCACGCCTCATGAGCAATTTCGGGGCATCACAAACCCTAGCACTAGGCGTAAGCTCCATCTTCAACGGCGCAACAACCGGCGCAACAACCGCAGTAAACACCTATGTTGAAGAGGTTAAAAAGGGTAACTGGCTTGCAGGTATCGGTACCGCGCTCTCAGCTGGTGCTGAAGCGGCTGGTGCGGGCGCAATCAACACCATCCTCGACACGTCAGACGCAAACGTTATGGCGACCCGAGGATACAACCGTGTAGACATTGATAAGACACTCTACAACGCACGTGCGCTAACAAACAGTGAGACTGAGCAGGCAATCATCAATACCGCCGCAAGTATGCTTGCAGGCAATCAGCCTGAATCAGCTAAGCTACCAGACGACCTGAAGAAGCTTCAAACCCCACCCGCACAACCTGCAACAGGTGGAACCACATGTATTGTGACCAACCCTGACGGTACACTCAACACCATTTCCAAGCTTGAAAATGAAGAGGCATGTAAAGAAGCCGCTAAGACCGCAAACATGGAAAACCCGCAATACAAGTGGGACGGCGAAAACAAGCCAAGCGAAAGCATTAAGGATTGGCGCGAACACAACAAAGAATGGTTCGATGCCGCCAACAAGTACCAGCTCAACTGTCCCGTAGACGAAGACGAAGCAAAACGCGAAGACACCCTATCCAAGTTCTACGCTTGCGTACCCACAGCCTACGAGTCAGCCGCTAAGAAATGGGCACAAGAGAAAGAATCGGAAGCCGGTAAAGAACTAGCCCAAAAGCTTGAAGACGTACCATTCATCCGAGACTTCCTCAAGAAGAACACGACCGCAAACTTCAACAACCCTGTAAACCACTACATCTGCCTCAACCCTGACGGCACCGACAAGCTAGACCAGAACGGCAAGCCTGAAAAGCTCTTCACCGAGAGCGGTTCATACAACCCGAACTGTACCGCAACCCGTTCACCAATCAAGGGCGGCGTATATGGCACAGGTGACGGAATCATGACCGACACCCGCCGAGCACTATACGACCCCAACCTAGCTAACGTAGTGTTCAACAATCAGAGTGCGTTCACCGACTTCGCCAATGCAGGAATCGCGACAGCGGCTTTCATTACACGAATCGCCAACGCCGCCCTAAACATCGGCATGTCACCCATCTTGCAGACCTTCGGTGTAGACAACCTTATCGCAGAGTTCATTGAGCTCTTCACCAAGAGTGGCCTATACCCGTTCGCGCTCATCTTCGGCATTGCAGGCCTAACCTACCTACTGGCAAAGAACATCTTCGGTGCCCGCAAGGGACACCTCCGCGAAATGATTAGGTACGCCCTTAGTGTGATAGCAATCGTTATCGTCGCATCCGTTACACTCGTCAAACCGCACGAAACAATCCACGCAGTAGACAAGCTCGTAACAGTACTAGACGACCGAATCGCTGACACCCTAATCACCGGCGCAATCGGAGACGAAATCTGTAGCACCAAAGGCGCAACAGAAACCTTCAAATACGCAACCGTTAAAGAAGGAAGCGAACCAGCAACCCGAACACTCATGTGTGAGGTATGGCGAATGAACCTACTCACCCCCTGGGCATACGCACAATGGGGCGTGAACATCAACGACCTATACGCTGTAGACGCTAAACGCCCAGCCAGTGCAAACACCTTTATCAACACCAACAGTAGCCAGGTAGGTCGCGCACCCGTCCAAATGGGACGCGGCGTAACCGTAAACAACTGGGGACTGTACCAGCTTCAACTACAATCAAGTGGCACAACCACGGAAGATAACCCCAACCAAACAGCCGGAGTTACCAACCCTGGAATGTACCGAATCGTAGACCTGCAAGCCGGTCAAGATAACGGCGCAGGCACCGACCCCCGATACCTAAACCACTGGGCAGGCAAAGAAACAGGTTCACGTGCACTAACCGGCGCACTAGCACCTATCGCCGCCGGTGCAACAGGTATCACCGTCGGATACTACGCAATCATGAAAGCTGTAGTCCGAGTAGTGCTACTCCTATCACTAGTGATACTTCCGCTAGTGATGCTCCTAGCCCTACTAGGCAAGGTGACGAAGCAAGGAACCAGGAAGTATATAGGAACCATCATCGGCCTCTATATACAATCCGCACTCCTAACCTTCATGCTCTGCCTGCAAGCACTTCTACTAATCCTGCTTAGTAGCGGCGCAACCTCATACGTACTCATCTTCGTAGTACAAGTAGTCACATCAGTACTTCTACTTCTACTAACCCGACGAATCATGAAGTACATCATGCGAGGAAACGGTATTGCCGGAACAGTCAATATGACTGACACCAAGAACATTCTGAGCAAGACCCGCGCAGGTAGGAACTTCCTATCCGCAAGCAAACGAGCACCCGGCGACATCAAGCACAGCCTGGCACGAGGATACGCAGAAAACGGAATCGTTGGAGCCGCCAAAGAAACAGCTAAGACCTTCAACCCGATTAAGCCTATTGACCAATACAATAGGCGAGGCGTTGCACGAACCGTTGCAACAGCACGGAAGGCAGGACTGGAAACAGCCCGCCGTGCCGTCGAGAAGAAGGAAAGCTACCAGACGGTATCCAAGCTTGCAGACGAGATGCTACGCACCGAAGCCGCCCAATACGGACGCGCTACAGACGACTCCTCAGTATCCAAACTTGAAACAGCAAAGGATATTAGGCGCGCAAACAAGGCTGTCAAGGCATACGATAAAGCCGTCAAGAAGGAACGTGAAGACGCAGAAAAGACCGTACAGGACGTGTACGACCAGCGTAAGAACGACCTTGAAGCACGCGGCTTGGCTTGGGAAGAGCCCACAACTGAAGAGCGTGAATCGGCAGTCCTTGAAGAACTGGACAAGCGTAAACGCACCAGTGAGGCAACCCGAGCAATCAGCCAAGATACTGTTGAAAAGCAGACATCTCAGCGACGTGCCGCAAAGGAAGACCGCCTCGATATTCAAACCGACGACAGGTTCACCGCACCCGAGAAGGCTGTTCACAAGATAGTCCGAAACGAAGGACGAATTAAGAACACCCTCAAGGCAAGCTACGCGGGGCTACTCGACCGAACCGGCGAAAAGTTCGAGAACCACGCATCAAGCGTGAAGCGAATCGAAACGCCAAAGGTTGAAGAAGTCGAAATACCTGTAGAGGTAGAATACGCCCTACTCATGTCCGACAAGGAACTTATACAGCTCAGCGTTGAAGAACTGAACCAAATTAAAGACTGGCTCGAATCTCAACCTGAAACACCAGAGTATAAGAAGCTCCTTGAAGGCATCAATGAAGCGCTCCGCTATAAAGATGTGAAGTAACGAAAGGTCACACCTTGAAGCGAGCAACAGCCACACTGACAAGTCAAGAAACATCAGTAAGCCCCCTTAGCGTCAAACCCAATAAGTTTGGTGCTAGGGGGGTGTGGCGTGCCCTAGTAGCCTTCTTTGCGGCTACCCTCATGGTGCTATCCCTGGCACCCGGTGTAATACAGCAAAACACCCCGCCCCAGGCGCACGCCCTAGACGTAACTAAATGGCTCATGTGCGGGTACGGTAAAGACAGCATCCCTGCTAAGCTCTACCAGTACTCACAAAGTAGCGACCTGCAATTTGAGGCATACAGTAAATCAGCTTCAACTGTTGGTCAGTCAAGCCCTGACACGGGCGCTAACGGCTTGCTTAAAATCGTGGGTGTAGACCTTGACAAGAACAACCAACAGCTCGTCATGGGCGGCACCGACGTGTCCTCTAGTGAAGGATACAATAAGGGTGCAAAGCTTAACTTTTTCGACCGCTTCGGGCTCGGTGGATACCAATTCACGGCATATACCGGTGAATGGAACCACCTCGTTATTGATGCCTGCGGCGACAAGCCACAGCCCCAAGACCCTAAAGCAAACCACTACTACGACACTCGACTCGACCCCACCGCAACATGGGATAAAATCAGCTCTAGCCAAGACCCGCGCGTAAAAATCTTCGCAAACGGTCAAGGTGCACGCTACGCATCATCAGTAGGCACCTTCGTAGGCAACATTGCGCTAGGCGCTACCACTTGGGTAGTAGGACTATTCCTAACCCTACTCATCCTGAGCTTCAAAGACGTGGGTAAGCTTATCGGTCTAACCGACGTCCTAGTAGGAACCAACCCTGATAAAGCGGGCGGTATCCTTGGTGAACTGTACCAAGGTCTATTCTTCGCACTATTCTTGGTAGTCTTTCTTGGTGGACTCATCTACACCTTCTACAAGCTTGCAGAACGCAAAGGCAAGATTATCAGTAGGGACTGGAAAGCTATTATCATCCCCACAGTTGCCGCGCTTGTAGCAGTAACCACCATCAACTTTGCGGGCACACTTCTACCCATCCCGAACCGTGTCGCATCATTCGTGCAAAGCATCACCATCAAAGCAACCACTCAACAGCTGGGTAGCTTCGGTGAATGGTGCTCAACAGAGGTAGGGGAAAAGAAGAGCACCTATAATGCTGAGTCTCAAGACGGAGGTAAAAAAGACAAAGACCTAGCCGAAGACATAAACCAAATCGTTAGCGAGAACTACGGAAACATTGTAGCCTCAGAGCTATCCTGTACCTTCACAAAGCTATTCATCTTCGACCCCTGGGTACAGGGACAATTCGGCACAAGCCCAAACAATCTATGGGCAGAAGGCAAGGACATTCCAAGCTGGGCTAAAGACGGAAAAACCGCCGGTAACAGCAACAGCAAATGGGTAGGCGACGCATCCGTACCTATGGGTGGAAACACAACCCTCAACAACTGGGCGTTGTACCAACTCAGCACCCAAACCACAGAGCACCTACCAACCGGCAGTGAAACCAACCTGAAAGCACGAACCGCACAAGGTGTAGCAACTGACTGGTGGCGTGTTGTGGACGCAATGAGTAACTACAACGAAAAGAATGTAGACCTCAAAATTCCGCAAGCAAGCGAACTACCATCTAACGTATCCAACGGTAAATGGGCGCGACCAGCCGAAGCAGTAATGACCTCACCATACGGTAACCGACCTGAAATCGGTGACGTACACAAGGGTATTGACTTCGGCGCACAATGCGGCGCACCTATCTACGCCGCAGGTGACGGTAAAGTAGTATTCGCACAGAAAGCACCCGACGGCGCTAACGGCGTTATCATCCAGCATGACGGCGTAAGCACTATGTATTGGCATATGCAGGACGGCTCCCTCAAAGTTAAGGTAGGCGACACCGTAAGCGCCGGTCAGCAAATCGGCTCTAGCGGCGACACAGGCTTCGCGTTCGGTTGTCACCTACACTTCGAGGTACGCCCCGGAACCGACTGGGGCAACCCCAACAACGTGACCGACCCACAACCCTGGTTCAAAGAACGCAACATCGACGTAACCAAGGAAGGCGACGGCCTAACCCCGCAAGCCGCCGTAGCAAGCGACAGTTCAGGACACAAGTCAATCGAAATCACCCGTGGTGAACAGGACTTTGAATCCAAGCCCCTAGCGGCATGGAACACCTGGACAGGCGCATCTAGTGGTTCACGACTAGCCGCCGGACTATCCGCACTAGTCGTATCCATCATCGCCCTAGCAGTACCCCTAGTACTAGCTATCATGACGGCAATCACCACAATATCGCTACAACTACTCATCCTAGTTGTACCATTCGCGGCACTCGCAGTAATGACCGGTAGTGATATTGGTATTGGTTTCGCTAAGCGATACGGTGTAATGGCAACTAAGCTATTCCTGGCAAGGGTAGCACTCGGCTTGCTTCTTACCCTGTCAGTAGTCTTCACCCTATGGGCATACAGCATCATGGAAAAGGTAGGCTGGTGGCAAGGCGTACTAGTCCTAGCACTCCTATCCGCCGCACTATGGGCCTTCAAGAACAGGATACTTGCCCTAGCGGAAACCTACGCCGGAGGACTTATCCGAATCCCCAACCGCATCCTTGGCAATGTTGGAACATTTGGTAAGCGCATGACCGGAATAGGTACAGCATCTATGGTATCTGGCCTATCAGCAAAACAGGCAGGTGGCTCATTCTTCAAGGGTGCACACAACGCCGGTTCTGACAAGATGCGAGACGCACTGAACAGTACACGTGCTGGACGAACCGCCCTACGTGTTGCAGTGCGACCCGTCAAGACCATCCCTGATATTCTCAAGAAGCCAGAGGGTCACACAGCTAAGATTGACGAACCTATCAAGATTCGTTGCGCATCATGCGGTAAGGTGTACAAGCACGGAGAAATCCGCATGTACACCAATGAGCAGAACGGCCTAATGTACTGCGACACCTGCAAGAAGCACGGACTAGTACCTAACGCGGACATCTTGAAGGCAGTCAAGACAAAGGCAGACGCAAGGCGCGGTAAGAAACGACTCAAGCCAGCACGCGACACCTACGTAAACATGGCACTCAAGAAGCCAGAGCTACAAAAGGAAGCCGTGAAAGATGAAGCGTCAGCCTACGCCGCATACAATACCCTAATGGTTGCAGTCGCAGACACCCTATCAAGGCAAGACCGAACCGTTAAAGACCACATGCAACCCGCCGTGGTCAGCTACGAGCTACCAGAACAGCTCAAAAAGTACTTTAACGTGGAAGCCTACAATATGGTTCGCGACGCAGACGACATGGAAAAAATGCGCAGGCACTGGGGACAAGCAATCCACCGATTCATCCTCGAAGAGTTTGGCTACACAATCAACCGAACCCCCGAAGAAACAATCAACGACATGCGCCGCAACAGCGACGGATACAGTGCATGGTGGGATTTAGACCCGAACGCCAAACGCGAGAAAGAAGAAGACAAGAAGCAGGACGAGAAAGAAGACCAAGAAGAAGCTGAAAAGCCGAAGAAGCGCCGCCTATGGCGCAGGAAAAATAAAGAAGAAAACGCCTAGTCCCCAAACAACTACCAAACGTGTATAATAGTAAGGTACATGTACAACCCAATACTCAAGGAGAAACCCTAGTATGGCTACAGCAGAGCTAACCGTGACCGGCTACGCATCAGGCGACCCGGAAATCACCAGCACCAAGAGCGGCATCCCCAAGGCGACCATCGTTGTCCCCTATACCCCGCAGAAGTGGAACGCAGAAACTAAGCGGTGGGAAGACACCGGAGCTACCGTATGGTACCGTGCCGTGTTCTGGCGAGAAAACGCAAACGCTATCGCAAACCTCGGAATCCACAAGGGGTCATCGGTCACCCTCGTTGGCACCCCGTCCGTTGAGGCGTACATCGACAAGGAAGGCAACCCCGCCGCAAGTGTCCAGCTGAACAACGCGAAGGTATTCGTAGACCACACACCCCGCCGTTCATCAGGCAACAAGGGTAACAACAATGGTGGAGGTCAGCAGTACCAGCAGAACGCCCCTCAGCAGGGCTACCAGCAGGGTGCACCTCAGCAGGGCTGGGGTCAGCAAGGTTACCAGCAGAACGCCCCCCAGCAAGGTTGGGGACAGCAGGGCGCACCCCAGCAGGCGGCATGGGGTAACGACAATACCCCGCCGTTCTAAAATAGAATACTAAAATAAGCTAACCCCCGGTCATATACAGCCGGGGGTTAGCTATATTCACCGTATGGGAATATATACAGTACCGGCTATTTTCCTTGCTCTATACTTGCTACTAACGCCTACAGTATCTTTCATACTGAAGCGGATAGACAAGTCGCGAGAGGTGAAACACCTTGAACAGAGCAAGTCGCTACCAGCCGCCAAACGCAAACCTTATGAGCCTATACGTGGAAAGTGGAAGAAACACCTTAAATTTACAAAGCAAGACAAAAGGCACGTAGCCTTCAAGCTACCAACAATCCCGCCCTGGCTGAAAAACCTACTAGCAAACGGGGAAGAAAAACCAGAGGCAGAGGAAGAGGTACAGGAAGAAACAAACGGAACATTTGAGCTACCCCGCGTATCACGCCGTGGGGTTATCTTCGTTATATGGCTAACCGGTGCCACCCTCGCCTTCGTAGCGCCACTACTCAAAAACTACCTACTAGAACTAGTGGCACTAGGCGTATGGGCTCTATACATGGCAGTAGCCCTACTGTCCGCACGGTGGATGCTGAAAGAACGTGCAAAGGTAGACCGCAAACTCATCGTCACCTGTAGCAACTACCTCAAGATACCCAAAGAAGAAGCCCCCAGCTCATACGTCGTAGACGAATGGGACTCAGAAACAGGTATCGAACCAGTACACATCACCTTCACCCTATCCGAAGACCACCCACACACCGGCAACCTACACGAAACAGCCCTCGACTACATGAACGCCGTCCTCACAAACGTGCGAACATACGTTGAAGACAACACAGGTGAAGGGCGCGGCTTCGACCTAGTAAATCATGTATTTAAGGTTCGCGCTAAACCGCCCATGCCGACCATTGCAACATTCAACCCGCACTACATCTTCGCTGAAGGCGTGGAACCCGGCGCATTTGCTATCGGTCTAGGCAACGAAGGTGGTATGGAAGTCCCTGTTGAAGAAGGGTCAGACAAGACCGTTGTCGTTATCTATGTGAACGTGTCAGGTGAAGCTGAAAGCTACGCTAAAGAACACGGTAAAGTAATGGTTGCACCCCCAACCCCGATGGTTCTCATTATGGGGCCGACCGGTTCAGGTAAAGCCCAGGACATTACCGAACCCATCCGCCGCCGCCGCTTCTACACCCGCTACAACGGCGAAGAATACGCCGTGAAAGGAATCCCCTATGACGAAAACCATCCGAAAGATTTTGAATCCCTCCGGGTATAGGGGTGAACCTCGCCCAAAAGTCAAACCAGGAACCACATTCCAAACCAAAGGGCGAACACTAAAAATTGCCCCCAATAAAGTAGAAGCACCCAAGAAGAGGGGGTGCCACATTCCAGGGCACCCCCTCGACCTAGACCTACGAATCAACACCGGCTACCGTGCGCCAACCATGTTTGGTATCGACCTTATGGCATCGACCCACACGGTAACCAGCCGCTTCACACCAAGCCTAGACCAACACGCTGGCATATTCTGGAACGGCTCAGAAGAAGAACTCCATGAAATCGTAGAGAACATCGTAAGCAACCCTATAACCCGCAACCACGCGGCAACATGGGAAGCGCCTGCCCGAATCATCGACCTAACCCCCAATGGCGACTTCACGGAGCACAACTTTGCAGAAAAGGTCATCACCAAATCCTACTATTCACACCAGCCAGGCGAAGAACTAGAAGTCATAGACTACCTATATGACGTTCTTACCGAAATCAAACGCAGGTGCGAATCAGCTAAAGTAACCTCACCACCCTGCAAACACTACGACCTCATCATCCTATGGGTAACAGCAGAACAAACCGAACACCTAGCAGAGCAACGAACAGAAAAACTGAACACCCTACTAGAAGAAGGCGGAACCTACCACATCCCCCTAATCTTCTTCGTAATGGGCGACCCACTAGAAGCAGACACCTTCACAAAAATGCTCACCAAAGCACTATTCCTCGGTGAACGTAGCAAAGAATACATCTACGAAACGCTCAATGAATACAGTATAGAAACCACCGGCAAACCCATCAAAGTCTACGAAACCCTAGCGCACCGATACCCACTAGGATACGAACCCATATGGAAAGAACGCCAAGGCAAATTTACACTAGCCACCCTATACACGCTCAAGAGCCACGGCATGTCACTCAAAGGCGTACAGAAAGCCGAAGCCCAAGCCCACAACAAAACCGTATGGAACGACTTCCTATCATCCCTACCAAGCGTCGAACAGTAACACCCAAAGGAACACGCAACATGACAAACCAAGAAACAGAAACCGCAGAAACCGAAGACACTACACCAGTCATCGACTTCAACGACCTACCCCACGACGGAACACAAGAAATCTACAGCGTCACCGAAGTAGTCACAATTGGCGACCTCACCGAATACGACTGGGTATTTGACGAGAACATGCTACCCCAACCCATCAAGCAAATCTACGATACGCACATCCCAGCCGAACAGTACAAGTTCAAAATTAACAAGACGGAGGCCAACGGGAAAGACGTTGTAAGCTCTTACGGCGGAACGCACCTCATCAAGTTCGCCACCGAAGCAGACCGAAACCTATTCCACACCCGCGTCCAATTCGTCCGCAAAACACTCAAAAAGCTCAGCAAGAAATCCATCAAAGAACTAGAACGCATTGCCGCCGACAAAGAATGGAAATACCAGCCATGCACCGGGCAAAGCCTCTTCATGGAAATCTCACCCCACACATGGCCAACACTATACTGGGACGGTGAAACAGACCACGAAGATGCCTCAAACCTGCGCGACGTAATCAACCGCGTACTCGAAGCAATCGGCCCCATCACCGAAGACACCAAAAACTACATCGATTACATGGAAAGGTTCTACCCCGAAAGTAACGAAGCAGGCGAAGACCTCCTAGAGAACAAGAAAACCGCTGTAGAACTCGGATACGACCCACACATCGCGGCACAGCAACTACTAATCATGCTCAAGCCCCGCAAATACGCCAAGAAATACTTGGACATGAAACTACCCCCCTGGTGGTGGAACAACCCATCTAAATACAAGTACGCCGGAATTGAGATAGGACACGTCAAAACAGTAGGTGAAATCGCGGAAGCAGTAGCGCGAGGCTACATAACCTTTGAAGAACTAGAGCTCCCAGGTGTAACTCTTGAGAAGAGTAGCGAACTAACTCCTACAACTGATATTCTAGATAAGCAAGAAAAAGAAGAGCCACAAGAATAAAGTCGTGGACGAGCAGAAAGGTCACAGATTGACTGCTACAGAATCCAAGCGCCAACACATCGAACTTCAACAGTGGGCAGTTGGAGTAGCCCTCGCAGACCCCGAAGAGCAAATCCCCGCCTTCCTCGCAAAAGTACACCCTAAAGCTATCACAGAGCCCACCCTAACCCCCGTGGTTAAAGGCATCAAAGCTATCATGGACGACACAAACCGTCCACCCACAGGGAAAGACGTTGCACTATGGCTCCAAGCCCACGACACCCCCGGCCTAATCACAGCCGGGGGTGAACAGGGCATCTCCAACCTTGTAGAAGCAGGTGAAGAGGCTATCTTCAGCATCAACAACGTTGGAACACTCTACGACGCACTAAACGCCGCCGCCTACCATGCAGAGCTAGAAGCTCTCACAAGCGCCTTCTATAACCAAGTACGTCAAACACCCCCTAGTGAGCTAGACAAGTTCGCAAACAAGGCGTTAAACGACCTCAAGAGCCTCAAGGCATCATTCGCTACAGATGTGAGTGAATATGTTCACAGTGCATCTGAAATCATTGACGAAATCGACCAAGAGCTAGAAGACGCACGCAACGGTAAAGGCACGGTAGGCATCCCCCTAAATAACTTCCCGCGCCTCAGTGACTACATAGGTGGTCTACGCCCTGGCAACCTAACTATCATTGCCGCCCGCCCAGGCAAAGGTAAAACAACCTTTTGTAGTAACATTGTTGCGCCACTCAGTGAAGCAGGACTCAGTACACTCTTCTTCTCAATCGAGATGAAGAAGACTGAAATCATGAAGAACATTATCGCTTGCCGATACGGTCTACCCTCACGTGACTTCAACAGTGAATACGGTCTACCTCCTGAGAAGCAAGCCGCTTACGACCAGTTCAAAGAAAGCATTAGGCATTGGAAGCTTAACGTTGCAGAAAAGGGCGGTATCGACATTGAAGAAGTACGACAGCTTGCCCGCCGCCAAGCAGAATCAGAAGAAGGTCTAGATGTTATCATCGTAGACTACATTCAGATTGTTAAGACCGACGACCCTAAAGCACACACGGGTGACCAGGAAAAACTCGCATACGTCACATACGAGCTGAAATACCTGGCACTAGAACTGGACGTGCCTATCGTCGCAACATGTCAGCTGAACCGCGCTAACACCAACGAGAAAGACCTACCTCCTACACCGTCAAGTATCCGTGGTTCAGATGCCATTCTACAGGCGGCAAGTCACGTTATCGCACTACACCGTGACGACGACGAAGACCCACATGTGACTCAAGCAATTATCCTAAAGAACCGTAACGGCCCATCCAATATCACTATCCATATTGATACGGCACTAAACATCTGCTTCTTCGCTGAAGACATGAACGAAACCATTACTCAGTTCAAGGGTGGCGGCGCTACTGCCCAAGAGTCACCGCAATCCAGCTACCAGCTACGACCCGGAAGTTTCTAAGTAAATGCTAATACCAGGAATCGACTACGTACCACTAGCAGGGCTAGACACCCCAGGGCTTTATGACCCCAACATCAAGACTAAAGAGTTCATGTCCGTCTACGTGAATCACGTAAAGCCACACAGTACCTACCGTAACTACTTCAATCGGTACGACCACGGGCGCATCTACCGAACAGTTAAGACACTATTCAAAGAGTACGTCCTGAATCGAAAGTTGCTGACACCAGCAGATTTTTCAGTTATCCTAGAAGAAGTGTATAAATCAGAAATGATACTAACCCCCGGCACCTTCGCCGCCCACTACAAAGGGCACAAGCCAAAAGATGAGAGGATACAACCCTAATGGGTGAAAAGAACCCCGGTACAAGCAAGCGACTACAGGCACTAGCCAGCACCCTCGAAGCAGTAGCCGCAAAAACAGAGCCCGCAACAGCAGGTAAGCCAGCGGGAATCATTAGGCACAACACTATTGACCCCGCGAAACTGCAAGCGACCATCAATGAGATGCGGGCTAAAGGTGCCGCACAAATCAGCTTGAACGAAGCGGAGCTCATCAAGGAAACCACTCGCACCTTCGAGGAAAAAATCATCCCCAAGCTTTACCGGGGTAAAGTGTCCCTACCTGACCTGGCACGTAACTCATCACGCAACATTGCGGAAATGGCTAACAATATCAAGTCTATCTTGGATACAGACCCGAACGAGCCGCAACCCCTATTCATCCACTCACCAGACATTATGGTAGACGCTAACCTACACGCCTGGGGTGCAGTCATGTGCTACGTGGCGCGCGGAATCCTCAACGACAAGAAGTTCCTGAAAGTTAATGAAAGTGAACTCCTCGCCAAGAACCGCGCAGGGTACATCGAAACACAAAAGAATGTGGCACTAGCTGAACAAGAGGCTAAAGTAGTCCTATTCAGCGCTTCCGACGTGGACACATACACCCAAACCGAAGCCACAACCCTAGCAACACTATTCAAAGGGTGGGCTGAGGAACAAGTGGCAATCATCATCGTTTCACCCCGCCCGTTCAACCTATGGCTGAAACGTCTACCCCGAGACGTGCAACCAATCCTCAACACCCTATACATGGGACACGTAGTTGAACCGGCAACACCCCAAACAGGTACAATGGAACAGAGCGGACTGAATCACTCAGTCCTCAACATCCTCCAATAACCCAAATGACAGGAACAACACGACAATGACATCCGAACAGACTATCCGAATCACAGCGACCATCGAATCGTTCGACACCGCCCTGAAATGGGTGCTCGACGCTAAGCCCGACACCATTACCGTAACCATCGACCCGGAAACCAACACCGCATCTCTAAGGCACACAAGCAAGATGGGTTCGCCCGTGCCCGGATACCACGAACACCCCATCACACCTGAAACCATCGCAGGCGACAGGAAAGTATCAGCGCACCTCGCAGACCCGAACCAGCTACGCCAGGCACTCAAGCTGGCATCATTCACCGCCGAAATGTGCACCTTGTCAATCACCCTAAACGGCAACGAGGTACGCGAAGCAGTAGTGACCGCCGGTGTACACAACACCTTCAGGCTAAGCACCTCAACACTAGCCCGCAACCCCCGCCCTGTAACCGCCAATGTTGGCTCCCTACCTACCTATGGTCTAGCCCAGGGAATTAAGGTAGCCCGCTCCGTCAATAACGGCGACGACCAGAACAGCCTCTATGTCATCTTTAAGCTTAATGATGAGAATGAGCTTGAGGTCATGGCATCGACTAGCGCTGGTAGGGTTGCTGTGCTAATGTACAAGACCCCGTTCACCCCGCCGCTAGTTCTCGACGCACACGAGGCAAGCAAGATGGAAATCATCAAGGCAGGCGTGAGTATCCTACCGGAAACCAAGAACTTCAAGGGCGAAACCGTGGAAGTTCTAGTATCTGAACAGTATCTCGGGTTCCGTGACAGTGAAACCGGCGCAATTGCACTATATGAGAACCGCAACGTACCCCAGCAGTTCATCCAGTCATTCCGCACCTTCATCCTGGACAAGCGAGGATACGAGTTTGAACAGAACGCAGAGGTAGATGTGGCTAACCTGAAGTTGGCGCTACAGGCTATGCACTCCGCTGACAAGGAAGCAACAGAAACCTCTATCATCTTTGACCAAAGCTCAAATATGCAGGTCAAGCTGGGTGAATGGGTGGTAGACCTACCCGTGAATGATGAAGGAATCACAACCCCCTTCACCGCAAAAGTCCAGTACGTGCCGCTAAGCCTGTTCGCAACAGCGCACATTGCACCCAAGTGTACCGTATCTTTCCTACCCGAAGGTAAAGAAGGCGGCGAGCGTCTACTGATGACACACAGTAGCTCCAACGAAGCATCAACTCTATTCGTGGTTACAAGTTGCTCCACAGTAACTACTAACTAGGAAAAGATAGCCCCATAAGAAGCATGAACAGCCAATACATCTACATGTTGCCAACAATGCTCCTTATGGGGCTTTTCCTTGTCGCAAACGCAACAGGCGCACCCGACTGGGTTAAACCCCGCCGAAAAGCGCACTGGGTATGGTTGCGGATACATGCCATTGCCCTAATTCCAGCTATCGCCGTAGCAACAGCCCTAGCGCACCACCCCTGGTACGAAGACAACATTGTTGCCCGAACCGGTGCCGCCTTCCTCGCATACACGTTCATATGGGCAACCCAAACCGATATTTCCTACCGAAAAGCAAGCGGAACACACCTCATGCAAGGGTGGGTAGTATACCTCATCGTAGCCGCTATCACGCAAGACATAATGACTGTCACACTGTCCATAAGTGCACTAGTGCTAGGCGGAATCATTCGTCACTGGTGGGCATCAGACGCAACCCTGACAGTTGTAGCACTAAGCTACGTTGCCCCTATCGCGGTATCGCACCCCATCGTTGGGCTAGTAAACTTCGTTGCCCTAGCACTAATTCTCATCGCCTACACCGTAGCTAAAATCTACAAAAAACAGCATAAGCACCTGAAAATCCCGCTTGCACCCATACTACTCACACCCTTCACCCTAGTGCCGCTACTAGCGCTATTGCCCGTCGCTATAGCATAGAATAAGACCCACAGATAAATAAGATAGGAAAACATGAGTACCGAAGTCGAGATTGTAGACCCAGGAACAAGCACCCCCGCCCCGGTGAAGATTGAAGCCGAAGAAGAAACTTTGACGGTAGAAGACGCTAATAAAATCACGGAAGCTATTAGCCACACTACCGGTGCCCTTTGGTCACTTCTATACACGGCACACAGCCGGAAAGCGCACCTTGCCCTCGGGTATAAGACCTGGAACGAGTATATTGACGAAAAATTCGGTATTTCCCGCTCAGCCGCACACGCCCTAGTAACCCAAGGTGCCGTAATCGAAACCCTAACATCTGTGGCACCCGAAGGCACTAAGCTACACTTCACCCAAGCACAGGCACGCGCCGTTAAGAAGTCACTAGATGCTGTGGCTTCAATCGCCGCTGAACGCACCGTAGGTAAGACCCCTGAAGAAGCCCAAGAAATCATTAACGAAATCGTGGCAGAGCGCGAAGAGCAAGATAAAGCCGATAGGGAAGCACTCAAGGCTAAGCGTGAAGCAGAACGACAGAAAAAGCTCGAAGCCGAACGTGAAATGTATGAAGCGGTAGCAACCCAAATCATCAACCAAGCCGCACAAGAAGCAGGGTACAGCCTAACAGGTGAAGATGCAGGTCAAGCAGGGGAGTACAGCCTAACAGCGGACACGGAAGAATCAGACATCTCAACCGCCGAAGTTGCCGATAACCCTGAGCCTAAAGAGCCGCAATCAGAGACTAACCGTAAGGCAATCGCACTGCGCGGACTATACACCGCCATTGGGCATGTTAGCGCAATCCCAGAACCTCAAGAAGCGCTCAGCATCATTCCGCAAGAGCGAATCAGTAAGACCCACAGTGAACTTTCCGAGATGGAACAGAAAATCCATGACATTATCGTTGCGCTAGAAGACAAATACGGTAAGAGTATCCTTACTCGAACCATGACCAGCTAATTACGAAAGGCACCAAAGACCTATGCCCCGTGCAAAACTTGCAGGCGGAATCAGTGGAAAAGCTTCACGCCTAGCCCGACTAGGTAACACCCTCGCACAGAACGCTGAAAGTGACGAAGTAACCACCGAAACACCTATCACCACCCCCGAGACGACACTCTACCAAGAGCCAGAAATCCATGAAGACACCCTAGCTCAAGAAGAGAACAGTATTACTACCGAGCAGGAAACCCTGGAACCTGTAGAGGCTATCGCGGATACAGAAGACAACCAAGAAACCCTGTATGATACTGAAACGGAAGAAGTAGAAGAGACACAGGAAGAGTACACCGAAGAAGAAGCAGGCGAAGACGAAGCGGAAGAGCAAGAAGTTACACCCACCTACGGGTACTACCAAGAAGACACAGAAGAAGAAACTGGTAGTGACTACATGCCCAATGCCGAGGAACCCGCCGTTGAGGTTGAAGACCAAGACGAGACAAACACCATTGGCGAACAGGTAACTGAGGTGGTAGAGCCTACAGTGGAAACCCCCAAGGTGAACATTGCCCTAGATGCCCTAACACAGGTTAAGCTCACCATTGCGCTAGTCGAAATCCTTAGCGCCCTCGACCCATCAGACCTTGAAGGCATAAATATTCTACTAGGCAACCCTACAAGCACCGAACTAGCAGAAACAGTTACCGCAATCGTCTCAGACCCCGCAGGTACAGAAACACTACTAGAAACCGTTGCACCCCTTGCAGAGATTGACCGAGAAGATACAGTCCTAGCCGCCGTCAAATACTACGCCCTACTCATCAACGAGTACGACGAATCAACACAGCGGAACCTGGCAACCATCCTACTAGATGAAGCACCCGAAGACGCGACACTAGCTCTCGAAAGCCTAGCCGTAGCACTCGCCAAGGCACCCGCATCCATCTTTGACGTAGCAACCCAAATCAGGGGCGCACTACAAGGCATCTAACATATAATTAAACAGTTAATATTCACATTAGGTGGAGCGCTCACTAAGAGTTGTTCCACCTAATGTGTTATCATTGAGTGTGAAACTATTTTGCAAGTAACGAGAAAGGTGAAGCATGGGAGCTCTGGAGTTCGCAAGCAATGAATACAGCACCAACCTACAAACCACCATTAACCCTGAATCTGTACGCCCCTATGACATTGTAGTGGGCGCATCAAACACGCAACTCCATCTAACATCCACCACCTACACCAACGTCACCGGCGGTGACACTCTACGCACCCTATACATGCGAGCACAAGAAACCGGTGGTTGCACCTTTACACAAGATGCAACAGGTAAGCTTGTGACTGTCTCAATTGACGCAAACAACCTAGAAGCAACCCATATGGTAGCCGAACTTCTAGCCGCAACCGCAAGCTCAACCCGAATCGTCGGTGACATCCAGGCCTTCTATGACAGTATGCCCTGGAAAGCAGTCGCATACTACAACCCGACCACCGGCGAAAAAGGCGACGCATCACACATTACTGTCGCGTCACTGAACCCCTGGGGAATCAATGAGGTAACTTTCAAGTACCTCCGCAACCTTGGAGGCTGGAAGACCAAGGAAAGCAAGAACGTATGGCGTGTACCTGCAAACAAAATTATCAAGCTCATTCAGAGTAACCAGGCGGGAGAGCGTGGAATCGCAATTACCCGCTCCATTGCTGAGCTTATGGTTGGTAACATTGACTTCGACGGCAAAATCCTCAGCCTACAGGAAACCCCCGTTAAGGCACTAAACTTCGCTAAGTATGACACGCGACCCCGAAACTCAAAACGAGAAAAGGGTAAGACTCTAACCGAATCGCTCGCCAAATCAGGTTACGGTTCGGTGTTTGATGTTCTCTATAACCGCCCTAACCGATACCTTGACCTGTCTAACCCTGCTACTAACCTTCATGGTCTAATGATTGGTGATAACGCCTACATTACCGGCAAGATTAACAGCTGGACGACCATGAACAGCGGCAAGGGCGCATACTGCCACGTGCAAACCGCTGACACTGAAGTCCTAGTGACTTTCTGGGGGCCTAGTCAGTGGCGAGAAACTAAATACCCCGCCGGTACTAACGTGCTAATTGGTGGCAAGGTCAGCTATTACAAATCAATTGCGCTCACCGGCGACTTCATCGACACACTAGATGTAGCAGATACCAGTAACCCGTATGTGCCCATCTACGCACAGTCACCTTCTCGCGGAATCACTACAGACCTCATCTCAAACCTACTTCGTGAAGCTCTAACGCGCCTAAACGTAGAAGGTAACCAAGGGATAGAGCAAGAAGAATACTGGGCTGAGGACACCCTACCCGAAGGTATCCACACCATCAAAGATGCACTACAGCTACTTCACTTCCCCCAAAAGGAAGAGGACATCCGCACAGCAATTGAGTCTCTAGCATGGTATGAGCTTGTACGCCTCCAAGTAATCATCCAAGGTGCCCAAAAGAAGAGTGACATCTCGCAAGGTATCGAGAATAGTGGCGCACCTGACGGGTATGTTCAGCATGTCATCAACAACCTACCCTACAGTCTTACCGGCGACCAGCAGGCGGCACTTAAAATCATTCAGGAGCGCATGGCGGACAATAAGCCAATGGACGCTCTACTATCAGCTGATGTTGGGTCAGGTAAAACCATCGTCCAGATTCTAGCCGCCCTCAACGCGGTAGATTCGGGTCGTCAAGCTGTTATTGTTGCACCCACGGACATTCTTGCTAAGCAGATTCATAAAGCCGCTACAGTGGCTCTGGAAGGCGTAGAAGACCTAGAAGCCGTCTACTTGTCTGGCTCCATGAAAGCCGCTGATAAAAAGAAGGTGTTCAAGGGTCTGAAAGAAGGCGACATCCGCCTCGTTGTTGGCACTCATACGGTACTAACAGCACCAGACTTTGATAATCTAGGCTTCGTATGCTTTGACGAACAGCAAAAGTTTGGTGTAGAGCAAAGGGAACGACTAACCATTGCACGCAAAGACGGAACTATCCCTGACTTCCTGACCGCAACCGCTACTCCTACACCTCGAACCGTAGCTCAAATGGCATACGGTCAAGTCGAGTTCATCCAAATCAAGGAAAAGCCCGCCGGTCGAAAGCCAGTAGAAACAGAATGGGTACCCGCAAAACACAGCGACATTCTCAATGACATTGTTCACCCCATGTGGTGCGACCTGAACAGTGAGATTGCCGCCGGGCACCAAGCCTTCATCATTGCACCCAGGGTGGAAGAAACCTCAGACGCGCCTAGCGTAACCGAGCTGAACAACGAACTGAAAACGGTTCTACCCACCGCACGTATCGGAGTAGTGCACGGCAAAATGAAAGTAGCCGAACAAGAAGAAGTAATGAACAGCTTCCGAAACGGCGAACTAGACGTACTCATCGCCTCAACCATCATCGAGGTCGGTGTAGACGTACCAGGCGCAACCCGTATCGTAATCATGGGTGCTGAACGACTCGGAGCTTCCAGCCTACACCAGCTACGCGGACGAGTAGGACGAAATGACCTGCCCTCCAAATGTTGGCTAGTAACCCCCGCAGAAAGCAAAAGCGCACAAGCCCGCATGAACGCACTAGTCGAACACAGCGACGGATTCGCTATTGCAGAAGCAGACACAGTTACACGCGGAGAAGGTGACATCCTCACACAAAGCCAGCACGGAACCAACAAAAACAGGTTCCTGCGACTCAACGAGCACCGACACCTAATCCCAAGTGCCATAGAATCAGCAACACGCATCCTAACTAACCCCACACACGGCAAACTAGCACTGCAAGACGCTGAAAAATTCTTCGACAACCTAAACGACCTGTAAGGAACGTAAGCAACATGGGGAAAGCCCTAGACACACTCATGATTCCCATAGAGTACGTGATTCAAAACGCGCGCGACCGTGGACGAACACACATCAGGCGAATCATGATAGCGTGGAATACACGCAACAAGAAACAAATTGCAATATGGGTAGGAACCCTACTGTTCGGCATAACCACAGGTGTACTACTCGACATCTACCTTTCACATGCACTATGGGCAAACATCCTGCGAGCCCTAGTATCAGGCATACCCCTCATCTACTCGACCGCAACCCTGTGCTACCTCATCTCATACATAATAGGGGAAACCCTGACAGAGAAAACCGAGGGCGAATGGGTGCCACTCAAAGAGCGGAACTGGGCAAGCTTCAAAGCCCGTGTAGCAGTAGTAGCGGCAACCGCCACACTCCTGTGTACAATGTGCATCTTCATTCCCGAAGGAACGCACCTATGGTCAGTCATCAACTCCTGTAGCCTCGGCTTCACCCTAGCCCTATGCACGTTCCTACTCACAACAGAAGACGAGCAGGACGCTAAAGCATTTGGTGTACGTGACCAGCGCACACAAGAAATTGACGCGGCTCTAGAAGAGTTCAAGGAAAACGTCGAGAAACGCAACGCAAAAGCCAAAGAGCAGGCAGAACGCCGCCGTGCGGCAAGGCGTGAAAGGTTCTTCGGACGTTCCAAAGAGAAAGTGGAACAACCCGAAGAAGTAAACGAATAAACCAAACAAACAACAATGCCGGGAACCCTATAAACACGGGGCTCCCGGCATTGCTATACCCACTATATATGTAATCTCACCCCTAAACTTTACAAGGACTATAAAACATGGCACCACACGACGAGCAATGCTGGATACACCGACTTATGCGAACACAAGGCGAGTGTGACGACGCACTCATGGGGCCAGCTCACGCCGCAACCGGTGTAGCCGCGTTCCTAGCCGTACTAGCATTTGGTGCAACATTCACAGCTTACTTCGTTACCAACTCACCAACTGTAGGAATATTCGCACTCTCACTACTAGCTTTCGTAGCAGGTGCCCTAATCCCCGACTTCGATAACACCTCATCCACAGCGAAATCAGCAATGGGTATCTTTGGTGAACCAATCACAGCACTATTCCGTGAAAGCTCACGCCTAGTACAAACAATCCACACCAAAGCTGACGCTAAATCCCGCGCCAAATCACACGACTACCTACACCGTGGCTTTTGGCACTCACTCATGGGAGCTGTAGCACTAGCACTCGTTGTGAACTTTGCCACCAGTAACCCTATTGCGACCGCCTTTAAGCTACCACTAGGATTTATTGGCATCCATAATCTAGGTGCACTCATCGCCGCCATTATCTGCCTAGCCGCCATGCACATCGCCCTATCAGGTCTAAACATTGGCGCACTCAAGGGCGGTAAGCACCTCAACTCAATGGTAACCTTCATTCTTTCCCTAGTAATCACAGGTGCCCTATTCGCCTCAATCCCCGCTGGACAGTACACCTGGATAGGGTACAGCATGGGCGCAGGTGCTGTAGTCCACATCATCGGTGACATGTTCACTAAATCCGGTGTACCCCTACTCGCACCTATCGTGCCGCGCAAAGGTAAACTGTGGTACACCTACAGGGTAGCAACCTACGACGCGAAAAGCCCCTCACTTAACTCAGGTGTGCTATGGCTCAGCATAGGAATTAGTGTCCTATCACTCCTGGTTCTTCTACCTCGAATCTTTGGGCACTAACACAGAAACCGAACAGACTGAAGGAAAAAACATGACCCCAGTAATCTTCGTACTAGTCATACTGCTACTAGCCCTAGTAGGTGCCCTCTACTACGCATGGCAAGCACTAAACATGCTTTCGGATATTCTAGCGAAACGTGAAGAAGCAACAGCTGAAATTGTGACCATCGTAAACCAGATGAGCCACAAGAAGTACGCCGCCTACGGTGCGGTAGGAATCCCATTCAAGAGCCCCGCATGGGATAGCGTCGCAACGATTACCCAGACAGGAACCGGAGGTAGTGACACCACCGCCGAACATCAGTTCACGCAACACGTTACCCGAATCATCAAAGAAACCCTATGGAACGGTGACACGGAAGTAAGTATTGATGCGCGCCGCGAATACGACAGGTGGTACGAAACAGAAATCGCACCCCTCATCACCCAACTAGTAGAAGCCTCCAATAAGTACAACAACATTAACAAGACAATCAGCCACAACCGCTTCTTGGACGCACTAATCACCAGGAAATACGAGGCAACCATCAATGAAGACTAAAGTAACCCGCAAGAACAAGACAGCCGCTCCTAAAGGAACCAAGCGGAAGACCCAAACTAAAAAAGGGCACGACATCGCCTACTATAAAGATGTTGTAGACCCCGAGGAACTTGAAGAGTACCTAGAATCAGGGCGATACCTACTATTTAAAGACATGCCACGCCGCGCACAAAAACGCGCTGTAGCACAGTTCAAAAAGAAGCAAGCCCTGAACAGTAAATCAGTTAAGATGATGTTCGACCACCTCAAATACGGTTCACCCGTCCTCTACGACACGCAAGAAGAAACGCTGACACTACCAATCAGTAAGCCAGGACTAGACGGCGAAGGTCACTCAAACATCAACATCAGCACCGACCTCGTAAGCCCCGGAGCACTTGAAGCCGCCGCCGCAATCTACCTGCCAGGACTACGCAAAGTCATGACCAAGGCAGAAATTGAAAAAGCCCGCGCCGTAGAAAAAGAACGACAAAAGGCAGAACTACTCGAAGACGGCGACGCAATCGACCAAGCCCTACTCGAAGAATGGTTCAAGATGGAACAGGCAAGCGACTACGTGCCACCCGCCAAGCCAGAATTTGAAGGACAACGACTTCTCAGCAAAGAAGAAGTGCTCGCCGCCGTTAAGAAAGGTAAAGCCGACGGCGAACGAGTATCTGGCTACCGTAAGGAATGGGATAAGTAAACATGGAAGACTTCAAGAACGCAATCATATTCTTCAGCCTACTAGCCGGTGCATACTTCTTCTTCACCGGCACAGAGATAGGTCAAGACATTGTAGTTAATGTACTTCATTGGTTCCATGAACACCCAATCTTCAACGATTAATGATAGGATAGTATCTGGAAATAAAATCTAAGAAGAACGGACACCCAAGCCGATGAATAACAGCTACGCAATGGCAGGCTATGAAGCACCGGTATACGCAGTATTCAACAAGAATAATACTTGGAACACCGCCGCCGGACACGTATCCTCATGCCTCTACACCTACAACGACCTGCAACGCAAAGTCTACGAGGTACTACCGGAAGCAGAGCGGGAAGTAAGCCTGTTCCCCCATGCGACCGTAGCATACATGACCGAAAAGTTCGTTACCCTAGTGAACGACATTCAGCTACACTACCAGTTCTACGTAAACCGCATGAACTACATTTACATGACCGAACCCCAGCTTAGGGGACTCAAAAATGCTGGAAGTAGCATGAGGGTACAAGCAGTAGCACGCCAAGCACAAGAACAATTCCACCCACTAACCTACGACATCATCACAAGCCACCACAAGGCAGGCGATACGGCAACCATTGACGCATGGGTGGAAGAAATTAAGCAGACCGCAACAAAGATGCTCATCGACATTGCCGAGGTATTCTTCAAGACAGTAAGCGAACTACCCACCCCACCCGAAGGGGCATACGCTGGAGAAGACACCCAAATCTTCCAAGAGCAATCAATTGAAAATAACTACAACGACAACGAATATGTAGAACCAGAATCCGTACCAAGCGACGTATTCTAAAAAAACCCAAGGCGGCGGCCAAAGCTCAAGAAAACCAGCTTTGGCCGCCAACTAACTCCCCACCAACCCCAAAGGCAGAACCACATGGCAGAAACACCACGCACCATAGAACTAGTACTAGACATCCCCACCTGCATCGTCTTCACAGCAAACAACGCCCTCAACCACCGCGTAAAAGCTAACCGAGTTAATGCCCTACGAGGCCTCGCATCACACCACGCAACCCAACACCTAAAGAAAAACCCAAACTTCAAACCCTTCAAACACTACACCGTACACTTCGAGGTGCTAGGACACAACAGGGGAACACACCTAGACCCCAACAACTATGCCCCAACCCTCAAGGCACTCATCGACGGCGCTACCGGCAGGTGGTGGGAAGACGACGACGCAACACACCTAGTACACTACTCATGTAGCTACGGTGGATACTACAAATCACCCAAAGAAGACCCCATCAAATACAGGCGGTTCCACATCACCATCACAGAATACGAACCAGGGCAACCCATAACACAAAACATCAACCCCATCCTAAAACCAATCGAGCGACCAGACCTAGACGACAAGGCTAAAGAATGGTCTTTCAACCCCGAAGAAGACCACGACCTAATACCCCTCACCGAAGAAGACAAAAAATATGACCCCAACAACGGGCTTAAAATGTACAAAAAACTAGTAGCCACCGAACTACGCAAAAAGACAACCCCAAAACCCGAAGCGGCGGCGGCACTAGCACCCAGCGAAATAGAAGAAAAGCCCCTCATAGAATTTTGCCCACCACAAGACGGAGAAGAACCGCAAGAACCAGCAAACCTTGATTGGTAGAACCACCCCCCAGGCTATGTAATAAGAAGCTAAAAACAGTAACCCCGCAAACCTAGAAGGCAAAGGCAGACATGAGTAAAGACCCCACCGTTCTTAACGTTACCCAAGTATTCAGGCGTGAACAGCGCCTATGGGCTGTAGGTAAAGACGTTTCCCTCAAGCAAATTGGTGGTTCGGTAGCCTTCAGTACTCTAGGCATGTGGGGTGCCTGCTTTGGTGGTCTAACCCTCATCTTTGCCGGTATCCTATACATCTTCGTAGGTATGCCAGACCTACCCACCTCACTCATCGTAGGTGCAATACCCGGCGCTCTCATAGGTGCCGCCCTGACATGGTTCCTCAACACACCAAAAGAAATCTTCGGTGGTGAAACACTATACGTATACCTCGTCGGATACTTCAAATGGAAGCAAGAAGCCCGCATGTACCTAGACGGGTACGAGCAAGACCCGAATATCAACCAAATCTACCGTATCGACGCAGAAATCCAACTACCCCCAGCGCCCAAGAAGACACAGTAAAAGGAACACCGCATGTCCACGTACAAACCAGACCAGCCCGTAGTAATCGGATACGCAAACAGTGTGCCAGCCTCAAAAACCCTATTCAGCCTACACTCAGCAAACAAAAGCAACAAAGCGCCCATCACCCTAGTAACCGGAAACACCGGTAGCGGCAAAACCTATTGTATGCTATGGCTAACCACCCTAGCCGCAATCCAAGGCGCAACCATCGTAGGTATCGACTGGAAAGGTGACCTACTGAAACTCGCAGGCGCAGAAGACATCACAGGTGTACCCGTCCGCCGCGCCAAAATCGACCCCACCGACCCAGAAAACATAGGTATCCTTGACCCATTCATCGTATTCAGCCACGGCGAAGACAAAAAGCAAATCGAATCCGATACCGTAACAGCCGTACTAGCAGTACTGCAAGCACTCCTACCAAACTCAGTGAACGACGACATCATCGTAGGACAAATCAGCAACACGGTACGAGACATCCTGAACTTCCACAACGACGAAAAATGCATGATAGCGTTCCTAGACGAACTGCAACGCACCGCATCGCTCATTGACGACCCGGTAGGTAGGAGTAAGCTATTCGGATTTGCTAAAGCCGCACGAAATGCACTCACAGCCGGAGCTGGAGAAATCCTAAGCGCCGAACCCGATAAGGGCGAACCCAAATACATTAAATTCCAGCCCGGCATCACCGTCATCGACCTATCCGACCTACACGAACTACCAAAGACAATTGACGAGCTCAAAGACCCCAGCAAAGCCGTAGGTCAAGCAATCATGACCATGCTAACCCTGCTAATCCGTCAAAGCATGTTCCGACTAGACGAATCAATCCGAAAAGTCCTAGTAGTAGACGAAGCCTGGTCAATCATCACCAACCCCACCGGTGCCGCCCTCATCGACACAACAGCACGCCTCGGACGTTCCAAAAACCTAGCACTACTACTAGGAACACAGAACTACACCGACATCTTCAACGAACGCACCCGCCTAAACAAGGCATTTGCAAGCACGCACTTCGCCTTCAATAACTCCGAAGACGACGCAATAGTAGCCGCAAACGCAATGCAAGTTAAAGGTGATGCCGCCGCCCAAGTCATCGAAGCAATAACAACACTACCCCAAGGGTGGTGCCTCATGCGAGACATCCGAGGCCGCCGAGGACAAGTCCGAATCGACATCTGGCTAGAAGAACTACCTGAAATATTCAACACCAACCCCCTAGCCGACAACACATAACAACAGTTGAAAGGTACCCCAAAACACCATGCTACCACCCAATATCGTCTACATCAGTGGAAAAACCCAATATGATGCCCTCGAAAACCCGAATAGCCCACTAAACTCCGAAGCACGAGACGAAGTGGTAGACGCGGCATGGTATCGCGACATGATAGAAATCCTCATGCCGCCCATCGAACCCAAAAAAGGGCCACTAGAACCCTGGGTTGCAGAAACAATCTATCCCGTCATTGACGAAGAAGAAGAAGGCGCACCCCGCCGCTCAAAATTCCTCGGAATCTTCGCAACCCTAGAAGAGTTTGTAGAAGCCTTCACCGCAGACCCGCCCGAAATCCCGAACACCATCGACTGCTTCATCGTCCACTCAGACTACCTAGTAGAACTAATTGACGAAGTAACCGTCAAAGCCGGGCGAGACACAATCTACGGGTACCTACGCGACATCATGGAAACCACCCCGCTATTCGTAGTGCAAGCCTCCGTGAACGCCGAACAGTTCAGCATGTACCAAGACGCAATGAACGAACTGTCCGACTACCTCATCAACGCACAAGTAGACCTCGGCGTGTACCCATACCCAATCGAATGGACAACATACGATAAAGAAAACCCCGAAGCGGAATGGGACTTCTACCCCGGTCACGTCATCGCCAACAACTTCTACAAAGCAATCCTAGAATACATCGACCGGGCACCCGAAAAAAACGACGCTTTCCTAGCCTTCCAAGGCCTACTAGTCTACCGAACCGACACGGAACTAGCATCCATCCAAGGTGAAGTAAGCCCCGACGAACAACACATCAACGGGTCACCCTACATTGGGCGCTGTGTCACCATCACCTCTAAAAAAGGTGGAACCGGTAAAACCACAACATCACTAGGACTAGCAAACGCCCTAGCAAAATACAGTCAAAAAGCCGTAGAAGAAGGACGCGCCAAAACCCCCCTCAAAATCATCGTCATCGACCTCGACCTGCAAGACGGACAAGTAGGATACGACACAGGCAACCAAGCCAAAACCGTAGTAGGTATCTTTGACGACTTCCGCTCAGAATACCGCGTACTAGGCGAAGACCCCGAAGAAGACTGGCGTATCATCAACGACAACATCAACCACAACACCCGTGTAGGAGTAGACACACTACTAGCACCCGAAAACCCAACCGACCTCAACGACCTACGACCACCCTTCTACCGCACCATCATCCAGGCAATCCGCGAACACTACGATATTGTCATCATTGACACATCAGTGCTACTCAACGACCCCTACATGAAAGAGTGCGCCTACCCACTAACCCACAAGCTGTACTATGTGACACAGCCACACTTCAAGCCGCTAATCACCATGAAGCGACAGTTTGTGTACGGTCTAGGCTCAGGACGACACGGCGGAGGAATGGAACCGCGCCGCATCAGCGTATTCGTAAACGGTGTAGAAGACGAAGATACCGTTAAAGCAGGCTCAGCAGTATCACTCCCAGGGGTGCAAGACTACTGCGCCGCCGGAATCGAAGTGCTCACAGGTGTACCATACCTACACAGGAAAGTACTAGACGCAACCAACCCGCGCCTACCCGGAGGATTCGACTACCTACTAGAAAACGACGGATACCGCGAAGGTATGGAAGTGCTACTATACGACATTATTAGGGGTACCGACTATCCGCTATTCGACGCGGAAACCAGCGAAGCTTTTGAAGCTGACTACCTCTAAAATCAGTACCAAAATTTAAGGCGGGAAGCGACCTGTATCAACAAGTCACTTCCCGCCTTAATATGCTCATTATACTAGGGGAACTGTAACCTCATCGTCCCAAGCATTACTAGGGACTGTATTTTCTATCACCGGTGGTGGTTCAGGTATTAGCCAGCTGATAAACAGGCAAATAGTTGATGTCACAAGTAGTAAAACGAAAATGGTTCCGCTACCATTCCAGAACTTAACATCGCCCAATTGCCCTACCAGGAACCCTAGTAACAAAATTCCAGGCGCAAAGATGAACAGAATCAAAGTGCCAACAGCGCAAGACCAATACTTAACCTTACCTAGCATCTGATAGCCAATATTCACCTAAAGCACCCCCTGACGGATAAAGAAACATACTACATGAGAAGTATATCCCTATCAGCAATGAGGGCACCTATGATGCACAGCATAATAACTACGCCAACGATGAACTTTAAATCTACTTGCAGGCTGTGCGAGTCATTCACCTCACTGTTTTTACATATGCCCGTACTGACACTGTAAGACCCAATGACAGTAGTACACTTACTTGTCGCGGTGGGGGTACTAGAAGGGGTAGGGGTTGGGGAATCTGTAACGCTAGATGTTACAGCTGGTTTCGTGGTAGCACCCCCGTTGTGGGCTTGTGAAAGTACGTGGAAGCCACCAGCGAAAAGCCCAATGACAAACAAAAATACACCCAAATAACCCGAAGCCTTTAGAAAAGCACCAGGTATCTTCTTGCGTTTTTGACGCTTTTCTTCTGCTTTCCTGGCATCCTTGATACCGTCAATCCACTCACGCTGTTTATCGCCATAACCCAAAATGTGGGCGGCGCCAGCATACGGTGAGTCTTTTATGCGCATCTGTGCAATATGTTCTTTCGTGTAGACCTTAACCATAAGAGCTAGACTCCTTACTCTATTGACCTAACGGAGTTTATGCTATTTGAGTTGCCGCTAGGCGTTGAGGGGTATGTTATGCAGTAGGAAGAATACGCTAACAATCAATACTAGAAGAGCAATAAGCATGATAAGCATCCTTACATTTTGGGTTTTTACGGCATTGAACACGCCAACAAAAAGCGCCAAGAGCATAACTGGCCCAAGTAGTTGCCCTGGCACGTCGGAGAGGAAACTTTTACTACTGCTCGAACTAGTTGTACTTGCCGGTGACGATTTAGGAAGAAAATCGCCCCACGGAACTTGGGAAAGGCCGTAGATAGCCGCAACGATAAGACCGATAATAAGACCGATAACAGCCAGAACACCTAGCACTTTAAGTGCTGATTTGCCTAGCTTTTGGCGGGCTACCCGTGACTCTTCGGCATCCTTCTCATCCTGAATTGCTTGAACCCAGTCACCCTGTTTATGGTCGTAACCCAACGCTTGAGCGGCACCCCTGTATGGCGAGTTGGCTACACGCTCAATTAGTTCTTGTCCTGTGCTTGCTGTACTCAAAAGAATTACAGCCCCTTCTCTTTACGTAGAGCTTCCAGACGTTCCTGTGCCGTCAAGCGGGTAAACTCATAGTCGTTACTACCCTCTTGAACTTCGCGCATACCCTGCAAACGAGCCTCAGCTTCCTCAGCAAGCTTATCGAACGCGGAGCCGGTAGTCACGTCGCTAAGCTTGTCCTTCAAGCTATTCACCAGCTCTTGCTGTTTCTGCGAAGTATGCAAATCACCCAGGCGACGCACCCCACGCTCAGCTTCCTTCAAGATACTAAGATTGCTCTTGAAAGCCGCCTCCGTATCCTTCAGGAACTTACGGCTCGCCCTCAGAGAGTTCTCAACATCAATAAGCTCGATAGCCAGCTCCTCATTGCGGGCGGCAATATCTTCAGCATCACCCTTCTTGCGCCAACTACTCTGACCCTTCAGGTTAGCTTCAATCTCTGACTCTAGACGCTTAACCTTAGCCTCCAACATGGCAATATCATCTAGATAGTCAATGATATTAGGTGCCGAATCACCCAAAGCTTCACGTGTCTCAGCAATCAGTTTCAGACCCTTAGCAATCTCTTCTTCGTTTTCCATACCTACACTACTCATACGTTCAAAAACCCTTTCAAAAGTAATAATCTTCTCAAGCCTACTATCAGACTCTAGCCTGCTATCAGGCGGCAAACCCTGCCCAACATAGTACGTCTTAGCCGCCAGCAAAGTCTCCCGCCTAATCTTAACCAAATCAGAGGTAAACATCAGCTCAGCACCCTCACGTTTCTGGGCACCCCTAGCCTTAATGAGGGTATTCCTCAGACTTTCAGGGCACCCCGTGTCATAGTAGGTCAGCAAAGCGTCAGCAAGCGTGAGCCTCTGCTCCAAAACCAGCATAGGCTCAACAACTGTTGTGGGGTCTACCTTCTTAACCTTACGGTGGAAAATTCCCAAGGTGGAACCTTTCTGCATAACAATAAAAAATAACAAGTTCATAGTAGCATACACAGTACAAAGCACGCACCCCACAACACAAAGGTGAAACGCAAGCACCAAGCTATAAGGTACACAGCCTAAAAGACCCGCCTAAACCAGTAAAGGAACCAAGACGCAATGACCACTACCGCTGGGCTTTCGCTCAACCACCTGCGTAAAACAACAAAGCGACCCAACACTGTAGCCGAAACACGCAAGCGACTAAACCGCATTAACGAAGAAGTTGCCGCCCACGCGGAAGTAACACCCGAAGAAAAAACACCCACCCCAGCGGCAGACGGAACCACCCTCACTACTGAAGAGCTGAACGAAATCATCGAATCAGCAATCACCGCCGCCGCCGCACAAAAAACCAAAGAAAAAGAAGAACCAGTAGAGGCACCCACAGTAGACGCAACACAAGCACGTGTCGTCAAGACAAGCCTCAGCGAAGACAACCCCCTACGATACTCAGTACCTAACGACCGTGACGAGCCGCCCGGCTTCCCTATCTGTGCAATCCTGACAGAGGCAATCAACAGGGGAGCAACCGACGTTTACGTAACCCCAGACACGCCTATCCGCTTCAAAATCAAGGGTGGAAACAACATCTACGACGGGTTTAAAATCCCGAACCGAAGCGAAATTAACCGAATGATGAAAGTCATCATTCCAAGTGCTGAACGTGACATCTTCACCTCACAAAAAGAGCTGGACTCGTCATATACGCTACCCCTATATGAGCACGCCGGACGAAGGACACGTCTCAACATCAGTGCGGCAAGCCCCGGCTTCGACAACGCCGTACTATCATTCCGTATCCTAGCCGGAAACCTGCATCACCCAAAGTACTACGGGCTACCCGACATAGTACTTAAAGCAATGCACCAAGCTAACGGTCTTATCGTTTTCTCTGGCCCCACAGGTTCCGGTAAGACAACCAGTATCGCATCGCTACTACTATACGCTTCAAGGGAAGTGCACCGACCAGACGCTAACGGCAACCCAACCGGGCCAACAATCATCACCATTGAACGCCCTATCGAGTACCTATTCGATAACAACAATAAGAAAGCCAACGGTTCACTCTTCATCCAGCGTGAAGTAGGACGTGACACGTACTCGTTCAATAACGCTATCTCATCAGCTATGCGTCAGCAACCTAACATCATTCTCATTGGTGAGGTTAGGGATGCGGTTGAAATGCGTGCCGCTCTAACAGCCGCAACCACCGGTCACCTTACACTGACCACGGTACACGCGGAAGACACCGCAGGTATCATTCAGCGACTCATGGGTGCCGCCGATACCGGCGCGAACACACGCGAAGATGTGCTCCGCTCCATTGCGGCATCCGGTCGAGTGTTCGTCACCCAGGCTCTAGTAGACCGAATCGACGGCGAAAAGATAGCCGTACATGAGGTTCTTGTTATCAAGCAGTCAGACCAGGCGCTCATTCAGGCAATCCAAGGCGGCGACATCCGCTATATCCGTCAGTCCCTACAGGCAACCGGTGAAGATATGAGTAGCCGCCTAGTGGAACTTTGCCGTGAAGGTGGGCCATGCTACGTCGAATCAGCTTTGAAGCACAGCCCAGACCCTAATAGGTTCTGGCAACTCATTCAGCTTGAAGAATCTAACGGAATTAAGTTCAACTATAACCCGAACAAGAAGAGCGACGACATTTGGTAGAGTAACCAAAAACCCCTCAAGAGGTTAATCTTGAGGGGTTTTTGTCATCATAACCTTATTGGCTTACATGTCTACGGGGTAACAACAGGGGATAACGCCCCTCAATATGCCCCCAGTAGCCCAAAATGCCTATACATAGACACGATAAGCATGTCCTCCACTATTTGCATAGGTGCATAAAATCACAGCCTTAGAGAGCTATATATGGTTTTAAAGCACCTACTAGAATCTACAAGGAAAGGTGGACACCATACGGAAGTAAAAGTAAAATATGCCCAAACAGAACACCTACAAGCTGGAAATCGAGCACCAGCCATGTAACCCAAACACGTAAACAATATAAGGGGAACCTTCAGCCAATACAAGCTAAAGGTTCCCCTTATATTATGCCCAGCCACTAGAAGCTAAAGACAGACTCCGTATTATCAAACACGCCACCTTCAGGACGTTCCAACCTGTAAGCAACAATACGGTCAGAAACACCCTCCTCAGTAGCCCACTTATTCACACGGCGAACCATCGTATCCGACGTGCACAGCCAAACCACCTTGCTAAACACTGAACGGTCATCACGGTACTGCTCCAAAATCTCAACCAGCTTACCCCTAGACTTAGAAGAACCACGCTCAACCTCAACCGCAATACTACGAGCCTCACCATTCTCACCGCGCGGCAAAATAGCCACAATATCAGGCACATGGAAAGTCGCTGTAGAAGCCGCCGACAAAACAGCCCACATCCACTCATTACCACCAAAACACTCAGGGCCAACACCACTACCGCCACCAGCACGCCACTCACGCAAAATCCTAGCACGCTCAGCAATCAAATAATCACGCATCTCAAGCGCATTATTACCCCTCAAAAGACCCTGCAAAGAACCATTAATCTGACGGTCAGAAACAACATTAAACCCACGAAGAGCAGAACCACCCGAAGAGCGACCACCCCAAACACCAGTACCAAGATTCAACACGTCAGTAGACCCACACCACAACAAAGCACCAACATACGTAACAAGAACCCTATGCGGAAACTCCATATTACCCAAAGATGAACGCTTAAACGCACCGCCACCAACACCAAACTCATCAAGCCCAACACGAGTACCCACCCAAACACGGTGACCACCAGCACCCGCAACATCAACAGCCTCAACACAGCCCCTAGACTGCAAACCCTTCAAATACTTCAACGCAGTAGCACGAGTAGACACACCAAGCAAAAGCATAGTAGCCCTAACATCAACCCAACCAAAAATACCAATGAAGCTCATAATCTCAACCTCACGGCGGACACCCATAAGACGAGGGCGGACACCACCATTACCGCGCTCCTTAGAACGCAAACGCTTCACCCTAGCCGCCACAACATCAGGCGACTCACCAACCAAAGGCGGCGACACAACATCCACACCACCAACACGACTCAACCAATACGAAGACTGCTCAACAGCCAAAACATTAGAAACTTCAACAGACGACATAACGCCGCCCCTCCCATCATAATCAAACCTAAAAGAAGACAAATCAGAAACACCAACACCAACAGAGAACCCCTGAGAACCAGAACCAGGCGGTGCAACAAGACCCCCCAAAACCAAATCCTCAACACCCACCGACTCACCCAAAGCACGGGCACCAACACCAGCCACAGGAACCCTAAACCCATCAGCAACAGCGTTCAAATCAACCGAACCACCAAAAGACCAACGAGCCCGCGGAGTCACACCAAACGAAAAACCACCATGAGTAAACACAGAACCAGACCAACCAGATACCGAAGCATCCCACACATAACCCGCACACTCAGACTCAAACGACCTAAACGGCTTAGGAACATCCGAAAAATCCCTCACACCAACACCACGCTCAAGAACCGAAGTACCACCATGAGGCCAAACAAACCCCTCCGACACATGAGACAAACCAACACCCGAAGGGAACGCCCCCGGCAACAAGCCAGCACCAACACCAGCCACAGCACCAATAACAGGCTTAGAAACAGCAGAACCAGCCAAAGAAACCTCCAAAAACAATCAATGAAAACAAGGTATAAAACAGGCGCAACCCCGCAAAATCAGAGCCACGCCCACCACCAACATAGCGGCAAATAAAAAGGTGTGCTACAATCATAACAGTACTTGGTAAACCCCTACAGATAAGGACACCCAACAATTGAACACCCCAAACAACAGCAAGAACTACCTCAACGGCAAGCTCATTGAAGACCCCATCGAATACCTCTTCGGGGCGAATTATGCAGAGACGCTAGATGAAGACACTAAAGCCTATATGGAATACCTTGTTAAGGAGTTTGACAGTTGGGACGAAGAAGCAAAGAATAGCAACACCGGAAGCGAACAGTAACAATGTTTAGCCAACAGGAACAGTACCCCATCCTGGCACTAACACTAGAAACCCGTGTAAGTAGACCAATGGGCGGAGGCCCACAGTTGGCACGTATGCTAGTCGTACACTTCGTAGACGCTGAGAATAACCCCTGCTACAAAACCTATGGATACTCAGGGATGAGCCCAGAATACGACTTGCCCACTGTAAAAATTGTCTTCAAAAACACCAGCGCTCCATACCTTGTCAAGGCGGGGAATAATGGACGTGACGAAATCCAGCTAAGCAAAGACCATTGGAAAAACATCCAGGTAGGCAACGTAAGCCTAATCTAACCCACCCCTAAGACAGAAAGATATTCACAACATGAATAACTACACCGTTATCAAAATCCAGTTTGAAACCATCGTAACCTCAATCGAGGGCCTAACTGAAACTTCATACAAGACGCGAAGTGTAACCCGCATACATTACCTGCGAAGCGACGGCACAGTAGCGTCAGTTCGGTACGACCTCGGCGAGCTGAAGATGGTTCTTGACCGACACGAAGGTAGACTACCCTATCTCACAGAAGATAATGTACTACACGCACACCCGGAACACCTGAAAGACATTCAGACCTCCGTAATCAGGTACTACTAACAAGCCCGTAAATCAAACCCGCTAAGAAACACCCCGGCGGGGTAGTATACACTATGCCGCCCTGCCGGGGGTACACAAGCACTACAGAATAGGAAAACAACCTATGCTAAATAACCTTGAGTCCGGCGACATCATCATCACCGACGACCACATCTATAAAGTCACCCGTACAATGCGCACCCTACGAGGTACCCTCACCTCAATGCACATCCTCGGCAAGGAAGGCGTGGAACAGTATGTTAATGCAGAAGGTGGGTACCCCATTAACCTAGCCGCCTTAGTTGCTGGAGACTTCGACCACATTAAAAAGTCGGAAAACGTAGACATTGAAGAGCTATTCGACATGGAACGCGGACGAGACAAACTCATCGAAGAATACTCTAAAATCCAGCAACTAGCACCCGGAGCTTACATTCCCTACGGCTCCCCTGATAAGCCAGCTCTTAGCCTGCGCCTCGATAAGCGTGAAGAAGAGTTTAAAAAGGTTAAGGACTTGCTAGAAGAAGCTGGACGTAAGCTTCATGATGCGGCCTGCAATATTGACGCGGGGCGCAAAAAGTATGCCACCAAATACGCTAAGGTAGCAACCGAATACGCCACCTACCTAGCAACAGAAGAACACGACAAGAAGTTCTGCCAAGCAATCAAAGAGGCATACCACGAAAGCTTGCCTTGGGAAAAACAGTCCTTCAAAATCTCTAACCCCCGAATCTACAGCTCCTCACAGCCGACTGTGTTGCACGCACAGTTCCAGAAAAACTCACTTGAAACATTCCATCAGGTACTAAAATCAGCGGCAACAATCCAGTACCTTAATGCCCTAGCAAAAACCCTATACGCCGACCCCATCAAAAAGGGCTAAACCCTACAACAAATAACCCAAAAGGTGCACCCCACCAAGGAGTAAAACATGACAAAACCCAGGAGCCTATCTTACGGGAACATTAACAACCGCTACGTCTTCCACAACTCGTTTGGCACCCCCAGTAGGTACTACTGGACTGCCAATAAAATCGCTAAGCGCGAGAATGAACTCCGCAAAGCAGGGTGGGTAGTACTCCCAGGAACCTTCACTCTAGACAACCCACAGCGAGAAATCGTTGAGGTTAAACCGGGTGCTGAAACCACCGAGCACCTAGTGCGCCTCATCAGGTTCCTTGCAACCAAACATGAGAAGGCAACCGGCACCCCCTACAAGATGTACGCCCACCTCAACGTGTCAGCAAACACCAAAGACGAAGGCGGTATTGGTGTAGTCGAAATTAATACCACCTTCACTAGTGACCCCGAAGGTAAACACAATATTGGTGTATCAATGACCACCTGCCTAGATGAACCTTGGGAACTCAGTACTGAAGAATGGCTCAAGATGGACGGTAAAACATACCCCATCGGAACCCCCATCTGGAGCGACTGGCACAAAGACATCGAAATCCTAATCAACCCCAAACAGGGCAAATAATCCCACAATATAACGGCAAAGGGCACCCCTGAGCAATCAGTAAAGGGGTGCCCTAAACGCCACACTAAACCACCAACACCAAAAACACGGAGAGTGAAACACCATGCGAATCCCCCTAGCACCCCACACCCTAACCGCAGGCGAAGCGTTCATCCTACAAAACAACAACGAAAAATCCCTATACGAAGTAACCCACACCGAAGGCGACACCATCACCGCCGAACGCAAACACACCACCAACAGTGCAACAGCACCCCAAACCATCACCGCAACCCTACACAACGGAACCCTAACCACCACCACACCAGTACACAACACCCGAACACCCAAAATCATCGACCTCACCACCACCAAAACCAACACCATAAAAACCACCACCAACAAACCCGAATACACCATCATCACTAGGAACACCAACGAAGACATCAACATCTGGAAGACCATAGAAACAATCACACCAGACGTAACCCTAGTACAATCACAAACCAACCCCACCCAAAAACGAGTACACCTAACACCCCAATTACAAAAAGAAATCAACAAAAACACCACCAACCTAACCCCCACCCACACATTCTACCTAAACAACAACAACACAGAATGTGTACCCCACGACGCGGCAAAAGCCCTAAAAACCATCATCAACCACCCCTACTGGAACGCCCTAAAACAAAAAGCAATCAAAGGCAAAAACTTGGAAACCACCCTAACCACCGACTACCTAACCGACACATACTGGGAACAAATCAGCACCGACTACAGCGACGGCTACGCATGGGGAGTCTCCTACGACCTCATCATCGACTACACCATCGACTACGCACACGAACTAAAACACCTCACCAACAGCACCGAAACACAAACCCCCTACAGCAAAAACCTAACACCCAAACAACAAAAACAACTCACCACAATGCTAAACAACGTCATCAAAAAACTCGAACAATCCGAATGGTACGAACCCGAAGAAGACTACACCATCCCCTACACCGAATAGTTTGCATACCCCTAGCCGGTGTGGTAACCTATACCTACAGGTACCACACCGGCACCCCAAAACACCCAACCAAGAAAGACGAAATGGTACAGAAACCCGACTTTTACGAAGAAGCTACCACTGATTATGTATTCTGGAATGACGACGGCACCAAGAAGAGCATCCCTGACATTGAACGTTACAGCTTGGAATACATTCTCATGCGAGACACCCGCCTCCGCAAAGCAGGCTGGGTTGGGCTTCCTGGACATTTCAGCCTAGACGAACCACAGCGAAAAATCGTCAAAGCCGAACCATACTCCGTGACTGCCATGCACCTAGCACACCTCATGGCGTTCTATGCAGGCAAGCACCAAAAGGTAAACAACACCCCCTACACAATGTACGCCCACCTCGACGTATGGGTAAACTCAGGTGACGAAGACGAAATCGAAAACGGCATTGGTGAAATCGGAATTGACACCATTTTCACTAGCGACCCCGAGGGTAAGAACAACATCGGTGTTTCAATGACTACCTATCTAGAAGGTGACTGGGGTGGGCTAACCATGAAAGAATGGCTCAACCTAGACGGAAAGACCTACCCCGTAGGAACCCTTATCTGGACTGATTGGGGTAACCAAATCGAAATCCTCATCGACCCTAAACAGGGCAAGTAACCCCAATACAATAAGCCCCGGCAACCCAAACAAAACACAGGTTACCGGGGCTTCATGCTACCTTTTCAATACAGAAATCGCGTACCCCGCACTAAGGAAGGAACACCCACCATGAGCTTCTACCGCACCAACTGTAGCTACGACCCCACCGATACCATAGGCAACGAACCAGAACGATACCCAGGAGAACCAGACTGGCAGACCAACGAAGAAGAATACGACTGGAGGGCTTGGGTAAACAACATCGCAATGTCAGAACCCCCAGAATACGAGTACGAAAACCACCCCAACACACCATACGAAAGTGTCTCTGTGGCACTCGAAAACAGCAAATAAGCAGGCGCAATCAACACCATGCCACATACGCAAAAAGAAACCCCCGGCAACCTGAACAACACAGGCACCGGGGATTCACGGCACCCAGCCACACCAAGAACAAGAAAGTTGTACACACCTATCCAGTGTGGTAATCTACACCTATAAGTGTCACACCGACACCCCTAAACTTACCTGAAAGGAACCCTAATGACCCACGCGGAAGCCAACAACAACCCCGCCCCCACCGAAATCGTAAAGAAAGAAATCACCGAATACATCGACTACCTAACCACCCACGGCAACCTCAATATCACCACAGAAAACTGCAACGACCTAGCCTTCAAACTAAAAGCCACCGTTGCAAAATACGTCCTCGAATACCAGCACCAACCCCAACAAACCCCTAAAGAACAAATCCTCAACACCGTAGGCAAACTCTACAATACAACCACTACCTGTAAATACCTCAACATCACCGAAGAAGAGCTGAATCAGCTAGTAGATGACCACCTCATCCTCAAACTTGACGGCCACAATAAACCAAAAGGTTACCCCGCCTTCCAATTCAAAGACGGAACTATTGACCCTGCAATCCAGAAAATCATCAAAACCCACCTCGACTACCCCAGCCCCGAAAAAATCTACTGCCACCCCTGGGAAGTAACAATACGCCTCACACGCCAAAGCCTACAACATGGCGGGTACAGCATCATAGAATACCTCAACAAATACCCCGAAAAACTAGACGAAGAAATCAACAACCTACTACTATACCTAGACATCAGCACCGCCTTACACTAGGCAATACACTAACCATTACCCCCACCTATAGGCGCAAAGTAACCCCCGGCAACCTGAACAACACAGGCACCGGGGGTTTACTAACACCCAAAAACACCAAATAAAACACTACCCAAAAACCCGACAATAAACCCTACAACAGGTCAGACACAACACCGGCAACATCCACCAAATCAACACCCAAACCCGCAATAGGTGAACCAGCCGGAACATCAACAACACCACCAACAAAACCCTCACCAACACCAGCAGAACCACCAAACAAACCAGCAGAACCGCCACCACCAGAAACAACACCAACCGGTGAACCATAACCCTCACTACCAGCAACAAACCCCAAACCCAAACCAGCAGAACCAGACACAGAACCCACACCAACAGACCCTACAACATCACCCCAAGTGGCACGACCCACACCACCAACAACACCCACAGCCCAATTACGAACAAGCCACCAACCGGCGAAACGACCCAAACCAGCAACCCTACCACCAACAGGCGAAACACCACCCAAACCACCAACAGAACCAAACTCAACACCAGACACACCACCAGAAACAGGGGCACCAACAGAACCATCAACACTACCCGCCACATCAACAAAACCCCCAGGAGCCAAACGCGAACCAAACACCAAACCCCTATGAGTCACACCATCAACAACAACCTCAGAACCAACCCCAACACCACCAGAAACCCCAACAACACCAGGCACAAAACCACCAGCACCCAAACCCGAAACACCCAAAACACCACGCCAACCAGAACCCCCACCACCAACAGACAAAACACCCAAAGAAGCCGAAGACAATCCCCAAGACACAGAAAAACCACCAAAACCAGACACACCAGACACCACAGGAACACCCACCAAAGACACACCCACAGAACCACCAGTAGACCCAACAACACTAGAACCAACACTAGGGCACACATCAACACTCAAAGGAAAACAACCCACCAAAGCATCACCACTAGCAGACCCACCAGAAGTGGAACCACCACCAAAAGGCAACGCACCAAACCCAGCAGACGTAACACTCAAACCCGAAAAATCAGCAACAAAACCCTCCCACAAAGGCACACCAACACCCACAACAACAGACAAACCACCACCAGAAACATGACCCAAAACACCCGAAGCCACCTCCACAAAAGACAAAGACACACCACCACTAGTAGGTACAACACCACCACCCGAAGACACACCACCAACAGACACCAAAAACCCATCCCAAACACTAGAAACAGGCACCTCAACACCCAAAACAGACCCAGAACCCACAGACGGCTCACAGGGGCACTCAAACACACCAGAGGTATAATCACCCACCCCAGACACAAAAGACCTCACAGAAGACTCTACAGGGTCTACAGGGGGTACAAACGAGTAACCATACCCCCAAGCCTCCTCCACACCAGACAAAATACCACCACTAGAAGACACGCCCCACCCAGAAGAACCCCACCCCACCTGAACAAAACCAGGCGCAGAAAGAACACCCCCAGAAACACCATCACCAGACCCAGCAGGGGTAGAAGGGGTATAAAGAACACCACCACCAGAAAGAACACCATCAGGGGCAGAAGCAACACTACCAGGGCACCAAACATCAACAAAAGTAGCATCAACACCCGCACCAGTAGGTTCAACAACAGAACCACCAATACTAGTATTAGGGGTATCAGCATCAACAAGGCGGGTAGTCATCAGCAATCACAATCCTTCCAAAAGAACAAGCAGACATAAGAAAAAAAGGGGGTATAAAACCAGCAAGTGAAACACACCACAACAAGTAACACACCCCATACGGCACACCCACCAAGCACTAGACACCGACACCCAATACGGAATGTAACACACGACATACTACAAGCACAAGCAGGCGCAAGACAAGGTGTAGGGCAAGCATAATATCGGGGCAACATAGAATGAAACACAGGGGTGACATAGACGCAAGCAGATACGAACACAGGCAAAGGCAGACGCGGGCACAAGTATAAACGGGTGCAATACCAGCATAATGTAGGGCGTGGTATAAGTACGCCAACAGACACATATATAAGCTCATTACAGGTATCACATAACCACAGTATGAGTGTGTTATATCTTTAAAAAAATTTCGGGCGTGACACAACCCCCAGAGAAACCCGCAAAAAAATGTGCGATAACAAAAACCTAACAAAAGACGACCACCCACACCAAACCGTGAATAAAAAAATAAAAAAATTCCACACACGCCACACCCCCCAAAAAACCAAAACCACCAAACCCAAAAACAAGCGCCCATCACACCACCATGATAAACGCCACACCAACAGGGTAACCAACAACACAAGCACACAACAGAGAAACAGACATATACAAGGAACACACAGAGAAACAATAGACACATACACATAAGGCACAGGCACACACACAAGTAAGACACACGTAATACACATACAAGGGAACACAGACACAATAGACACACAGACACAGTACACGCAGGAATAACGCACACATACATATAAGAGACACATACACACAGATACACAGACCAATAACAGATACACGCCATACATATATAAGACACATACAGTAGACACACATAAAGAGAACATATAGAGAGAAAGGGATAACACGCAGACACACAGTAGAGTAGACACAGAACACAGACGGAACACCCAACAGACACAGACCAAGCAACAGACACAACAGAGAACACAGACACACAGGAACAATAGACCAAGACACAGAGCAGACACAGAACACAGACCCAATAGACACAGATACATAACAGACGAACACACACAGGGGGAACAACAGGCTAGACAGAACAACACAAAAGCTAGACAGAAAGACACACACACGTACAGAACAAAAGAACAGCTAGACAGAACACACACAGTAAGGGAACACACAGACACACACAGTAAGGGAACAAGGGTAAGGGAAGGCTAGACAGAGGGTGGGGGAATAAAGGGTAAGGTAAGGGTAGGGGCTAGAAAGGGTGGAAGGGTAGGGAAGGTGAAGGGAGGCGGTAGGGTAAGGTAGGGCGGGGTGGTAGTGTGGTGGGTGTCGGGTGGTTAGGTGCCCTGGTGTTCTGTTGTTCTTTTTTGTTTTTTGGTGTTGTGTCTGTGTGTATGTTTTTGTGTCTTTTGCCTTGTCGGGGGGTTTTGTGTTTTTGTGGTGGGTGTTTTGGGGGTGTTGTTGGTGGGGTGTGGTTTGTTTGGGGTCTGTTTTGGGTGTTTTTTGGGTTTTTGGGGGTGGTTTTCGTCTGTTTTTGGGGTTGTTTTTTGGTATAATGGTTTTGGGTGGTTTTTTGGGTATCTGGCCCTGTGTGGAAAGTAGCCTTTTCCCTTGTCAGGGCGTTTTGCACTTGGGTGCATTTTCTTCATTTTGGGGGTCTGTAATCAACCTGTAGGGGTTGTTTTTGGGTGGTTTGCGAGCGCTTTGTGGCGTGTGGCTGGTAGGGGTGTTATACTGTTGGTGTTTAGTTTTCTATTTTTGAAGGGAAGGTTTGCCTGTTATGGGTATTTCTGTTTCTGGTTTTAAGCGTGGGGATATTGTTATTCTTGCGGAGGGTGTTAATGGTGTTTATGGCAAGTATCATGTTTGCGCTAAGGGTGGGTCTATGGCTGTTTTGGTGAGGTGTGGTACTGATGGTAGGTTCCGTTATGTGTTGAAGCGTTGTTCTGGTGAGGGTGAGAGGCTTGTGGGTGCGGTTAGTCCTCATGTTTTGTGTGAGAGTGTGTTGTGGGGTGGTGTTCCTGGTTATGTGGGTGATGGTGATTTGTCGGTGCCGTATGGTAAGCCTGTTGATGTGGTTCGTGTTTTTCCGGCTGGGGCTAGGCGGGAGGCGGATAAGTTTTTTGAGGCTGTTGTAGCGGCGCGTGAGCTACTTGTTTGTGGTGATGGGTTTTATGCTTATGGTGAGCCTGTTGTTCCGTTGAATAGTCGTTTGTGTAATCCTCATGTTGTTCAGCGTGGGGATGTTGATGGTGTTGTTTCTGTTCTTGAGTCTGGTGCGGGTGAAGAGTTTGAGGGTTTTTTGCGGGGTTGTGGTAGGTTTCGGGATTTTGTTTCGTATTTTGCGGTGAGTGAGTGGGGTCGTTTTGATGCGTTTATGAGTAAGGTTGATAGTGAGTCTGCGCGTTCTGATTTTGAGTATGCGCATTTGGTGGATGGGAATACGGGCGTTACGCCGTTTGCTCTGTTTAGGGGCGATATTGTTCGTGTTAAGACTGGTGGGGATGTTCAGTATTTGCGGGTGGTTGGTGTGTCGCCTGATGGGTTTAAGGTGAAGAACCTCACGCTGGGTTGTGTTGAGACTCTGACGATTGAGTCTGCGTTGGATGGGTGTTATGATGATGTGCCGGATGATTGTTACCGTTATTCTATTGTGAAGATGCACGGTTCGTCGCGGGCGGTTTGCTACGACTTCATGATTCTTCCTACTCGCAACCCTAAGCTTGTGCGTGAATTTGATGCTTTGTATAGGTTGCAGGGTAAGCTGATTAGCGACTTCAATAAGGGCATCATGTCTTCGCGTTATGACCTGCAAGGAGTGGAGGTTGAGGGCTGGTCTGTGAAGAGTCCTGATGGTTTCACTGTTAAGGTGCGGAAGCCTGATTTGGGTAGCCTATTGGAAGAGATTAGCTCTCTAGCTTCTGATGCTGAACGTAGCGGCTCCATTATGCGCCTTGAGAACCTTAAATGCGACATTATTAACATGATTACCTCTAGGGTTGAGGAAGAAGAGCGTAAGATGCGCGAGCGCTTCACTAAACTACGTGAAGCTCTAGAAGCTGTAGCCGCCCTCAATGACTAGGGGGGTTCCGGTATCCCCGACTAGGGTTACGCTACTCATGCATCGACAGGCGGTAGCCTAACCCTGTATGGGGTATAGTGCCCGTGGTAGAGGCTTAATTATTCCTCTACCACGGGCACTTTTTAGTATCTAATAGGGGTGTTTGGGGTGCGCTTACTTAGGGGCACATTTAGGGATACTCGCCCCGTGTAGAAAGTAGCCTTTTCCCTTGTCAGTGCGTTATGCACTGGGGTGCATTTTCTTCATTTTTGGGGTCTATAATCAACCTGTAGGGGTTGATTTTTAGGTTTCGGGGGGGGTGTTTAAGCTATGGTGTTTGTGTGCACCTAGTATGGTGTGCGCTTATTAATTTTTTATTGGTTTGTGTCGCACATGGTGGTGTCTTCCTCCTAATATGGGGTGGGCGTTTCCTGTGTGTAGCATGTTTATTTAAGAAAGAGGCCTATTTTGGGTACTGTGAAAGAATTTGTTACTACTGCTCGTGTCGCTGTGAAGGCTGGTATGGCGGGTAAGCCTATGCCTGATGGTAAGTATGAGGTTTTGACGGGTGAGAAGTATACTGTTGTTGTTGATGGTGTGAAGTATCATCGTATTCGTGCTTTGCGTAGGTTTGAGCGTCCGTTTGGTTTGCCGCCGGTTGAGCCTGGTGACCTTGGTGGGTATATTTGTGAGTATAGGGGTTATTTGGGTCATGAGGGGTCTTGTTGGGTTGCTGATGGGGCTTTTTTGGCTGGTCAGGTGACTGGTGATGCTCAGGTGACGGGTCATGCTTTTGTTGGTGTGGGCTCTAAGGTTACGGGTAAGTCGCTTGTGTCTGATTATGCTCAGGTAATTGATGGTGCTTGGGTGCAGGATTCGTTGGTGTCGGATTTTGCTCAGGTGGTTGGTGTTGTGTTGAATCATTCTTCGGGTAGTGTGTCTAATACTATGGTGTTTGGATATTCTCGGGTTGCTGGTCGTGCTCGTGTTTCAGGTGGTGTTAAGGTGTGTCGTTTTAGTCAGGTGTTTGGTTCGGCTGTGGTTGCGGGTCGTGTTCAGGTTCGTGATGGTGGTGTTGTTGGTGGTGCTGTTGTGCTGGTGAGTGAGTGTGAGGTTGTTGATTTGCCTGGTGGTGTTATTGATGAGCCGTTGAATCGTTGGGGTTGTCCTACGGTGGTTGTTAATCGTGTGGGTGATGAGCCTGTGCGTTCGGTGAAGCGTTTCAGTGAGCCGGAGCATGGTTGCCAGTTGCCGGTTGCCGGTGATGGTTGCCCTGTTACGACGTTTGTTGATGATGAGCGTGATGTTGCGGTGATGGTGCGTGAGCTTGCTGAGGTTTTCGGTGTTGAGCCTCCTGCTGTTGATAAGGCGGGTTGTTCTTGGGCTAGTACCTATGATAAGGATGATGGTCGCCCGCGTCCTATCTACACAAGTAAGGCGACGGGTGAAAGGTACTTCTCTCCTGAGACTGCGGAAGAGGAACGCGAGCGCCTAACAGCTAACGGTACCATTGAGTCTACTGATGCTGTTATTGAGCCTGTTGATGGTGTAGTAGAGCCGGTGGTTGTAGAGCCGCCGGTGGTTGGTGAAGAAGTAACCTCGGGTAGTCAGGTGTAAGTTCCTGTCCTGTTGGTTGGGGTGCTATAGGTGACCTGTTGTTTTCATAATGTGTAGACCCTCTCTAGTGTTGATTCGCTGGAGGGGGTCTTTTTTATGTGCGCCTGTGTATGCCTGTGGTAGTATGGGGGGGGTATCTTTATTGTTACTATTGTGGGTGTTTGCCCTTGAGAGGATTTGATTTTTTATGGTTGAGCCGTATGTGTCGTTGTTGTGGTGGGCTGTTGGTTGCCTTGTGCTTGTTGTGGTGTGTGAGGTGGTGGCTATCAGGTTTGGGCGCAGGTGGTCTTGGTGTCGTTGGTTTGGGTGGGTGCATGTTCCTGTTTGGGTGCTGATGGTTACGTTGTTTGGGGTGGCTTGTTCGGCGGGTCAGCTTGACCCTATGGCTTTTAGCTACACTTCTGGGGTTGTTGGTGTTGTGGGCTTTATGCTTATGCTTCTTGTCCTGTTGGCGTGTATTTCTGATGAGCCGGATGGTCGTTTTCTTGGTGGTGCGTTCCGTCTGGTGTCGATGGTTCTTGTGGTTGTTCTTCCTGTTGGTTTGGTGGTGAACTCTTTGATGTCTTCGGGTGCGGGGTTCCGCTCAACGTCGGTTGAGTATTCTGTTTCTGGTGATGGTTCCAGGTCGCCTGTTGTGTCTGAGCGTTATGATTTGGCTCGTGTTGGTTCTTCCGGTTGGGTTTCGGTTGCGGCTGTTGAGCATAAGCACCCTGGTAGGGATGCTGGTTCTGTTCTTCGTACCGCTTATACGTGGAATGAGGTTCGCGGTAATGAGGCGGTCGCTAAGACTGCTACTGTTGAGCCGGATGAGGTTTCGGTTGTTGAGGACGTGGCGGGTAATGGTACGCCGTGGGTTGAGTATGTCCCTGTGTATCATCTTGCGCCTGCCGGTATTTTTGATGGTTCTCACCCTGACCCTGTTCAGGGTACCCTCTGCGTGAAGGGGCGCGATAAGGGCTGTAAGGTGAACGCTTGGCGGGCGCACGTGAAGTATGTGCTACATGTTCCTGCGAGCGCCTAACGGCTGATAGTAAACCGTTGCAGGTGATAGTAGGTTCCATAACGTAGACCCTCTCTAGTGTTGATTCGCTGGAGGGGGTCTTTTTTATGTGCGCCTGTATTCTTGTGCACCCGCGTGTACTGGCTTGCGGGTGTGTTATACTGGGGGTGTTTTATATTGTTGTTGCCCCTAGTGTTGGGGTGTTCCCTGGAAAGGATTTGTTGTTTATGTCTACTGTGCTTGTTTCTCCTGGTGATGTTGTGTTCACTAGTGTGGGTGTTCTGCATGTTCAGTCTGTGATTGTTGAGCGTTCGCGTGAGGACGTGTCTTTCGCAATGTCTGGTGTTGATGGTAGGGGTGCGGTTCACTCGAACATTCCTATTGGTGAGGGCATGGTTCCGTTGGCGGTTGATGTGTCTGATACTGAGGCGTTGGTGTGGTTTGACCGTGAGCGTCGCCTGCGTCGTTTGGGTGATGCCGTGTTTAGCCCTGGTGCTGGGTTTGAGGTGTTGGGTAGGTTGATGCCTGGGCGTGTGGCTTTGTCGTTGTATGACCGTGAGTCTGTGGGTACTGTTCTTGGGTACCTTCAGGAGGCTGAGGCTTCTCTGGTTGAGGCGAGCGCGTGGGTTACTGAGAAGCGCATGGAGTGCCTGCGCGCGTTTGAGGATTTCCATGCGGACTGGTTGAAGCATCGGGACAGGTCTTGGAGCGTGCCTGAGTTTGATGAGTACAGTGAGTACCGTAAGTGGTGTGATGTTAAGCTTGTGGTTGGTGGTATCTATCAGTTCGAGCGTGAGTATAAGTATGGCTATTTTAAGGTTATTGATAATAAGCTTAAAACTGGGATTGTTCTTTATGGTGGCTCTGGTGGTGTGGGTGACCGTAAAGGGGTTATTTATGATACTGACAGGGGTTGTGTTTATCTGCGGATTGCGGTTGGTGACGATGACCTTTGGGTGGCTGATAATACTGTGAAGCTTCTGCCTATCAGCTCTTTTGAGGATATTGAGTCTTACCGTGAGTGGAGTAAGTATGAGGGTGTTTCTCTTCCTGGGGCGTTGCGTGACATTTTCATTGACATGTTTAGTGCTGGTGACGGTAAGCCTAAGTGTTTGCCTCCCCGTGATGAGCTTTGGCGTGGCGAATGGACGGGTGACTACAGCAAGTGTCGCGGTAGGCTGATGGACGTAACCGCTAACATGCTGTTCGACATTGAGAAGAACCTCGGGTATGTCCGGTGGTTGCGTGAACAGCTGGTAGGCTTCTACCATGACGAGCTAGGTTTCGACATGTAAGACATGTAAGGGGGTGTTAGCTTCTTGCAGGGTAGGTGTTAGGGTGGTGACCTTATGGTGAGGTGTTACCTCTATCTGTGCTTTGGTTAGCTGATAGTCTCTTGCGAGCGCCCACTCAGACGGATACGCCCTAGCGGTTGCTTCTCTTTGGGTAGTGGTATGTAGTATAATGGGTGTGAGTACTTGGAGTAGTGCTCGCACCCATTTGCTTATTTCTTATTGGAAGGAAAGTGTTTGCCTGTTATGGGTACTGTACAGAATAGTCGCTCTTTGGTTCGTGAGCCTGGTGTTGTTCGTTGGGGTGGTGCTTCACGCCTGTTCACTGAATGGTTTGCGGACGCTAACGCTAAGGTCACCGCTAGGCGTTCCGGTAACGGTGGCACGAAGCCGGTAGGTGGGTCGCCTGATAGCCCTGCCCCGTTTGTGAAGACGTGGGTGCTCACTGGCTCTTTGGGTACCCCTAGCGCCCGTGTAGAAGAAGTGGGCTAAGGATTTGTCGCCTTTACTTGTTTTACTGGCATTTTGTGTCGCGTTCGTTGGCGGGCTGTTTCTTTCTATTGTACTTGCCGCTGTCGTATGCCATTTCGCTTTTTCCTTTGGGCGGAGTGAGAGGGGTGTCGCATGGATATTTACAGGGGTTGATTTGGTATTGATTGCTATTGCTGTCTGTGTAGCTCATTTCGGGTTTCACGTAATCTAGGTGACTTTCGATTGCTACCTATACAGGAAGGTGAAGTATGGGTCTGCTGATTATTGTCTTGGCTTTTATTTTGATTGAGGCTTTACTGTCTTTTGCTGGGGTGCGTTTAGGTTGGGGTGCCTATGAGTACTTGATGATACATGCTGTACTGTATGGTGTTACGCTTGCTTTGGGTGGTCTTAGTATAACCTCCGCATAGGGGTGCTCATTTTGGGTTGTATATGGTCTATACTCACCCCGTGTAGAAAGTAGCCTTTCCCCTAGTCAGGGCATTATGCACTACAATGCAGGTTCTTGTTTTTAGGGTGCCCAATAGGGGTTCCTATACCTTGTTTTGGTTCTAGTTTTTGAAGTTTTTCGAGAAAGGGTGTGATTACCTGTGGGTGTGCCTATTCTTTTTTGGTATGCTGTATTACCTGGACGTGGTTCCTTGTAGCCTATTGGGGTGACCTTACCGCTGAGCTACGGTATGGGTGCATTATTTTCTGTTCCTTGTTCTTTGCTGTGGCTGTTCTTGCCACGGTTAAGGCGATTGTCATGCCGGGCTAGTGCCATACTGTATGGGATTGCATCTGTTATATGGGCATGATATACTAATGGGACAGGTTAGAGCTGGTTTTATCTACCCTGTGAACTTTGCCGAAGCTCGGTGCAGTAAGAGTAAGAAAGTAATATTCGTAGTTGGCGCTAACGATTACTTCTGTTTCTTGTTGCCCCGAGTTTTTGTTTATCCCGCTCCAGATGATGCGTTTCATCTGGGGTGGGTTTTGTGTTTGACAATACCACTAGAGGGTGTGTTATAATTGAAGTATTCCGGCGGGGGGTTTCTCGCTAGAGATTATTTGCACTATCTATGATTGGAGCTGTCTACTATGTCTAACGTTATCGAGGTTATGGAACCGTACACCATTGCTCACCTGAAGTTCGCCTCGGTGGACACTCGACACATGGGCAATGTTTCCGCCTGGGAATCGGCGGACATGGCACTAGAGTTTTTCTCTTGGGGCGCAGGTGAAGATGCACACATCACCTATGACGTTCTAGCAACTGACCCGGCAAAGAATCCTGGCGATGACGGTTGGGTTATCGGTCGCGTAAAGATGACCGCCGAGGTGTCCGGTAGTGTCGCCAATGATGAGTCGTTGATGCGCCGCATGTTCGGTGAACTTATCGCCAATATGAAGAACCGCGTGCTTCAGGGGCAGGCTCTTGTTGAGTTTGTGGACGGTCAGCCGGTCTTCGAGGATACTGTAGTGTTTGCTACCGTCTAACCGACACGTCCTAGTTTTTAGCCGCCGGGTGGCTCTCTATACAGAGGGTTACCCGGCGGCTTTACTCATACCCCCTGTATCTTACCCCCCTGTGTTCTTTATGTGACATGCGAGCGCCCCTACGGGTGTGTATGCCCCCATAGGGGTGAAGGTGAACATCTCCATGTCGCTAATGCGCAGTGTATACGAGTGATGTTATACTGGGTGTGTGGCACATGACGCGCCCCTACATCTTTGGCTGTGATAGTGTCATGTGAACACTTGTTAATCTTTTACTCTCTATTCTCTTATCGGAAGGAATTACCTATCATGCCTATCAGTGATGAGGGTCGCGCTTTGGTACGCGAATTTAAGAAGGTAGACTGGGACGGTGGTTCCCTGAACGTTGCCGTTCGCCCACCACTGGGTAATGATGTACCGTCCCGCGTGTACTCTGACCATGTGATGACATGCAGTAAGGGCGGCTCCCTGTCCCTTATGGCTCGTGATTGCGCTAAGGCACTGGAGGCGGCTCTTGAGAAGAGCGTCGGCAATGATGAAGCGCTACTAGAGTTCGCGAGCGCTGTACTCACCACGCTACGCCACGAGATGCATACGGCGGCAAGGGTTCAGTACCCTGACTATCTGATGGATTGGAGTAGGAAGGTCGTAGCTGAGGTGAACGAACGATACAAGGACGACGGGCGCTCATACGCCTACACCGGGCCGAACGAGTTTACTCTCAAACCTAACCCATACGACGAAGAGCAAGAGGAAGCATAAGGCATGAATGTTTTCTACGCCATAGTTTTTTCTATTCACCTGGTAAGTGGACTGGTCGTAATGTTCTGCATGGGTTCCGTCACCAAGAACGCATGGGAAGAGAACGACAAGGTATCGCGGGTATGTGGCATAAGTGCGTGCATCTGTGGATTCCTTATGGCTGTGCTAGGTACTATCGGGCTGGTGTACACCATTATTAGCGGCGGGTAACACCCCTCATGCATTTTGGATTCACTATCAGAAAGGTATGCTAGTCATGAGTCAATGGCTAATCCTTATAGGAATGGTTGCCGCCATGAGCGGTCAAGCCGCCCTAGTGGAAAGCTCTAACCCGCAAAGCAACGTCCCGGCTAAGGTTACCAAAATCTGGGCAATAATTGGTCTTATCGGCTGGGTGCTACTAGTCATCGGGCTAATCATCTAACAGACCGGATACGCCAGCAAACAGACACGCCTATACGCGAGCGCCCACAGTAACACGTAACCATGTTACTGTGGGCGCTCTTCTTTTGTGTCTATGGTTAGGTTTTTGTGGTGTACATGAGTTCATTTCCTGTTACACATCTGTCCCATGAGTTTATGTCATGTACACGCTTGTTTCATAGTTTACGTCATAGGTATGGGTATGCCTGTGACATATTTCTGTCATAGTTTACGTCAATGAAAATTCATAGAATACGTCAATGATATTTCATGGGTTGTGTCAAGGTAAATTCAGTGATTTACCCCAGTGATTTACCCCGCTTATAATTCAGTGATTCACCCCAGTGTTCATGCCAGCAATTTACCCCAGTGTTTATACCCTAGTGTGCGCTCTAGTAATACCCCCTACACCACGCCCTAGTAATACCCCCTAGTGTGCGCCCTAGTATGCACCCTATGGAAGTTCGCGGATTGTTCGCATAGAGGTGTGCACGACTGTGTGCATAGGGGTGTGCGGATTGTTCGCGGATTGTGTGCTTTTCCCAATAAGGCGGGGCATTTCAACTTTTTTCGCTTTAGGATATATGGATTATGTGCACCGAATGAATGTGCACACGTAATTTTCCGAAAAACCCCGTGAGTATTTAGTAGCCCGCTTTCCTTTATGGTGGGTTAATTACTGCGCTTGCGGTAAGTTGAGAATATTAAACGTTAAGGAGCCCTATTAATGGGTAAAATCCAAACTCTTATTAAGCGCGCAAGCGCCGGTATTCGCTCTGAGATGTACTCCCCAGCCGAAGGGTATTATAAGGTTTACCTCCCTGATGGTTGGCGCAACTCTAAGTATGAGGTTCTAACTGACGATAAGCACAGCGTCACTATTGGTGATACGACGTATTATCGTATCCGTGCCCTACGCAGGATTGAACGCCCATTCGGGTTGCCACCCGTAGAGGCAGGCGACCTGGGCGGCTACGTAGCAATAGATACAGTCCCATACGGAGATTGCCTATCTAATGATGGTGATTGCTGGATTGCAGACGAAGCGTTCGTATCCGGCTACGTCTCAGGTGATAGCCAGGTCACCGGACACGCCCATGTGGGCTACCCGTCTGAGGTTAGCGGTAAGTCACTCATCTCTGACTATGCTCAGGTGATTGATGGTGCCGAGGTGCTGGACTCAATGGTTACTGACTATGCGCAGGTTGTTGGTCGTAACCTTGAGGGTCTAGGATTTGAAGAGCCCTCACCTGAAATTCTTGGTGAGCAAACAAAGGTAAGTAATCATTCGTGGATTTCAGGTCGTGCCCGTATCTCAGACGGGGTGTATGTTGGAAGGTTCAGCTCCGTTAAAGGTTCAGCTGTTGTGTCTGGACGTATCTTTTTGACGAATGGTTCAAGTATCGCCGGTGTTGTTCTTGCGAGTGAACGTGATGTGATGATTATTCGTGGTGAGTTTATTGATGAGCCTATGAATATGTGGGGCTATCCGAAGGGTATTGTTATCCGTGAGGGTGACGGTTTCATTAATACTTTGGAGGCGCTTGGTGATACTGACCGTGGGGCTGTGTTGCCTTACTATGGTGTGAACTATTGGCGTTGCGCCAAGACCCCACAAGAGATAGCAAAAATTTACGGTATTGAACTTGAGTTCCATGATACAGGTAACGGAACATGGGCTAGTTCTTTCGAGAAGGACATCGAAGAAGCGCCACGTAAGATACATGTCTCCCCAGTAACAGGTATCGAGTACTTTGAGACAGCTTCCAAAGAAGAGACTGAAGAATACGATACTAAGATGAATAAGAAAGCTGAAAGTATGCGTGAAAGTCTCGAGGAGGAACGAGAGGCAAGGCGCAGTACAGAACAAAATGTGAAGCGGCTGTTTTGGCACGCCGAGCACCCATACGGGCTGGACTGACCATAAGTAGCGCATTGTCTGCCGGTTTGTGGTATAGTTAGTGGTGACTTCGGTGGCTATTCCTATTCTTGAGCAAGTATACCTATGGTTCTTGCTCCTGGGGCAAAACATTATTGAAGTCTTCACTTTTCCAGGGTGAACCCCCTAAACATTATTTCAGTTAGTGTTTAGGGGGTTTTCTTGTGCCAGCCCACACCCGCCGGTGGTTAGAGTGTTGATGTATGCAATACGTGGCTCTATAGGGGCTGTAAGGCATGTTCAGGGTTTCAGTGTGTAGCTTTAAGGGTGGGCTTTTTTGTGGTGGTTTGCTTTTTGCGGGGGGGGGTATACTTGTTCTTGTATTGATTTTTCTCTTGAAAGGATGCGTACCTGTTATGGGTATTTCTGTTGCTGATTTGAACCGTGGGGATATTGTTATTCTCTCTAATGGTGCTGATGGTGCCTATGGTAAGTATGTGGTTAATTTTGTCCTTGGTGATTCTGGGGCTGTTTTGTTTGAGGTTGGTGCTGACGGTTCGTTCCGTCATGTATTGAAGCCTTGCCAGGGGGCGGGTAGCCCGCTTGTTCTGCGTAAGAGCATGTTGTGGGGGTCGATTCCTAATTATCGGGTTGGTGACCCTCTGGTTCCGTGTGAGGTTCCTGTGTCTATTGTCGGGGCTTTCCCGGAGGATGCTGAAGAGTTGGCGGATAAGTATTTTGATGCTTTGGTGCGAGTGCGGGAGCTACTAGCGGCTACTGGCTCTGTCGCCCATGAGGGGCTTGCTGAACTGTCGGGTGATGTTGAGCGTATTGTTTCTTCTGTTGAGTCTGATACTGTTGCTGGGCTTGAGGTTATTTTGCGGAATTGTGAGAAGCTTCTTGATGGTATCGGGTTTTTTGCGGTGAGTGAGTGGGAGCATCTTGAAGAGTTTGAGGGCAAGGTCGCTAATGAGGTGCCGGGTGCTGACACAGAGTATGGGCACCTTGAGGGTGAACTGATTGGTGTTTCGCCGGTGGGTCTTTTTGTGGGTGATATTGTACGTCTTGGTGCATGTGATGGTATCGAGTATTTGCAGGTGGTTGAGGTGTCGGCTGACCGGTTTAAGATGAAGAACCTTACCCGTGGTGGTTTTGATACTCTCACTGTTAAGGGTACGCCGTTTGAGAGGGAGAACGAAGAGGGCGTAGAGTGGTACGGTTATTCTATTGTGCTTGAGGGTCCTATCGTTGATGAGTATTGCCATAACTTTGTGGTTCTTCCTACCCGTGACCCTGAGCTTGTGGGTGAGTTTGATGCCTTGTACAGCTTGCAGGGTAGCCTGATTAATAAGTTCGGTTGGGGTATCCGTGATTCGCTTGAAGGCTTTGAGGAAGCTGAGCAGGGCGAAGTAGTGGCGAACGCAGGCGTTTCTCCCGCTGAGGCGCGCCGCACGTTCATGGTTGGGCTGTTGCGAGAGATTGAGTCTCTAGTCAATAAGGCTAGGTATAGTGGTTCCATGTGGCGGCTACAGCACCTTGAGCGTGAAGTGAGCGAACTGATTGTTTCCAGGTTTGAGGAAGAAGAGAAGACGGTTCGTGGTCGTATCGACAAGTTGCGTGAAGCGCTAGAGACCGTAGTCGAAATCAACAGCCAGAAATAGCCATAAGTGCTTAACACTAGGCGAGAGAAGCCGCCATACGCCCTGTACCACCCCTCTAAGGGGTTGCAAGTACCTGTGGCGGCTCTTTCCTTTCTTAGGGGCGCGAGCGCCCGCCGTGTCTACTGGTGGTGGTTCTGTTGCCGCCCGTGTGGTGCTAGTGGCTTAGTGCTAGTGGAAGCTTGCGTGAGCGCCTACGTGGTATAATCGGGGGTGGGATACCTTGAGGGTTCCCACCCTGTTTTGTTTACTGACTTATTGGAAGGACGTGCCTGTTATGGGTGTTGTTGGTTTTATAGATTTATTTGCACCGTTCCAGTTCTTACTCGAATCCCCACCGTGGGTTTCATTCTTCGTGCCCGGTCTTGTATTGGTTGCGGCTTTGCTTGTTCTTTTTGTTCTTACCGCCGCTAATGTGGCGGTCGGACTTGTATTAGCTGTTTATGTCGTGATTGCCTGGATTGGCGGGACTCTGGTAACCTTGAGCATGGTTTTTAACCATGCTGGGGTTCATGATATTTTCTTCCAGGGCTTACTTGTGATACTGGGGCTCATGTCGAACACTGTTGTTGCCTCTGTGGTGTTCGGGCTTGTCCTTGGGGCTATTGCAAAGTGGGCGGAACGTTCTGAGCGTGAAGAGCCTGTAGAAGCTGTTGAGTCTGAGCGGGTTAAGACCTACCCCCCATATGAGAAGACCCCTTAGAGCTTATGCGAGCGCCCACCTCTAATGGTGTGACCCCAATACATTTTTGATTCACTAACGGAAAGATTAGCAAGTTATGAGTACAGCGGCGCTATTCACCATCTCCATGCTCGGGTTCATACTAGCAATGAGCGGACTAGCTATCGCACTGGAAAGCTCTAGTATCCGAGACCGAAACGGCAATAAGCTGAAAACTATCAGCACCACTGTCGCTGTTATCGGGTGGGTTATGATGCTATTCTCCGCTTTCATTAGCGCTCAAAACATGGGCATGTTATAGGATAAACAAGGTAAGCCGCGTATTACCCGCCGTGTAGCGGGCATACACTACTAACCCATAAAGGGAAAGGGAACACGTCATGTGGATACTTCTAGTTCTAGCACTAGTCGCCTGTATTGTCATTGGCTCACTGGGCGGTATCACAATGGGTGAACATTTCGACTCAGATAATGACATGGTGGGTGCGGGTTGCTTCATGATGCTCATTGGCATTATTGGCTGTATCGTCATTATTGCTGTTATGGTAGTAAAGGCACCCTAAAGGTAACCACTACCTTACAGCCCGCCCGTAGTTACCTGAATTACGTGGACTATGGCGCGAGTTGCACCGCGTAACTTACTGTGCTACACTACTAATACCCCGTTAGATAACTAGCAGGGACAACATATACATAACCTTACCTTACTGTTGTGAAAGCCCCTACGTCTTTATCTGTAAATGAAGACGTAGGGGCTTTCTCTTGTGTTATAATCGTGGTGTTTACTATCTCTGTTTCACCTGATACCTGGAGGGTTCTATGTTTTTCTTTATTGGCTCTATCGTCCTGAGCCTGTACGCCTTGTATTCCAAGATGAGCACTGAGGATTATCTCATGTGGTTCGGTCTACTTGTGTTCTTCTCATTCATCCTGGGTTAGGTGACCCATCTACCCCCCCCCTATTGGTTTTTTGATTTGAGAGAAGGTTGAACGTCTTATGTCACCCCGTACTGTTGGTTCTGTGGTGAAGGATTTTCTAAAAATTGAGTGGGATGCTACTCTAGTAAGCATGACCGCTTACCTGCCTGCTGATTATGCAGAGCAACAGGCAAAGGATAGTATGGCTGTGACGCGCGGTAAAGCAGGGACTCTTGCTAAGGTTGCTGAAAAGTCTGCCGAGCATCTTGAGGCGGTTGCTAATGGGTCGAGTGGTGACCTTGAGGATTTGCTGATTTTTGCGAGCGCGCAGGTTTCTGTACTTCGTGAACAAATGGCTAGTATTTCTGACTTGGGGGACTATTCCGAGCATGTCTCTAGCGAGTCGGGTCGTAAGGTACTATCTGAAGTTACTGAAAGGTACGCGCCTTATAGGAAGAAGAAGAATTGGGGTGAACGGCGTGAGAGTAAGGGGCTTATTTTCAAGCAAAACCCTCATGTGAGCTAATTCACACGGTTTTAACTTGCATGAGGGTTATTGCTGTGCCATAATAGAAATGTAGCAAGGAGATAACCCCTAAAGCTACTTCCACTATCTACCTTATGAAAGGGTGTTCATCATGGCACGTTTTAAGATTGCGAATCACGAGCTGGCTATCGAAGCTGTCAAGGAAAGCATGAAGCTTTACCCCAGCCTGATTTGCCGTGACCACTACAGCAAGCTGGGACGTTTTACCGTATGGTGCGGTAAAGAGCGCGGCTCTATTGATGTGAAGGTACTTGCAGACTTTGAAAACTTTGAGGGTGTATTTGATACCCCCGAGGTTAATTGGGAAGAGGGTTACATCACCATTAACAAGAAGTAACCCCTAGTGCCCCGTATCTAACCTAGCCGGGTTGGATACGGGGTTTTCTATGCCCCTATTGGTTGATAACGCATCTCAAATATAGTGTGACCTAATTCACATGATTTTAACTTGCGTACCCCTAAAAGATGTGTCATAATAGTTATATAAGCAAGAGAGAAAAGCTCTCAAGCAATCCACTACCTATCTACTGAAAGAGGTTCCACCATGAGCAACTACCGCATCTTCAACCTGGTCGAAGGCGCTACCCCCACCCTGGAAAGCATGGCAAAGGCACTGGTCGCCGCCGAGGAAAATGAGTGGTTCCGTGATGCTACCCTCTGCGTAGATGATGTGAAGGTGGAAAACGGTGCGCTTCTCTTCGAGATTGACGGCTCGCACTTCAAGGCAGTAATTTCCGGTCGAGAAATCCACCTGTACGCCCGCAACGACGAAAGCGAACTGGGTACCGACGGTGCAACCCAGTTCATTAAGACCATGAACCGCATCGGTTGCACTAAGGCATACGTCTACTAGGCAACCACCCTAAACCACCCCCCCTATGGACTCTACCCGCCATAGGGGGGGGTAACACTAACCTGTAGGAAGGTCTACCATGCCACACACCCTCAAAGCCGCCACAGAACTCTTTGAAGCAATCGAAAAGGACGCACGCGCCCTAGTATTCCCCGCCGCCGAGATGAATCAGAACGACTTCACGCGGGCACTCATGCCTGTTAGCGCTGAGATGAGTGTTATTGCGGGCTTTGCACAGCGCTACACGGAACGTTGCCGCGCCTATCTTGAGAGTGGCAACATTGCCGCCGGTGAAGAGTATGCACATAGGTACTCACAGGAAATGAGGATGATGGTTACCCGCGCATATGAAAATCATGTACTGTCAGGAGGTCGTTACCTACCTTATGATGTAAAACAGCGCCTTGCGGCAATGTACCAGAACTATACCATCTCAGTCGCACCGTAAGACCCATAAGACCCCCACCCCTTTTGGAGCGAACAGGGGGGGGGGAGTGCCCCCCCCGCAATACATACCCCTAGAAAGAATCAACATGTCAGCTACCATCATTGAATTAGATGAAGAAATTAAGGCGCACCTAACCCTTAGTGTAGCCCCTGATAAGCGTAAGGAAGTCATAGAGTATCTTTCCTTGGAACAGCCACCCGCCAGCCTAGACGGATACATCACGGTAGAAGAAGTAAGGAAGAGTGTCTACCCTATCGCCTTAGTGCAAGCGTATGACTCGAATATGGAATGTGAGCTTACCCCGAGCCTTGAAGTTTACTTCAGGCGTGAAGATGGCACCCTCATCCGTGGAACCTTGGAGGTGGAAAATTGGCGGGTAATGTACCTATTGGCTGGCATTGGGGTTGCAGATGCCTATATTACTTCCTACCAAGTGCAGGGCGGTGAATCTGAAGAGTCAGCGCAAATGATTATTAGGAAGATTGAGGTTGCCGTCTACTAGGGAGTCTTACCTAGACTGCGAACCGCTCGATAGATTGATAGACCCCTAGAGGTGCTGAAGCCTGTAGGTAGAAGATAGTGGAACACCCCATAACCCCTATGTGACCTATTTCACGTGATTCTGGCTTGCATGGGGGCTAGGGGTGTGTCATAATAGAAGTACAGCAAGGGGGAAAGCCCCTAGCAATGAATCCACTATCTATCTACCGAAAGGTTACCGACCATGAGCACCTACGCAATTCAGGACATCTTCACCGAGAGCGACGCTAAGGCTTACATGCTGAACGCAATCGAAGCCGTAAACTACGATGCATACGAAAACTTTAACTACATCTTCGAGCGTGTTATGAAGGGTCTGGGCATTACTCCCGACACGTTTCTTTACTACAAGATTGATAAGTACGGCGTAAGCAGTGTAACCCTTGAGCTTTTCACTGATAAGGCGTGCACCAAGTACATTGGGCTTGATGTTCTTATCGAAGAGCCTGCAAGTCCTGCTTTTAATTCACAGACTGTAACCCTGGGTGTGAACGAAGCTCCCTGTGTGACCTTCATGTAACCACCCCATAGGGGAAACCCTATAACTAGCACCCCGCCCTAGCGTAAGACACGCCGGGCGGGGTGCTTCTGAATCCCCATAAGCCGGGGCACCCCATAGGGCTAGGCGTGTTTGGCTTTGAGAGTTGCACGCCCCCGGTCAAGCCTGACATAATGGCTTACATAGGCGCTAGAAAACCCATCTAGCCATACAATCCGCCGTTTCCCGCCTGGAAGGAAATAACACCATGACCAAGAAGAGCGACAAGGAAGAGCTTACCTGGGTAGAAGTCACCCCCGAAACTGTCACCCCGCCCACAGACCTATTGCGAGTAGCTGAGCTTGTGTTTGACACGCTAAGGAGGGGTAATCCCATCTTCAAAGACCCGGAACTAGACACCCTTGGGTCACCCCTGAGTAGTCTTGGGGAAGCTTTAAGCTGGGATGAGACGCGCCCCGAATGGGGGGTTCTCTATCAGAACTTGAAGCCACTAGAGCGGCTACCTCGCCGGGAGATTATTGACGCACGCATCAACTACTACATGCAGGAATGGCAGGCGGGGCGCATAGACGACCGGTATAATCGTCCGGCATTTCTTGGTGGTACTCTACTAGAGATTGATGATGTTTCACGAAATACTGGAATCCCGGTTGATGAGCTACTGCGTGAAACTGATTCACGCGAGCCACGTTTCATCACAGACCGCTGGTATGAAGATTTTAACAGCGACGAACCTCTACACTTTTACTCAGAACAGTTCAATCCTGACGGAACACTCAATGAGCGTAAAGCTAACTACATCTCTTACGCGGCTGAATACTATGATGACGCAGACGGCTTCTTTTCTGACGTATTCGAGCCTAAAGTGATTTTGGGGTTTGTCAGCCCGGTATTCTATGTTGCTTTGAGTGATGAGCATCTAGAAGCATGTAAGAAGGCGTTTAGTGCGTATATGTTATGGGATGCCAACCGTGATGATGACCTCTTCGGGTGGGATGATGCCCCCCTTTGACGTTTGGTTCTAGCAATAGCCACTAAACACATGTATTCCCCTGTGATTCACCCACAATAAGGGGTAACCCCCTACAACTAACCCCTTTGTGACCTATTTCACGTGATTTAGATTTGCAAAGGGGTTATAGGTGTGTCATAATAGAAGTGTACCGAGGGGTTAGCCCCTCAAACAGTCCACTATCTACCGAAAGGTGCTAATCATGGCTAACACCGTATTCAACTTCAAGAATGGTTACGAAGAAATCAAGGTTTCCGCTTGTGACTTCCTGATGCCCGATGATGAAGTAGCAAACTTCATCAACAATGAAGCAATTAGCGGTAAGTTCATCTTCGAGTATGGCACCTGGGACTTGGACGGCTTCGACGACGAGGAAGACATGGTGTTTATCAACTTCCAGAGCATCGACCCCCGCAAGACCCTCAAGGTAGAAGTAAGCAACACTAGCGAGTACTTCAGCTATTGGTGCGCAATTGCACGCAGTGAAGCTGTGATTACTGACTTTGAATTGCTGACCGACGAGATGGAACGTCACACTATCCTCCGCATCAAGGGCTAAGCCCCTTATGATGCACCCCCCTAGTGGCAACCCCGCTATGGGGGGGTAATAGCCCTAATAATAAATGTGTCCTATTTCATATGATTTAGATTTGCACACCCGGCTAGGGTGTGGCATAATAGTTATATAAGCGATAGAGATTCACCCTAGCAACTAGTCCATTACCTACCTACCGAAAGGGCTTCAAACATGGCACAGCACATCTTTAGCTTCAACAAAGACGTAAGCATCAAGGTTCACACGCACGACAATGTACCGATGACGCGCTACGCTGAGCTTGTTGAATACCTCAACAGCGAGAAGCCGCTTCTAATGTTGAGTGGTGAGTTTGTCGCATACGAAACGGACGATTCCGGCTGGCACCCGACGGACAAGAAGTATGCCGTAGAGCCGGTTGCCGTTGTCGTCTTCGTTGGACAGAACGGAAAGAACATTGTGTGCCACCTTGAAGTGGATGATGTAGAGCTGACGCACGCCCTGGCATGTGCAGGTATGATGGGTAGCCTCATTGAGTCATACGAATTGAAGGCTGACAAGTCGAAGAAGTTCTTTTACTTGACGTTCCGCAACATGGACTAACCCCTAGCGGGTCTACCTGGAAGGCGGCATCTACCCCCTAGGTGCCGCCCCGCCTTAGACCCATATAACACAACAGAAACACCTAACCACCTATCCATTTACCCCCTGAAAGAGGTAGACCTATGAGTTCGCTAATTGCACACCCCCTAGTCCCTGTAACCGTCAATGAAGGCACCCTGCATCAGGGCATTTCAAGCCTCAAGATTAGCAATGGGTTTGAAGAGTTGGTGAGTGATGAGCGGGGTCAGACCTATAGTGTTTCTCTTGATTGTGGTGAAGTAACCCTGCATCTAGAAGCCCCCGAAGAGGGTGCCACCAATAAGGCGCTCTATGCGTACTCACATGACGATGAATGTACCTGCAATGAAGTGTGCACCTGCGAAGAAGAAGAAAAGGATTACACGCCGTTGCAGGTGCTTGTTGGATACATTAACAGCCTGCGATACACTCTCTAATTCACCCCTATATCCCCCCTAAACTCCCATGTGAGTTATTTCACACGGTTTTAACTTGCATAGGGGTTAGGGGGTGTGCCATAATAGTTATATAAGGCGCTAGGGAAACCGCCCTAGAGCCAATCTACTACCTACTGAAAGGGTTGGGCACCATGTCTGTTACCGTTACCTATTCCGAGCTCATTCTCGCTTTCGACATTCCCGAAGAGCTTTCCGTAAAGATGCAGGAACTCGACCGCGACCCCGTAATCGTTGCCCTCACCTCGCCCGACGGTCTTAATTCTGAATATGCCGTGCTCACCGCACAGCTTGACGGCGAAGAGTATAAGATGAGCACTAGCCTGCTTGCTGACGAGCGTGATGCTCTTGAGGTAATCTGTGAAGATGGTATCAACATGGACACTAGCAAGGTTAAGAAAGCCGACTGGGGTTACCAGTTCGTTTACGTAGAGTTTAAGGATATTGAATACATGTCGTAAGGCACCCTAAGCCCGTAAGCCCTAGCCACTCTATACAGTAGCTAGGGCTTTCTGTGTGTGGCTTTAGAATCTAGGTGTTCTTTAGCTTTATTTCAAAATGTATTTGTGACTAGGTTCACATGGTTTAGAGTTGCAACACTCTAAAGAGTGTGTCATAATAGTTATATAAGCAAGGGGGAAGCCCTTACTACTACTTTTACTATTCACCTACCGAAAGGCTGGACATCATGGCTTGGTCTGATTACATTTACAAGATGCCTCATACTGTGACTCTTGAGGGTATTGCTGAGCTCATTAAGGAAGAGTTCGGCGCTGACTGTCACGAAATGATTATCAACCCCAAAGATGAAGATATTTTCTTCGAGCTTGACGGCGGTGAAAAGTTTGAGGTAAGCATCACCAAGAAGGATAAGAACTACAACGAGTTCACTTTCTCAGGTTTTAATGAGCCTTGCTGTGATGACCCTGATTGTCTCGAGGATTGCGGTAATGAAGACCTCTACGGTGACACTACCGGACACCAGGGGAATATTATCCGCGAAATTCTGGACAAGCTCGATATTCCCGATAACGACTATTGGCGAATCTAGCACAGCGTAAACACCCCCTCAACTACTGAGGGGGTGGCACCTTACCCCTAGAAGGCGCAGGAAGCCCATAGAGCCCCTGTAATACTAAGAACCTTATAGGAAGGTGCCAGTAGGTCTAGGCACCACCTAGGGCTTCCTGGAAGCCGTCTAGTGCCCCTCAAGGGTATTTAGGGGTAGATTAGGCGTGAGTGCCTAAAGCGCCCCCTCAGAACGCCCATAGAGCCCTATATAGGGCTTCTAGTCAATCCACCCCTATATGACAGAAAGAGATAAACCATGCCACACGAAATCATAAAGCTAATTACCGAACACACAACCGAGGTGTATGCCGGGTATGGTCTACTGACCGCCCTGGTTATCGCCGGGTGTACTATCCACCTATTCCTAAGCGCCCGCAAAAAGGGCTCCGGGTCAAGTAATACGAAGAACTATCGTAGCGCCTTTTGTGTAGCAATTGGCGGCATGGTACCCTGGGGTTTCGATACAATCCTACTGACTAGCGGCACCCATGTGGGTCTACTGGCACTTATCCTAGTGCTGGCTATTCTGGCATCTTTTGCAACCTCAACCCTTGAGATTAGGGGCTTTGAGGTGGTGCCCCGTGACATTCTGGCTTTCGTGGCACAGGCGGCGGGTATCGCACTCACTACTAGCCTAATTACCTTGGTTACCATTGCCGGAATTTAACTCAATACTCCTAAATACCTATAACCCCTTTGCTGTAGTGTTTAGCTTATATGCCCCGTGATTTTCAGCCTTCCATAGGGTATGTGAGCTATTTCACGTGTTTTCAAGTTGCAAAGGGGTTATGGGTGTGTCATAATAGAAGTACAGCAAGGGGGAACCCCCTAGCGATAAGTTCACTACCTATCTACCGAAAGGGTTTCAATCATGGCTAAGGCATACAAGGCAAAGGCAAAGGAAGTACTGCACCTGAGCGTCGAGCTTGACGAAATGGCAAGCAAGGCAGGCGGCATGGCTTACATTGCCCAGCAGATGGGTAAGAAGAAGGGGCTCGTAAATGTGGCTGTTAAGCTTGAGCGAGAGCTTCACCAGAAGGCTTTCAACTACCGCTACCTCTACCTCAGCGCCCAGAACTACCAGGATGATATTCGCGCTATCGACATTGACAAGGTACGCAATGAAGGCGACGCGGCTCTGAAGGCTGTAGGTACGCTCTTCCAGTAAGCTAAACCTTACATTCCCCCTCTAGGCAACACCTAGAGGGGGGTAACCCCTCAAACACAGTTCACTATCCACCTATGGAAAGGTATCAACAATGGGTTTCCTTGGCTTCCTCATCACCCTACTCTGGCACTAAACCAAACATCATCAATCCACTAACCACACCCCTAACCGAAAGGCTCTAAACATGTATAACGAACGTATCGTATTTGCGATGGACGCACTCGATGAGGAAGTTAAGGCACGCCTCATCAATGGTGAAACCCCTGTAGTTACCAGCCTTGAGGTGGATTACATGATTACCCCTCATGATGATTACACCAGCGGAATTATCACCTTCCATTTTGAAGGTGAATACGAAAGCGAGGAAGATTGGCACACTGTAGAGCTTGACGGCTCACCCACTGATTACATTGAGCTTGCACACTGTCTAGTTGATGACCTGGATATTGACTGGAAGGAACGTAAGGTCTACATCTACCCCTAGCGAAAGACCCTCTCTATGGAAACATTCAACCATAGAGAGGGTTTCCTTGTGCCCGTGTCATACATGACAGCTCAGCCTGCATCATATATAATGGGCAGTGAAATTTAGACCCCCTCGAACAAGGAAGTAGCCCGCATGACTGAAACCATTCCCACCCCATACGAAGACCTACTACGGGAAATCTACGTAGAGAACGCCGCCGCTATCGCCGCCAATGCTGAACGTTCCGACCGTACCGGAACCGGAACCTTTGGCGTGTTCGGGCGGCAAATGCGGTTCAATCTACGCGACTCGTTCCCGCTCATCACCACAAAGCGCGTACACTTCAAATCCGTAGCAGTAGAGCTACTATGGTTCCTGTGCGGCGATACTAACACCCGGTGGCTCCAAGAACGCGGCGTAACCATCTGGGACGAATGGGCGGACAGCAACGGCGAACTAGGGCGCGTATACGGTGCCCAATGGCGCACCTGGCAAACCCCCAGTGGTGATACAGTAGACCAAATCGCCCGCCTTATCGAAGGCCTCAAAAACAACCCCTATTCCCGCCGCCATATCGTAACCGCATGGAACCCCGCCGAAATAGAAGACATGGCGCTACCGCCCTGTCATGCGCTCTTCCAGTTCCATGTGAGCGAACGCCCCGACGGGGTTAAAGAACTATCCTGCCAGCTGTACCAGCGTAGTGCTGACATGTTCCTCGGTGTGCCGTTCAATATTGCCTCATACGCGCTACTGACCTACATTATCGCTGACCATGTAGGAATGGTGCCAGGCGACTTCGTATGGACAGGCGGCGACTGTCACATCTACACAAACCACCTAGAGCAAGTCAAGAAACAGCTAGGTATCGGTCTAGACCCGGACGGTAACCCCTACCCGGCACGTGAACCCTACCCGTACCCTAAGCTTGTTATCAAGAACAAGAAGGCTTCCATCTTCGATTACGAATACGAAGACTTCGAGCTAGTAGACTACAAGCACCACCCCGGCATTGCCGCCCCGGTAGCCGTATAACCTGCAAATACTAGCGACAATAAGGAAGTTATGACAAGCAGTGCAACCAAACCCATAACACCACGGCTAGGCGCAATATGGGCGCAAACCTTCGACGGCATTATCGGACGTGACGGGAAAATGCCCTGGCATGTACCCGAAGACCTACAACACTTTAAGGAAGTTACTTCCGGTAAGCCGGTCATTATGGGTAGGCGAACCTGGGAATCACTACCTAATGCATATAAACCACTTCCAGGGCGCGTAAACATTGTCGTCAGCAGTTCAGTTGTATACGGAATTGAACAGTGGGACGGTGCAACCTGGGTACCTACCCTAGATGCCGCGCTAGGAGAGGCGTACAGGGTGCAAGAAGTCACTAGTGGCGGCGGTAATGACCAGGCAGACGCATGGATTATCGGCGGCGGTACACTCTACACCGAAGCCCTCACCCGTCGAAAGCTACCCTATTACGGGCGTGTACACGTCATTGAACAAACCATGCTGGCAACAGCAGACTTATGGTGCGACATACCCGGCGACACCAAAGCACCCGAACTAAACCTAGACGACTGGGTAATCACCAACGAACAGCTACCTAGCAAAAGTGAAAGCGGCTGGATTCATGCCGGGCACAGCGGTAGGCACCCCGTCATCTACCAGTTCATTACCTACACTCCAAACACAACTCGCACCACTAAGGAAATAACCACATGACCCAGCACCCCGAAATCTGGCTAATCGTCACAGGCGTAATAGGCGTTGCCTTCTTCGTTATCTTTGTTGGAATCATTCCCAGCTGTATTTCCGCACAGGCTAGGAAAGATGAAGAGTACGACGATAATGAAGCTTGGGAAAGCGCCTTTGTGGGCATGGTTTGCTTCTGGGCGGCATGTATACTGGCACTCTTTGTCACCGCATACGCACTCAATGATGGTATGCTTGGGTTTGCGACGTTCATTGCACTCATTATTGCAGTAGTGGGTGGTTTATTTGTCGCGACTGACTCCGGCGATTTCCCCGAAGAAATGTACACCAAAGCTGGACTAGGAACAATTATACTACTGCTTATGTTTGCTCTTATCCCGGCAATGACTATCCTCGGAAATGAAGCTAAAGAGAAAAAACTGGTAGAAACCGCGAAGTTCGACCAGACCATCACCTACCACTTGGACGCTAACGAACATAAGCTAGAAGGTGAAACCATCACCTACCCCATCAACAGCCTCCGAAGCAACGCCAGCGGCGACACCTACACCTGGCTAGAACGCAAGGAAGACGGGGCACTAGTGACACGCACCATCCAAAAGGTAAACGATGACCGTTACGAGGTCACCCTCAAAGATGACCTACCCGCCACGGACACGGAAGCGCGCGTAGAACGCATTGTTGAATACCAGGTGAAGAGCGCTGATGCCGCCGCCGGTAAAGACATGTGCATCTCCAAGTATGACACTGAGGATTTCGGGCTGTACCCGCGCTGTGATAGTGATGCCGCAAACGCAAAGTTCACTAAAGCACGTACCATTATCCACATTCCCGCCGGTAGTGTAGACAAGATGGTGCCCGTAAGCAGTCAGTAACCATTCAAGCTACTCTAAATGAAAAGCCCCGCGCTAGGATTCAACCTGAAGCGCGGGGCTTTCCTGTTTGAAGTGACAACAAAAATAGTGGCACACATGGACAACCTTACAAGTAAACAGGTAACATAAGTAATAACCATACCACAGATAACAGCTAAAGAAAGGCGGACACGTCGCATGGACTTCCTGCAAAACAGTACCATATGCCAATGGGTAGGCATTTTTCTACTCTTCTACGCAGTAGCGGCTTTATTTATCTTTTTCGCTCTTGTGGGTGAAAAGGTTGGTGTTTTTGAGTACCAATCAACACCTAAAGATATTGTGAACTATTTCCTTGTCGGTGGTGCTGTAGCCAGTGGTATTACTCTAGCAATGGGCATCATTGGCATTGTGGGCAACAACCCGGAAACCCGAAACGTGCTATCACTGGGTGATTTGGGGTTCGCCATTATTGCAATGATTCTTATTACACCTATTGTCTCATTTTTGGCACCTCTCATTGTGCTAGTAGTCACCTTCCTACTGAAAGCCCTGTTTGCGATAGTAACCTACCTAGCAACTACTATTGTCATCAAGCCGCTACAGGCGTGGGGTGACTTCCTAACCCGCAAAACAAGTAATGGAGAAGAAGGGGAATAAGCAGAAAGCATGTAAGCACACACAGTCACCCACCCAAAAAATAGGGGCGGGTGGATTAGCTATCATTTGCCAACAGTAAGACACGAACGATAAGGAACAGCAAAAAATCATGGCAATAGAAGAAAGTGTTACCTGGCACGCCGAAAATGTCGCCCACGTCATCAAGCGTATGCATCAGCTTCAGAAGAAGATGGAACGCGAACTAGTAGCCCTTGAGAAGGAATCACCCAACAACCCTGGTGGTATCACTAAAAAGTTCGGTGTAGAAAACGATGCGCTACTAGAAGCTATCGACCGAATCGCACATTCCGACAAGAAGGAAATGGAAGAAGCTGAGGCTGGCTTCCAATATGTAAAGAAATTTACTACCCTCGATAATGGCTTGAGGGCTAACCTGAACTATATGGTACTGGCTCTAGAATGGTGCTCCTATGATACCCTACTCATGCTTCAAGCAATCCTGAAGGATGATACAGGAAAACCGGCATCTACAAGCGCTACCATCTACTACCTGAAGGAACTAGCGAAGGTCGCTCTTGATATTCTGAATTGTTGTGAAGATGTTTATGGTAGTAAGGCATCAATAGTGCCTATGTTTGACAGTGAGCTATTCTACTTGAAGCTTAAAGGTGTCTGTAACCCTGTGGGGTAGATACTTAATCTATAACCTATAGGTGCCACTCTGAGATAATATCAGGGTGGCACCTACTTTATGTGAGCTAATTCACATGGCTTAGATTTGCATACCTGGCTAGAGTGTGGCATAATGATTGCATAAGCAATAGGGAATTATCTCTAGAGCTACTTCCACTATCTACTGAAAGGTGTTGAATATGCGTAACGTTAAGTCCGTAGGAACTGTTGCCGCTATTGCCGCCGCCACAATGCTTGCACTCACCTCGTGCGCCGCACAGCCTGCAACCTGCACCATCAATGAAACTAGCCAGGAAACCCGTATCGAGATTCGGAACTACAAGCCCGGTTACAGTGAATGGATTCATGAAATGCGCCCGTGCCTAAACGCTGACAACACCATCGGCTCATGCCCCTATGACGCTCGTGAATGGCATACCGGTAGCTACGAGTGGCGTACCGTGGGTGACCATGCAGACCCCGAGGAAGGCTGGAAGAAAGAATCAGGCGACCCTGAAAAGTCCAGCACCGGGTACTCTTACATTCAGCACACGGAAAGCGATACTACCGTGTGCGATGGGCGTGAAGAGTTCAAGGACAAGGACGGTAAGGTTATCAAGCACAACGTAGCCGATACGTTCTACATTGCAGAGTAACCCCCCGCTAATCTTATACAGGTACCCCCTTACGTAATACCCCCATGTATTGCGTAAGGGGGTATTTTTATGCCATAATTGACCACATGACGACAACGAACACCACCGCAAAAGACCATGACACGAACACCGTACCGGCAACCCTAACCATTGGGCACCAAACTATCAACCTCAACCTACCCGAACGTGTAGCTGAATACCTTGAAGAACTGGGAAACATTGCAGAAAGTGAAGAGTTCCTAAGCCTTCTATCGCGTAACATTGGCGACATAATCGCAAACTACCAGAAGTCAATCCATATCCGCGACATAGTAGGTAAAATGTACAGCACCGAATCGGTGCGTAAATATCTAGGCGGAATCACCCAAGAAGAGCTGGAAGCCCTCATGGAAAGCAACTCAATTCTCCATGTCAAGGACAAGAAGGGTAATATCGGGTACCCCCTATTCCAGTTCAAGGACGGCACCATCGACCCAAAGGTTCAGAAAGTTATGCGGATACTACTCAAACAGTACCCCACCGACTATGGACTCATAGGCGGGCGCTCAGAATGGGAAACTGCTATCTGGCTCGCTAACCCCTGCGAGATGTACGGCAACAAGTCAGCTGTAGAGTACATGGAAGAATCCCCAGAAGCTTACCGTTACGTTGTGATGGACGCTCAAGCTGATGCGAACGACCGCTACGCCAATTCCTAGAGCAAAATAACACGAGTCAGCACGTGAGCATTTGCCATTAGGTGAACATCCGGGTTATCCTTAACTATGGAGATTAGAAGGCTCAAAACCCGCCCCGGCATCCCCTTATGGATTACTAGGGGCGGGTTTCTGCAACCGTGCCAGTTATCACACACCTACTGGCACCAATAACGCCTATAGTGTGCTACAATGGCTTCCATGAACAAGATTACTATTACCGCCGAAAACGTAACCACCCCCGACCGCCTTGCAAGGCTTGACCTGAACAAGGTTGCCGCCCTACATGAAGGGGGTACCGAGGGTGAGCTTCGTGAACTTGCAGAATACCTGGGTGTACCAGCTGACACTCTGATTGCCCGCGCTGAATATTTCCGTTCCGTAAAGGGTAAGCCCGCCTATTATGGTGGCTTCTACACTATGGGTCAGATTATCATGAATCACGACTACTTCGGCATTAACCCTGACGAAGAGCCGTATGCCTATAATGAAATGCGGGGTAACTTGGAAGATTGCGTTGAACCGTTTGAGGTTCCGGGACGGTTTGCAGGTATCCCGCGTGCTGTTATGACTGCCGATGATGGTATCTCCCCGGTAGGACTTATGGCTCTTGAGGTGGCTAAGCGTGGTTGCTTTAGTAGCGATAATGAGGCAGACAGGGCAATGTTTGCTCTGGAGCCCAAGCCTGAGCTGGGTTATGTAAGCCTTGTAGAGTACGCCCGCCTTAGCGGCGAACATTATGAAGCCCTTCAGGTTTACGTGGGTCGCCTGGAATGGTTGGCACACTAGAGGGGTTGAACAGTCAAATACCCCCTATAGAGCTTTATCTATAGGGGGTATCCTTAGTCTAAAAATCAATGTGAGCTATTTCATATGGTTTTAACTTGCATAGGGGTTAGGGGTGTGCCATAATGGTTATATAAACACAGGGCATAGCCCCTAAAATACCTATGGTATCCATTTGCGAGAAAGGTAATCCAACATGTCGTACACTATTTCAGACAAGGCGATTAACATCAGCCTTCGTGAAGGCGTATCCTTTAGGGATATCCATAACTTTTTACTACAGAGTTCAAATGAGCTTAATGTTTACAGTGTAGGAACTTGCGCCGACCGCGTTCAGGTAGAGTTGCTGACAGGGGACTACACCCTAGAGCTAACTGCAAATAATGCCGCCGCTGGCAATGCTGTTACTTTGACTAGTCGCTACATTATTGAAGATAAGTACGCATCTTGTGGTTGCATTGAAGAGACGGCTGAGGAGTTCCTTGCTAGAATCGACAATCGAGACGTGGACACCAAGGAATACGAAGATGTAGCAAAGGCTATCTCTGAAAAGTTCGGTGTTGATGCGTAACGAATCAGCATAAGCTTCACCTAAGATAGGGTATGGGGTAGTGTGCGACCAAACACATTGCCCCACCCTCAACCCTTACCCCCAATGTTTCACTATCTATCTACCGTGAGGTTGTAATCATGTCTTTCATTAAGGGCATTATTTCCGTTCTAGGCGGCTACAATGAAGAGTCGCCCTCCAAGATTACGAACGTAAAGCGCATCACCAACTGGGATAATGTGGACTTCCTTACTCTATACAACTTTTGGCTGAAGGATTTCCTGGAGAAGGGTGGAAAGATTACCGACTTCCAAGACCGCCCCCACCCTAGCGGCGCGCGCCTCCTTGTTCCTGGCGTTCAGGAAATCCCCGAGGTTCGCCCTGGTCACCGAAAGACCGCTGACATTTACATTATGCCGCCTAAGTTTGATGCCGCTAAATACAAGAGCGACCTTATCCCTTACCTCTCAGGTAACAAGCTGTTCGGCTGGACTAACAACGGTAAGAAGCCCGTGTACTATGGTTGGTGGGTGCCTGCATTTACCGATACTATTGATAAGGAAATGGCGCTAGACGAAAGTACCCCTCACGAAATCCGGGCACATATCCTAAACAACCTTGCTGAACAGGATGCAGATGACCGCGCCGGGGATATTAGCCTCGCGTTGCATGATATTCGGGCGGCTTATGAGGATGAGCATGGTATGCGCTTCATGCGCTCTGAATTTATGAATCCCGCCAAGGAAGTAGAAAATATTGCTGAAGCCCTAGCGTGGTATGGGAAGATTAAGAGTGAAGCCAGCTCACCCGCCCTTGAGTGCGCTACTATTTCTATGTTTGTGGACTTTAGCCGAGGTGAGATGTGGGGGTTCCGCAAAAACCTTAATTGGCGCTCGGGGCTTGAACACTTCAAGGATAAGAATCCGGCTAAGTACCTCAAGGAATTGGAGGAAAGCACGAAGACTATTAAGGTAACGTTTATTTCACGTAATACCGCTGTCGTTACCGGCATGGGGTATGCATGGGATGGGTACTACAAGCACCAGCCGATTATTTGCCTTACCGCCGTATCACCTATGACTCAAGACCTTACCGGTTACAGCTACACCATTGAATCTATAGAGCTAGACGAGGAGTGGAGCCCCGCTAAGGTAACGTTTCGAGCATAGGGATACTAAACCACCATTCCAGCCTTACAGGGGGTGAGCAGTAAGGGGTATTGCCTCAAAATCTGTTATGTGATTAGGTTCACATAGTTTCGACTTGCACACCTGGCTAGGGTGTGCCATAATGGAAGTACAGCAAGGGGGAAACCCCTTAAATAGTCCACTATCCACCTATGGAAAGAGGTTCCATTATGGCTAACATTTTCTGCACTTTCGCACAGGATATTGAACTCCCCGTCGAGTTTGATGCACCCTTGACCTGGATTAGCAAGACCCAGGAAGCTGAAAAGCTTACCATCAAGTTTGAAGCTGATATTGAACTTGAGCGTGACCGCTACGGTAGCATTAGCCCGTTCATTGATGCAAGCTTGAAGCTGGTAGACGCTAAGAATAAGGTCAAGTACCGCGCAAACCTCAAGAAGGACGCACTGTGTGGTATTGAATCCTTGATGCTCTCTGCATATGACAGTGATGTTATGGTCGAGAATTACACCATCAAGAACACCCCCGAGGGTACCGTGGTAGCTTTCCGTGAGATGGTAAAGTAACCACCCACCCCATATGGCATACCCTAACCCCTTTGCGAGCGCGGGGGGTCGGGTATGCCTATACACCCCCTATTGAATTACCCCCCTAGATGGTCTAGGGGTACCCCTTGAAAGGAAAGTTTATAATGTTTACTGAAAAGTGGATTAAAGAACACAAGAACACCTGTGCAAGCATGGCACTCGTTGCTTTCTTCCTTCTAATCTTTGTTGGTTTCCTGTGGTTCGGCATCATTAACTGGATTGCCGTGTTCTTCATGTTTGTTGCTATCACCCTTGTTCCTGTTGGTTACCACTTGGATTACAAGGAACTGGAAAAGAAGAAGGAAGAGGAAGAGTAGCACTAGGAACCTTACCCCCCCCCATATGGTGAGTAATACCCATAGGGGGTATACTAGCCCTAATGTGATTAGGTTCACATAGTTTCGACTTGCAACCCATACTAGAGTGTGGCATAATAGTTATATAAGGCGATAGGGAAGCCCCTAGAGCTACAGATTTTCCCCCTTTTCCTATTTGGAGGTTGTTCATCATGACTAACGCAAACGTTGTATCCCCTAAGGCAAACGCAATCGCTAAGGTTCGCGAGCTTCTTAATGAGATTGACGATAAGCGCGCCAAGCTTTTTACTCAGACTGAGGCGCTTCACAAGGCAATGGCGAACGACCCCGAGGCGCAGGTTCCTTACACCGCCGCTACTAAGACCGACCGATTCGTTGCTTCCTACACTGCCGAACACGCTGTAGAGGCTATCATGGATAACCTTGTAGAAGCGGGTCGAGAGCTGATTGATGCCGCTAAGGTCTTCAACGCACGTATCGAAGATTCAACCTTCAACACGGCGGACGCTAACGGTCACCTTGCAATGTTCAAGATTCGCACCGACCGCGTAGCAAGTGATGTAAACCTTCAGGAAGGCGCAATCAAGGCTTTCACTGAGAATGGTTACGAAGCCGGTGTGACCGCCCACCACCATGCCGTCCGTGCATGGCAGAAGCTTTACGGTGCGTAAACCGTAAACGGTAGATAGATAGACACCCCCCCCTGGGAAACCGGGGGGGGGTGTGAACCCCTAACCCATAAATAGTCAAGAGCACCTAGATACCCCCCCCGAAAGGAACCACAACATGAGCAAGCACGCCGCTACCACTACCGCCCAGGAATTTAAGGAATGGGCAAAGCTCGACTACATGACCGACACTATCCCGCCCCTGAACCCCGGCGACCGCCTCGACTTCTTCTATGAAGATGACAAGTCATACTACATGACCGGATACGTTAGCGAATCCACCCCGTACCGTATCGCCCTGCAAGACGCTAACGGCAACCCTATCGGCACCCTAACCGTCGATGAATACAGGCGCGAATGTGAAGTGTGCTGGGAAATGGAAGAAGATGATACCCACGAAGAGCGAACCTGTGACAGTTGGATTACCTTCAACTCCCTAAAATACACGAAGCCTGAAAATGGGGAGGAATATCAGGCGCTCAACCCCGAGCTAACCAATATCCCCTAATACCCCCTCATTAGCCCCTGGAAGCCCCTTAGAGCCCCCTAAGTGATTAGGTGGTAAAAGTGGTACACCAAGGGGTAATATAACCCCCTAAGAGGCGTAGAGCGCCCCCTATGGGGTATTGCACTCAATAGGGGCTAATGTAATATCATATAGGCAACTAAGCCCTATAAGGGGTGCTATCTATTGAGTAAGCGGCAAACCCTCCATATTTACCCCCCCCAGTACTCACTACCTAACCCCTATGTGAGCTATTTCGCACGGTTTTAACTTGCATAAGGGTTAGGGGTGTGTCATAATAGAAGTACAGCAAGGGGGAAACCCCTTAAATAGTCCACTATCTACCTACGGAGGTTCCATCATGGCACAGGCAATCGTTGCCGAATACGCTAAGGTTATGGCACCGGCAAATGTTACCGAATACGCTAAGGTTGTAGATGAATACAGTCAGGCGCACGCTAACTACAAGTCCCTGTTCTTCACCCTGATTAAGAAGTATCAGGAAAGCGGTGCATCTACCGACGAGCTTGTTCAAGACATGGGGCAGAGCATTGAAGATATGGGACAGCTTGTTGCGCGCCTGGAACATCACAAGAACCTCCTGGAGATTGGCGCGCACCCTAAGTTCAATCCGAACGATGCGCGGTCTATGAGTGACTGGTCGCTTACTATCAGTGAACACCGTAAGAACCTGGAACGCCAGAAAATTGAATGGGCTGGAGTTTACACCTATTGGGTGAACAAGGCTAAGGGTAACTAGCCCCTGAGAGTATGAGCCGCCCGGTCATCAAAGGTAACCGGGCGGCTTAGATTTTACCCTAAGAATCAATGTGACTAGGTTCACATGGTTTCGACTTGCACACCCGGCTAGGGTGTGACATAATAGTTATAGAAGTAAGGGGGTAACCCCTAGCAATACATTTACTACCTACCTACTGAAAGGTGCTAACCATGTCCTACGTATCCAACCTCCGTGATGCCTCTGGTCGTTACCCCGGTATTGGAATCGCTTACACTAAGCTTACCCGTGAGGAATGTGAAGCATTGAAGAACGCTAAGGTTTCCGTAAACACTAGCAACGAGCACACTGAACATGATGCAAAAGCACCTTACACTATCCCTCACCGCTCGCCCTTCAACACCCTCCCCGGTATTGGTGGTATTCACAGTGAGTGTTACTACATGGAGCCTGTAAACGATGAGCTTACCCCCGAGGAATGTGTAGCCCTGCACCGTAAGCTTGTTTGTGAAGAGCTGGAAGAGCTTGAGCGCGCTACTCGTGGTTCACGTATTAACCCCGCCTTCTACAGGGAATTTATGAAGAATTACAAGGCGGCAAAGGCTAAGGCACGTATTGCACACATGTTCAAGGAGCACGACGCGCAGGAAGCTACTGTTATTGATGCCGCTACCGACTTTGATACCCGCATTAAAGAGATTACCGGCGTAGGTCATCTATTTCCCGCCCGCCCGGTTATCACCTTCGAGGAACTGACTTACGGTAAGGGTGCGCGTAAGTGCTACGTAGCGACCATCTCCAAGGTTGTAACCGAGGGTAGCCATGTGATTGACCTGCTCAATGACATTGAGTTCCTTGTCGCCGGTGACTTCCAGGCTATCCCTGGCGTAACCTACACCGTTGCAGATTACGACACTACCACCTGCAAGGTTATCGTTACCCCGCTGGGTGAATAACCCCCTGAAAGGAATACACGCCATGAGCCGCCTCGTTGGTAACGACGACATTTTCCGTATCATTAACCGTTAATCAAATCTGTACAAGTTTGTATGATTCTGTCGTTAGCTGTTGCTAAAATCGACAGCTTATGGTACACTATGGGTATAGGTTCTAATGAACGAACCATAACCAAACCAATACTAAGGCAAAATCGTTGCTATCAGCACCCTCAAGAAGGTGAACTAATGCATCCACCGTCCGGTTGCGGTTTTCGTGACCACCCCCATATTTTTGACGAGATGCAGACTGGCACCGTTCTTGCAGGGTAACAAAAACTGGAAGCAATGGTTAGCCTCCTGGTTTGGTTACATGTAACCCTAAGCGTTCTCGCGATGGGCTAGAGGTGCTGTAGGGTGCCTATAACAGGTGAAACTGTTATGGATTAAATGCAACGGATGGTTGTTTTTGCAACAATTCGATACGCCATTTAAACCTATGCTGTTCGGTTTGCGGGTGAATAATCCCCTATACTGAAACCCTCAAACCCCTTTGTGGCTTAATTCACACGTTTTTAAGTTGCATAGGGGTTACGAGTGTGGCATAATGGTTATATAAGGCGTTAGGGAATCACCTCTAAAGCTAGTTCCACTATCTATCTACCGAAAGGTGCTAATCATGACCAACGCAAACCACGAAGTTATTATCATGGTTCCTAACCGTGCAATCCGTGGCATTGACAAGCTGGAAGAGCACATGTCGAAGTTCAACCCCGCCGAGTCCATTGGCGAGTGCCATGTTCGCACTGATTTTTCGGATATTACCTTGGAGGTAGAGGTAATCAAGGGCGATAACGAAAACTTCAAGCTCGCCGCATACGGCTGGGGTAAGGGTGGCGAACTTATCGACATGCAGGCGAATGGAGTAGCGTGGGCGTTCATTAAGCACCTGGAAAAGCTTCAGGGCTAACCCCCCTATTACGGGCGTTAGGTACTACACCTAGCGCCCATAAGTGCTTTTCGGGTATCGTATACTGTATGAACATATTGATAGATACTGTAAGCGCTGTACACCCTGCAAGTTTCCCCATGAATTTTCTTGTATGGCTTGTTTTTGTAATTCCCGGTCTAGTCGTCGCCCTATTTGGGTGCCTAGCTTTTTTGGTTGATGATAAGGCGGGGGATAAGTTTAAACTTCTTGGGTTTACTTCACTATTCCTAGCTTTTTTGGTTGCCATTCTTTCATTTGTTGCCCTTACCCCGATAACTCTTGAGGCACTGGGTTACATTGGGCTTAGCAATATAGGCATTACACCCCTTCTTGTAATTACTTCTTATGTCACAAACTTTGCCGTCGGTTACGGTTTGATTCTAGCGTTCACGGCTAAGTTTGTGCCTGCCGCTAGGGAATTGCTCTAACCCCTAATCACCCCCCCTAAACCTCCATGTGGGCTAATTCATATAGTTCTGGCTTGCATGGGGGTTATTGCTGTGTCATAATAGTTATATAAGGCATTAGGGAAACCCCCTAAAGCACAGTTCGTTATCTACCAACTGGAAGGCTGGACATCATGCAGACCGCAAACCTGAATGACACCATCAACACCCTCACCGACCGTATCGGTTCTGAGGCGTTGAAGCGTATGGCTGACTGGGAAATCATTACCCGCGCGCACGCTACCGTCTTCCAGAACCAGCGTAACCGCATGCAGTTGGACATTATGGTTCGCTCTTACGGTAAGGGTTTCGCGGACGCTATCGACAGCGACATCTTCAGTGATGACAAGCTGGAGCACGCTATCGAGTCCAGCCAGCTTGTAACCGACCTCCACAAGTTCGCAGACCAGGTAAGCCTCTACCGCTTGGTTGCAACCGACGACATTAAGGAAATCCGTACCGGCGACTTTGCTACCGAACCTTACGAAGAGAAGGGTATGACCAACCTCGAAGAAATGAAGGTAGCACGTCTCGCCGCCGCCCTGAACGCACACAAGAAGAAGGCGCGCATCTTCGAGCGCGAATACAAGACCCTCATACGCCGCTACGACAAGATTAACCGCAAGGGTTACGAAGTACTGGGTACTAAATAACCCCACCCCTACCCCCCTATAGACTCTACCCGCCATAGGGGGGGGGTACCACAACACCTAAGCAAAAACGTAGACGAATACCCCCTACTGTGATAAAATAGGGGGTATTAGCATATACCCAACCAAAACACACCCTGAAAGGAACCACAGCAACCATGCGACCTAACGACATTCACGAAGGCGACGGAATCCTAGTCACCATCAAAGACGAACCGCAGGACAAGGGAACCCGCTTCCCTAAGCCGGGTGAGCTAAAGGTGCATACCGCGCACATTCTCACGGTCACTAAGGCAACCCCCAGCACTCTGGAAGCCAGTACCGAAACTAACCACGAAATTATCACCCTAACCGCCGCCCTTAACGAAACCACCGGCGAATACGACACCCCGCAGGTCAGCATCACCCCCACAGGTTATGGTGACACTGAAACCCCTACCTATGGCGGTGAGGCGGTTGTAGTATACCCGCTAGGTGTCCCCATCAAGCCGGGCGACCCTACCCCTATTCACGGCTGTGTACCGGGCGCATACGGGCGATTCAATAGTGACGCTGACAATAGTATTGTCAAGGGTGTATTCACTGCCGCATACGAGGAAGCCGCCGTACTTAACGTAGGATACGCTGACTACATTGTGGCGCTGAATGACGCATACGATAGCATCACCGACCCCGCAGACCTTGTAGGAAACGTCGAGCATTTCTGTGACGTACTACCTCTAGATGTTACCGCCCATGCCGCACTAGAACACACACAACAGGGCTCACTAAACTCCTCTAGCTTCAACGGTCTAGCGATACAGCTAACTAGCACCATTGGTAAAACCCATGTCGTAGAAATCATGGACAAGTACGTACTAGACGCAATCGACGTAGCGCGGCTCAACGGCAACACCTCCAACATTGGTGAAACAATCATCAAGCGAACCCACAACGGGGTAAACGCCGAACTCAGCTACCTACTAGACATGCTCGAAGCAACAGAACGACACCTAAAGAGCTTCCAGGAATGCATCAAGGAATCAATTAGCGCCCTTGAAGAGTCGCCACTACATGACCCGAACCTAGTAGCGGAATACAAGGAAAACATTTAAGGTTGCCCAGCAATCCAGTTACAGTTATAATGAAACTGTCAGTTATTCCCCGACACGACTGACAGTTTCATAGGAACGAATTTCATTGCACCCCCTCACCCTTACAAAGACCTCGCAGATAGAAGAAGAGTGAGGGGGTAGTTGCTTACCGAAAGAACAGGTGTACCATGAACCCCCTAGATAAGACCGCCCTAATACTACCTTTGACTTCCACCCTGGCGTATAAGAGCTTTCCCTGTTATCAGGTGAAACGAATGAGTAAATATGAAGTTCATGCATGGCGTGGGTATAGATGGTGGACAGGTGCCTACCTAATGAAATTTCTAGGCATTAAATATGTGGAGCCCTGGATTAAAAAACCACAATGTGATTCATTTCATATGGTTTCGACTTGCGCACCCGGCTAGGGTGTGCCATAATAGAAGTATAGCAAGGGGATAACCCCTAAAGCTACTTCCACTATTCACCCACCGAAAGGGGTACCGAAAATGTCCAGGGCATACAAGGCAAAGGCAAACGACATGTTCAAGATGAGCCTCAAGCTCGACCGCCTGATGCACGCCGCCGGTAACATGGCAATGCTTGGTGAAAAGCTTGGTATCCCTGAAGCTGTTGAAAAGGGTGAAGAAATCCGCATCTCGCTCTATGTCGAGGGACGCGCTTACCGTGACATGTTCGCCAATGCAAAGGAAAACCAGGAGGCTATCCGTGAGCTTGATATTGACGGCATCTATGAAGCACGTCTAAAAGAGGTTCGCGACCTCCAGGATGTAAGCGAGCACCTTAAAGCTGTAGACCTCAAGGCTTACATGTAAGCCGCCCCGGATACAGTACGCCCCCTTCTAGGAATACCCTAGAGGGGGTACCCCTAGTAACAAGTTCACTATCTACCTACCGAAAGGCTGAACACCATGTCCAACTACCGCATTATCGAAATCCCCGAGGAAATCACCCTCACCCTGAAGGATATTGCGACCGCCCTGCGCCGCTCTGAAGATGAAGAGTGGTTCGGTGATTACACCCTCCCCGTGTATGATTCTGCAATTGCTAACGACCGCCTGACTGTTGAGATTGACGGCTGTCACTACATGGCACTCATTGACAAAGAAGAAAATGAGGTACACCTTTATTGCCCCGAAGATGAGTCCCTGTTGTTCTTTGAAGCCGCAGACCACTTCGTTAATACTGTAAAGTGTGAAATCCGCGGCCGCAAGGCAAAGCAGTAAATCACGCAAAACCCCCTCTAGAATCCTACCCCTAGAGGGGGTTTAGTACCTACCACAAGGAAAGGAAAGCAACATGTCTACTACCGAATACGTTTACGCTCAAGCTGGAACCCCTAAGCTGTGCTGGGATATTACCCCCGGCGACAAGGTGCGCCTACTAATTCCCGCCCGGTTTGGCGGGGGTGCAATCGAAGGCACCTATGGGCGTGAAATTAACACTGACCAAGGCGTTATCTATAGGCGCGGTGACACGGTGACCGATAACGCGGGACAGGTCTACAACTTCCTAGAGCTACTGGCATACTGGAATAGTACCGCCCTGCGCTCAATGGTAGTTAAGAGTGGCTTTGCCACCCTTGGAGACATTGCACGCCGCCCCGCCGATACCCCGTCGAACCAGGACTATGACGTTACCGGCAACTTCCTAGAGAACCCACCTGTAGAGCCTGAAAGCATCACAGAGGTCATGGCACGCATTGGGGTACGTTTCACCTTTGGTGGTACTGGAAGCGACCAGCAAGATAAGCTTGAATATCAGCTACGAATCACCCCCAGCATTAGCACCCTCACCTATGAAGAGTGCGAATACTACAGCGGCGCAGTCGTACCGGAAGACCCGCTATCGTTCATTCCAGACCTAGAGGAAGACACCCGCCCCGTAACCGACCGTGACATCAAGGGACTCTACCCCGTACCTACCGGCAATGACAAGGTGAATAACAGCCAGGTCATTAGCCCCCGCAAACAGGAACAGGTCATGCGTGAAATCAACGCATACAAGGCGCACCTAGACGAAATGGCGCTAGATAATGATGAATCGCACCGGGTAGACCCGAACGACCCCTGGGGCAACTACCTCTAGGACACCCGATAGTACACGTGTGCTACCTATAACAGCACCTATATTTGAAAGGCGGACACCTGACATGTTCGTAGATATTCTGAATAAAATTCAGCCTATTCAGTTTTTCATGGAATCCCCTATATGGGTTACCATTGTTATATTTGCAGTCATTGGGTTTTTCAGGAAGCTTCTTACCGCCTCTATAACGATGGGCTTTGAGCAAGCTATCGAAGAGTCCGACAAGGGGGAGCCGGGGGATGCAATTGCCTCTTCAATCACGTTCCTAATCGGTGCTTTCATTGTAGCTGTCATTAACGTTATCTACATTTTTTCCCTTAGTTACGTGTCACTCTCGGTTCTGACACATAAGGGCGTAGATAATGGTTTCCCTGTAGCGGCTGGACTCTGTATTATTGTGCTCTTGTCATGGGGTCTATCCATTTTGGCACACAAGGTCATTGACAAGCTCCACAAGAAGCCCTAAAACACCCGTATGCCCCTACGGGGACACTCATAACCCCTTTGTGACTCAATTCACATGTTTTCGAGTTGCATAGGGGCTATGGGTGTGTCATAATAGAAGTGTAGCAAGGGGATAGCCCTTAAAGCTACAGGTTTTATTTACTGTTTCTCTACTGAGAGGTGTTTATCATGTCGGTTACTTTCGAGGCTCTGATTGCTGATTACAAGTCCTTCAAGGATGACGCTAGTGAGTTCGGTTTCGCCGCCCTGAGCGCCCCCAATGCCCTGTCGGTACACCACATTAGCCTTGCAGGTACTATGCTTCACCTTGCACGCCAGGCTAACGAAGCTATCGCAAACCTGGAGACTGTCGGTGACAAGGAAGGCGCTAAGGAATTTGCCGCCCTCATGCTCGAAGGCGCTAAGCGTAGCATGGCACTATCCATCATTGACCTGCACCGCCGTACCGAGTTCACCGTCGAAAAGCTGGAACAGCTGATGGGAATCGCGGCAAAGTACCGCGCATACCTCACCGACGAAGATTACGAGGGTGACTTCTAAGAGTCGCCTATACCCCGCCCCGTTACCAACACAGTAGCGGGGCTAGGGGATACCACCACCACACGAACCACAGCCCATAGGAAGCCACGAAAGGACACCACCCATGAGTAAGAATCAGAGCCCCGAAATGGATACCGGCGACAAAATCACCTTCGCCATACTATTTGGATTCCCTCTTCTACTTCTCATCATTTTCATGACTGGCTTGCTAGTCTCCCGTGAAGCTATCCCTAACCATTGCTACATCAACCACCAAACCACCGACACCCCTATTGAGACGCGAAACTACAAGCCGTCTAGGTCATGGAGCACCCACGAATGGGGTTGGTGCTTCAACCCGACCAAAGCCACCTACGAGGGGTGCTGGAAGGACGAAGACCACTACGAACCGGCAACCTTTGAATGGCGCTACGTAGGAACCGAAGACTGGGCTAAGGAAACCCGTGAACCCGCCGGAACCGACAATGAGCACCCGTACCGCCGCGTCACCGAATACGACGTACAGATTTGTGACGGACGCTCACAGCACGCGGACAAGAACGGACAGATTGAATCCCACCAGGTATCCGTAAGCTACTACATCTAACCCCCCATCTACCCTCCTAGTAAATCCATTGCTAGGGGGGGGTGACACCCACCATCTGAAAGGAAAGCCCCAAATGCTACGAACCAAGTCTATTGAAGATGCCGTAAACCCCATGCTGAATGTGCTTGTACCCCTTGAGGAAATCGAGTTCTGGGGTGAGCCTCACTTCGTGCCCACTACCCTGTATATGTATTGCGATGAGGCGGGCGACTACATCTGGGGCACCCGGCGTGGAACTATGATACCCGCCGAAAGTACGCCCTTTAAGCTCTACTGGGAACGTCTCAAGTCGCTCTACTACTCAATCCTCAACCCCAATCTGCTCGACGCTCTAGATGCTCTCCCCGAAGAGACTAAGCGTGAAGGGTGGTACAAGGTCTACCGCCGGTGCGCCGAGGAAGTCTACTTTGGTGAAATCCGACTCCACCACCCCGAAGACCTCGAAGAAGTTCTCTACACCTACGCTGTAGAACTTCTCATGCACCTCCATAAGGCAACAGCCCCCACCCCCGAAAGCCTCAACGCATAGAAGAGGCAAAGCCAGGAACCCCCTAGTGAATCCATTGCTAGGGGGTAACCCCTAACCCGAAAGGAACAGCGAAACCATATGCAGAGTAACCAGAAAGATATTAACTGGATAACCGCCGTACTAGACCATGACATTAGCGAGCTCAAAGAAACACTAGAAGCGGTACAGGCTCTTCGCGTAGACGAAGAGCAGGCTGTGACCCATAGTGACCTAGCCGCCACTAAACGTGAAGCACAGGCTGAGCTTATGGAGCAGGTGAAGAACCTAGCGGAGTATGCCTATAAGGTCTGTGTACGCCGCAATGAAACCTATGCGTCCGAAAGCGCTAAGGTGCCTTCGAGTGATGATGTGGAATGGGTGCCCTTCACTCTTAATATTCTATGCGAGTCAGATGAAGTGAGACAGGGTATCTATGACAGGCGGGATAATACCTTTACTCTGGAGGACTTTACGTTTCTTATTGAATCAGATTCATCCTGGAAGCTGTACCGAGCCGTATTTAAGAATCGGCTCCATGATGATAAGTTTACCCGCGTGATGGGTGTGCCGTTCTATGGGTGGGTTATGCTTCCGACGAATGAACCTATGGCATGGCGTAGAGATGGTGTGAGTGGCATGATTGAGGGCGCACCCTGTACCATCTCTACAATTTCTCTTATGGAGATTGACGGGGATACTAGCCTATCCGCATCGGTCATGCTTCCTTTCCATACCGAATACTAGACACCCCAACTATAACCCCTATGTGAGATATTTCATAGTATTTCAGCTTGCATAGGGGTTATTGTTGTGCCATAATGATTACATAAGCGTTAGGGAATACCCCTAAAGCCTACCTGATTACCCACTAGATGAAAGGTGCCCCACCGTGATTCAGGAACTTCTAGCAAAGCTTGGCGAACTAGTGAAGTGTACTGAAGAGCTTGATAAGCTCGCTAAGGTTGCCGACGGTTTTGCGGGTACCATGTGTTTCATTGGCAACATAGAGCGCTCCAGTGAAGCCCGAAACCTCTATAAGGACATTTGCGCTAAGCGTAACCACTACAAGGCACTCTCTGTGTGGTATCAGTCGTCTGATATTCGCATACGCAAAATTGAAGACCTGGACATTCAGGCTATCAAGGACTCCATAGAGGAATACAAGAAGCAACTCGCCGCCCTTATTGAGGGGTAGTAACCCCCCTGTTATTAAATGTGACTAGGTTCACATGGTTTCGACTTGCGCACCCGGTTAGGGTGTGGCATAATAGTTATATAAGCGATAGGGAATCACCCCTAAAGCTAGTTCCGCTATCTACCGAAAGGTTCTAATCATGGCTTGCATCATCAACCCCTCCAACGGTAAGACCGTACTCACCGACGTGAACATTGGCGACAGCCTCAAGTTTGAGTACGTTGGCGAAAACGGTAAGCTTGTCAAGCGCGACGATTATCTTGCCGCCTATGATTCGCGAAACGGTGCCCGCCTTGAAACCTGTGAGGGTGACCTTACCGGCTACCTTCAGGTTGCCGAGTTCGTTATTGAATGTGAAGAGTGCATTAGTGAAGATGACGAAGTTCACGCAATGTTCTGTGATGGTAACTACGTAATCGACGGTATGCGCTACATTGACGCTAAGGGTCGTGACTGGGGTCAGGCGCTCGACCTGCACGTATCCAGCAAGGTAACCTACCTCTAAACCCCTAATCCCTATCTCGCCCCTAGAGTAGCTTCTAGGGGCGAGATACCCCCCTAATAACCAACCCGAAAGGAATCCCTGAATACTATGCGCCCCTTTGATTTTAAGAACCTGAATCCCGGCGACGTTATCATCACCGATAATCTCGACCATGAAGACGTATTTTTTGATATGTTCCGCCGGTACCGATACAGCCTGTACGTTGTAGAATCCTGCAATAAGGTCGATAATGCCTTTATCGTATCACTGGGTGACCGTGGGTACCGTTGCATTGTCACCAAGCACAGCGACGAACACGTCATTACTAGCCTGGAATTTGGACACCCCTTCTCTATGGCTAACGGTACTATCTACCACTACACCGCCGAGGAAGCTGAAGCCGCTAACCTGATTGAGCGTGCAGAGGCTCAGGATGAGCTACGTGACTTCGTGTGCAAGAGCGGAGGTCGCACCGCCCCTAAGAGCCTTGAAGAAGCGTTCGATAACCTGTATGCCCAGCATGTGCCCGGTAATGACCATGCGCTAACTAGTGTCGTACATAATGAGACGGCGCGCGGTATTATGGGTGAGGTTGTTCGTGGCGGTATTAGTATTGCGCGTGACCTGTTGGAGGAAGACCTCAAGAAGATTGATGCGCTCATTCAGGAAGCACGGGAAGCCCGCGATAAGATTAACCAGCTCGCTACCAAGAATACTGTCGCTCTCCAGCCGAATAGTGAAACTTTCATCTTCACCAACCCGGATATTGCTCGACCGCTAGAAAACGTGCTCATTATTGGAACCGTAATCACTGTCGATGACACCGAATATCTTATTACCCGTGCTGACGAGAGCCGCGTATACGTGACCAACCCGGCAACCGGCAAGGAAGTGGGATACCTGACTGTAGAGTCTGACGACCGCCCTGAACTTCACCTCAACAACGGCGATAAGGTAAGCTTCTACTACCCCGAACGCGCATACCCCGCCGTATCCACTGAGGATATTGAAGCCCGTAAGGAACTTACCGAAAAGGCAAAGGCTATCTTCACCGCCTTCTGGGAACCATTGAAGAAGGCTAAGAAGGAAATGAACTACCCCAATGACACCTGGGGCCACCCTATGCGTCGGATTGATAGTGGGTGGAATGAGTACGGCAATAACACTATTGCTAACATTCTTTCTATGGCAAACTACCGCGTATCACAGCTGAAGACCGCCCGCCGCACCCTCATTGAGCAGGCTAATGGTTACATTGCACAGCTTGAAGAGTACTACGAGCTGGCACACAGCGAGTAGTAACTAGCCCCCCTTATCCCATATACCCCCTGGAACACCCCCTAAAAGGTCACCCAGGGGGTATATGGTGGGGCGTGCTAATCCACCCCTAACCTTTATGTGACCTATTTCACGCTATTTCGGTTTGCGTACCCCTAAAAGGTGTGTCATAATAGAAGTGTAGCGAGGAAGTGGTAGATAACTTCCAAGGCACTAAGCCCGCTACAATAGATTCCCCGAAAGGAATACCTAATGTTTACTGCAATTTCCCGTGGTGACCGTAAGCTCAACGACCTCCTGATTGACCTTCGACAGGTTGAAGGCGTGAAGCGTCTTGAGGTCATTGCGTGTGGCGACATGGCAACCACCGGTAAGTTTGCAAAGATGTTGGAACCCCAAATCCGCATTGTTGAGATTGATACCGAAAGTGAAGAAGATTCAGTACGTGCAGAGCTTACCATCTTTGACATTGAGACTAATTCCTACTATGACTTTATTGCCGTTGAAGACATTGACAGCTCTATGGGTCAGTTCCTTATCAATGGAGAATACGGCGAGTTCCCCATGCTTCTTATGGTAGTAAATGAAACCGACGAGGATGCCGTCATCTACTTCACCACCAACTAGGCGCAACCAGTACGGTAAGCCCTAAAGCTTGAGGGGGTCAAGAGCACCCCCTCAAGCCACCCTAACCAACCAACCCCATATAACCCCTAACCGCCCCCGATACTTACGAAGGAAGCACCACACATGGCTAACAGCACCCTGGCACACCAGACCTTTTTCGCAAACCGCTACGCCGACACTGAAGCCGGTATGCGTGACCTCCCCGCCGGTGAATACTACATTGAGCTCATTGACGAAGTAGTAGACGCTAAGACCCTAGAGGAACAGCTCTCCACCTTGGATAACCCCACCGTAGTTCGAGTACCGTTCGAGGTGTTTAAGTCTATGAAGCCCCTGTACAGCCTGTATAACGACATGCACGACATTCACCGCGCACACAAGCACCTGAACCTCAACAGTGAACAGGAAATTCCCCTGCGCGTATATGGTCACCTCAAGCAGGAATACCTCTGCGAGCACTCTTTGGCTCTCATGACCGACATTGACGGCTGGATGGACATTACCCGCTTCACTATTCCCCGCCCCACCAATGATGAGCAGGAGGCGGCAATGGAAAAGGTTGCCGGTAAGCACTGCTACATGCGCCTGGGTGCCATTGTAGATAACCGTGAAACCATTGATTTCTACTTCACCGACGACCCGGCTGGCATCTAGCCGCCTAGCCCCCCACCCCTAACGGGTAAACGCTAGGGGTAACCTTAGATTTCTCACTCCCTTATATGGCGAGTGAGATGCCCAAAGATAGATAGATGGATAACACTCTAGCCCCTTGTGACTCATTTCATATGATTTGGATTTGCAAAGGGGCTAGAGGTGTGTCATAATAGAAGTACAACAAGGGGAAAACCCCTAAAGCTAGTTCCACTACCTACCGAAAGGTTACCAACCATGCACACCCTGTACGTTACCTCCCCCGATTCCTTCGTCAAGTCCGCCTCCGTCCAGTTCCCCGCCGGTCAGGTAACCGACATGGAAGCACTGGAAACCTTCATCAAGAACTACAAGCGCGCCGCAGACGGACAGAACATCTACTACCCCGAAAAGGTAACCGACAACTACATGACCGTAGAACTCGACGCAGGCGTTATGGTAGGGCTCCGATTCAGTAACGAAACCCCCAAAATGGACATGGTAAACATCCACGCCTGGGACATTGACACCAACAAGCCCCTAGACGTACTTCACACCAACGAATCCCGCCACCTCATGACCCGCTTCGAGAACCTACGCTAACCCCACAAACCAAGAACCCCCCTAGCAAAACACCGCTAGGGGGTTTCCCTATGCCCCTATGACCGACCATCAACCAAAGAATGAACAGTGTGTGCTAGAATGGAAACACGCGGGAAACCTGGAACTGCAACCACAGGCGGCACCCAGCAATCCGCAACAAACCCCAAACCCAAACAGGAAGAAGGTAAAGCATTGGGTAACGAACCAATCACAAAAGACCCACCAAAGCACACCGACACCATGACCGAAAAGGTCACCACCCCACCACTCGACCCGGTAACCAACAGGCGAAACCGTGAAAACGTCGTAACCGTTATTACTGGCATCGTCTTCATTGCTTCACTTGCAGGGGCTATCACCTACAGGGCGCTAAACCCCGACCTGACAGCCACTAGCTTCTATGCGCTGACGGCGCTAAACGCTATCAGCCTCATCTCAGGTGCCGTAGCCCTCACAGGCCTTACTCTCAATTTTAAAATAAGTAAAGAGCTTAACGTTTGCCAGTGGGAAATTTCCCCCTACCTGTACCCGAAGAACCTCTATACCACTCTATTTGGAACGCAGGAAAAGATTACCTTCAAGGTAAAGGCAACACAACCCACCGACGGGAACCCACTAGCCCCCTGGATTACCAACCAAGACGGCAACGTAGTTCTAGATGTGCAGAATGACAAGTATGGTGAAGGAACCCTAGTCATTCACCCCGCCGACATCTACGAAACCACATTTGACCTACTCGAAGGTAGCGAACCGGAACTAGTAGGATACGCCTCAGAATGGCGATACGACACCCGTGACGTTTGCTGGCACCTACACCTACCCGCAAGCCACCACAAGCACTACAGCGCCGCATTTGGCGAAAAGGCAAAGGGTAAAGAGCCATTCAAGGGTAAGGTAACCCTACAGGATAAGACCCTAGCCTACCAGGACGATATTCGCCCCTACGTTCTAGGTAAGCCCAGGGATAGGCTATCGCACAGGCTAAGCCCTAAAGCGCTTGGTGTCTCCGGGGTAATGCTTCCTACCGCTGGACTTTTCGGTGGTGGAGCCCTGACGCTTACCGTAAATGCCTTTGCGGAACAGCGTTACGGTAGCGCAATATTGCCGCTTCTACTTGCTGGACTCTGCGTTTTCATGGCTGTATCCCTTGTGTCCTTCAGTGCTGTAGAAGCTTGGTACAATAGGGCAACCTACCTCGAAGATTACACTGAGATGTGGAACGAATCAGTCATGGGTCTTTCTAGTAACTTCAAGGAAGAAATAATAGGCTATCGTTCCCGCTCGATTATCTTGCCACTTATCCCGTTTGGTGAAGATGGTAAGTACGCGGACTGGATTCAGAGCCGCCCCACCCAGGATGTGGACGGTAAGAGCAAGAGTGTGGTGGGTGTGTATCTACCGCGCGGCGAGTATGGTCTTATTGAGCTTCCTGAGAAGACGAAGATTAAGTACGAAGACGAAGACCTAAAGTATCCGATAGGTACCCCTTGGGTTTCCTTGGAAGTCAGTATTGACAATAAAGAGCCTTACAGTGCCACTATCCACCTACCGGCTAGTGTCCTAGACTAGGCATCACGATAAATAAAAATTCCCTAGATAGCTTGATGTTTTGCTTGCTATCTAGGGTATTTTTATTTGTGGGCTATTTCATATGATTTTGACTTGCATACATCTAGCTAGTGTGTCATAATAGAAATGTAATCAGGTGTGAATAACGCACCCACCACCCCTACCGCAAGGAGACTAATCATGGACACCGAAATCAAGGAAGTATTTAAGCTTGACCTCGTATATGGCAAGAACCACAACACCCGATACGGCGGCAGTCGAGTAACCCTTAGCGCCTATGCATGGTATATTGAAGACGGCATGATTAAGTCCCAGCACATCTACGGTTGCAGTGGTGGTACCGACTCTAGTCGTTTCAAGTTTAAGGAGCCTGAATACGAGACGGATAAGCCCTACATTATCGGCTACACCCTCTACGGAACCCCCGAACAGGTAGCGGCAATCACCACCACCCACTACGCTGTAGACATCAACCATGAGCGTATCCGTTATTAAATAAATCACACCCCAAACACCACAAGCCCCCTCCATATACCAATGGAGGGGGTATAATGAATACTGCAATACCCATACAGCACCATAGGAAATACCCCTAGAATGGAAATCAAAAACCCCTTCACCCGCAATAAAGAGACTTCTAACAGCGCGTACTCTAAGAAGCTTGAAGAGCTACAGGATGCGCTACAGGACGTAGTGAAACTTCATGCAGAAGAAAAGCCTGCCGGTACCCAGTCGAAGAATGAGAGACTAAGCGTCTCGCGTGAGAAGCAAGCCCTGTTGCTTGAGCGTGTAGCGGCGCTCGCGGTTCGTGCCGCTTCTAGTGTTCATAGTGACTCTAAGAAGGATGCAGTGGCACCTAGTGGTATGCTGGTGTATCATAATGAGAACCCGCCACCGCGAACCCCTGTTGAGGAAGGTTTAGAGTTTTTCAAAATTTCCTTCAAAAATGAGTCTCGCGCTGAGGTGATTGCTGAGACTTACCGTGAGGGTCAGCTTAAGATGGGGATATACCATACTGAAGAAGACTACAGGACTTTCAGGGCTGTGTTTTCTCGGATGGACGGCTCGACAATTGATTTGCCACTTGAAGGGAAATATTCGTTCATCTATGGTTTTCTTCATGCAGAGCCTAGAAGCTGGACATGGGACATTGCTGATAAATTGCGTCGAACCGGCGGCAGAGAAGAGCTTGGTTCTGAAAAGTTCCAGAAAATCTATCGACATGGTTCCACTATCTTTATCGGTGTAGCGCCTATCAAGAAGTAACCGGGCACGTAGGAACTCTAGGCGATTACAGTCACCCACGGTACCGTGAATATTAACCACGAATGAACCCGTTGTTAAATAAAACACACCCTTAAACCCCAATAATCCCCTCCAGTCACCCCTGGAGGGGATTATAATAGCAATACGACAAGTAACCCGAACCACCAACAAGAAAGGCGTAAACATGGACACAGCCACTATCGCAAACAACTACTACACGCACGCCAGTAAGGAAACCCTAGCGGCGGCGGCAATCGTAGCGGAAACCGCCCGTGAAACAATCCTTAACAGTGGTGTACCCGAATACGTAGACGCTTTCAATAAAGCAAACGAAGCAATCCACCGCGCCCGAACCGGCGGAACCCCTATCACACAAATTAAGCTTGCAGGACTCGACGGATTCATTATCACCACCTACGCCGCCGCAACCGAACTAACCAACAAGCAGGCAAAAATTATCCTGAAAGGACGACCCATGCCCATCTTCAATCGACACACCAAGGTAAGCGCAAACTACAACGACCTAGTAGCAAAGCACAAGAGCAACAAAGAACGCCTAGAACAGCTCACCCTCTCACTGAATGAGTGCCGTGAAGCAAACGAAGCCCGCAAAATCGACATCCGCACCCGCGCAAACATTATCAACTCAAGCGACAAGCCGGACAATCACCCGGAACTGATTCGTGTCATGCGAGAAATCAATGCACGAAAAGTGTCCTACAAGAACACCGAACGCACCATCAACGACCTCACCGAATCGTTTACAGTCACCCGCGCCCGCCTAGAAGACATTGAAAACCAGCTACACGCATACGCCCTAGCAAAGGAAATCGCCCTAGTCGAGAAGCGGAACAAAGAAATCATTGGCAGTTTCGACACCATCAACAATGGCACCAGCGCCGACATCCAAGCTGAAACCATTAGCGAAATTCTAGGCAACATGCCCCTCACTCCCGTAGTAAACGACGAGGCGCTACTGGACGAGCTGGGACTTGAAGCAGACATTAAGAATATCCGAAAGAACGGCATCGAGGTATAACTATGACCAACAATGGACTCGCCCAATTCTTCGGGGTAACCCAAAACGAGTACACTATCCTTGAGGCGTACTATACCCAAATCCTAACCTCAGATTGGGTACACGAGATGCCGGACGTAGGGCAACTCAACAAGAAAGCTGACTCACCCATCTGCGACCACCTAACCCCCTACGAAGAGAAAGGGGTATGGGGTTCTATTTTTAAAGAACTGCTTACCACCGATAAAGAATTGGGGTACGGTACAGATGACCCTTACGGAGTGTACATAACTGTTGAAGGAAGCCGAAACCGTTACAGTTTCCTATGGAACGCCGAAAAGTATGATAACAACCTCTTTGTTGTCTACCAGCTGGGCGCAAAGCGCACCAAGAGCGCGCCGAAACTAGGGTATGTACAGGGCGGGCTTATCCGCCTATCCGACGGTAACGCCAGTACGTATGGCACACCCCTGTTTCGTGAAGCGCTGAAAACATATGAGCAAATCCTGGAGTTTCACGTTCTACCCCGTAACGGTAAAGAGGACATTGTTCCTACGCCCTCCGAAGTTCTGGCAATCCTCCAAGGGTATGGCGAATACCCAGGCGTTGATTCAGTAATCGCCGCCACAGACAAGAAGGAAGCCGGTAAGAAGAAGTACGTAACCCAGGAGAAGGAACGCAAGACCGCCAATGTTGAACGTAAAGCCGCTAAGCGCAAAGCTAGGGCTGAACGTAAGGCTATCAAGCGCAAAGCTAGGGCTGAGCGTCGAGCCGCTAAGCGCAAAGCTAAGGTTAAGCGTACTAGTGCTGAGTGGGAGGCTCTAGCATTGGTTGCCCTCTTCTTCCTACCTGTTATGTTGACTCCTATTGCTTACCTTGTGACTAATAGTGTTACATTTAGCTTGCTTATTGGGTTCATTGCTTGTGTCCCCGCCATTTATAAGGGGCTTTTAAGCGCTGATGAATGGGCGGAAAGCGAAGATGACGACACAGATAACAGCGATGATGATTAGCCGTATCGTACACCCCATAACCCCTATGTGAGCTAATTCACAACATTTTGGCTTGCATGGGGGTTATGGGGTGTGCCATAATAGAAGTGTACCGAGGGGTTGCCCCCTTAAATAGTCCACTATCTATCTACTGAAAGGTGCTAATCATGAACACCCTCCCCGAATCCGTAATCAACTTTCCCGGCGGCGTTGAGTTCCACGCCCTCATTGATATTGTGCCCGGCATGATGGAAACGGACGTGGAGAAGTTCATCATCGAGAACGCAAAGCATGTAACCACCACCTACACGCCGAACGACAAGAAGAGGCGCTTCACCTTCCACGACGGCAATGGTGCCCCGCTGGAAATCGAATACAAGGGTGAGTCGCATGAGGTATCAGCTTACTTGCAGTACCCCAACCGTGGTGAAGCCGCAATCTACGACCTGATGGACGTTCGTAACCTTGTCGGTTACAATGCAGAGTTTGGCACCGCCGGACGTTGCCTGTACATCAAGATTGAGAATTTCCCGCAGGATACCGGCTGGTTCTAACCCCCGGCAACCACTACGGGTTTCCCTGTAGGCGTTTGCTACCTACAGGGAAACCCCCCTAACCATACTTCTAATACCCCCCCGAAAGGAATACAACTATCATGGGCATCATGGAATTTTACGGTCTAGAGTTCTACTTCAACACCCCTAAGCGACTGGCTGAGCTTATTGCGCAGGGTCATAAGCCGCTAGTCAGCAAACTCAAGGTCAAGCTACGCCTCCCTAAGTACAAGCCGGGCGCTAAGACCTCCAAGGCACACATGACAGTCCTTGCAGGCGGCGAAAAGTTCAAGATTGAACTAACCTCCCACAGCTTCGACGCTTACAATATCCTAAGCGGCTTCGGTGGCGACTATAACGCCGCCTTCGAGTCAATCGACTGGGAAGCTGGTATCGTATCCATTAGTAGCAGAGAATGGGAAATTTAACCTAAGCCCCCTAGCACCCCCTATGAGGTACAATAACCATATGGGGGGATAAGTTACTAGCTAATCCACAGAAAGCCCCTTAGAGAGGAATACAAGCTCAATGAGTGCCACTTCAACCCTTATCGAAGAAACCATCAAGAATGAATACCTACTCAACAACAGCCGTATTACCGAAATTGAAATCGGTAAGCCTATCGACGGTGAAGGCACCCCCATTAAGGTCTTCGTAACCTACGAAAACACCGTAGGTGAATACGAATACCACCGCACATTCTATGCCACTATCACCGGCGACAGCTTCATCCTTGAGGAATACGAAGATGCCTGCTTTGACGCTGAGTGCTGGTGCCTCGAAGAAGACGAAGGCTAGGAGCCTGAAAGGAAACCTGACCAATGAGCGACCTACACCTCACGCTAAGTGATATTCCAAATATTGCCACCACTATTGCATCATTTACAATCAGTGTTGTCGTCTTGTGTAACTGGCGGTATAATTTTTGGAGTCGTACCATCTGGGGTAGTCTAGCCGTCATTCTCTTGCTAATTGCCAATAGTTCTGTTCTCATTAGGGCTATCATGGGTAACTACTGGAAAGCTAACGGCATGGAATGGTTCTATGACACTGCCTCAGTGATTATCTTCTCGCTTGATGTAGTACTTATGGGTCTTATGTTCGTACATGTCTATGTAGAGGATAAGCGCTCTAAAGAAGTTGAAAAATGTTCCTAGAAGGCGAGGAAGACTCGGATACCTACCTAATGAACACCCTGCCCGCTCTTTGCATACCAAGCACCAAAGAATATAGATGCCTGAAATAAGGCTAAGAATCCGAAAGGAAACCTAAACCGTGAATGAACTACACCTAACATCAGGTGACGTATTCAGTATTACCCTTGTTGCACTAGGGCTTATAGTATCGCTTGTGGGATGCGTTAAGAATAATGTTTCCTTAAAGTTCAGTGAAAACTCAACACTAGATAAATGCCTCTACGTCGTGCCCTTCATTAACCTTATTCTTCTTGCTAGGGTTATTTTTCGCCATTGGCTCGAAGCTAATGGGCTCGGTGGCGTAGGTGAAGCTATCAGCTTGCTTGCCATGATTGCCTATGGTTTGGTTATTGGTTTTATGCTCGGGTATGCTTCTGGCATAAAGTACACTACGGAAGAGATGGAGAAAGAGCTAGATAAGTATCTAGCTGAACTAGCAGAGGAAGAATAGGAATCACACCAAATGGACTATTCGTGTAGCTATCCTTGGAGTCGCTATCAGAAGAGACGGAAAGCTAGAGCAAGAAATACCCCCTATAGGGAATACTTATAGGGGGTATTTTCCTGTGGGGTCTAATGTGACTAGGTTCACATAGTTTCAGGTTGCACACCCGGCTAGGGTGTGCCATAATAGAAGTATAGCAAGGGAAAAACCCCTAGTGATACATCTACTACCTACCTATTGAAAGGGTTTCAATCATGGCACTGTTCGAGTTCAACATCAAGCACCACGAAGACGTTATCGACGCAATCAACGAAGACATTAAGATTCGCACCAGTCAGATTTATAAGAACAGCAACGGCTGGCTCACCATGAACGTATGGTGCGGTGAAGACCGCGACCGTGCCGAGGTGTGGGTGGAGGGCGACTATGACGAAGAGAAAACCCTTATCAAGCTCATTGAGAACGGCGATGATTATGACCTGTACATTAACTGGAATGAGGGTTACCTGACTGTCGAATTTGACGAGGACGAAGAAGATGACGACGACTGGGACGACGAAGACGAAGAGTGGTAAGCCGCTCAACTAGTCCGCACCCCTTAGCACCCCGCCCCTAACCACAGGGGCGGGGCTAACAGACCAAACAACTACTAAACAAGAAAAGGAAAACTATATCATGTCCGTTATTACTAAGAATAAGCTTGCTGACCTGCTTCTCTCAGATATTGACCGTGCTATGAGCGCCCTCAACGTCCTCAAGGAAGGTAACTTCCTCCTGACTGTTTACATTAATGACGCTAAGGGTGATGACACGCTGACCGTGGAGGGTGAGCGTGAAGCAAATAAGATTGCCAATAAGCACCTTAACCTCATTAAGAAAGCGACTAACCTTATTATCGAGCTAAACAAGGCTCTCACTGACCCTAACCCTATCCGTCATATGGCTCTTCACCCGAACAAGCGCGGCATGATAACTACCATCTGGGGCAAGAAGATTGATAAGCTTGTAAAGAATGTTGATAAGGCGACACGTGAGCGCATGGATTGGCGAGCACACTAGTACCTAAACTATGCAAGCATATAGGGTGTGGTATGCTTTCACCACATGCTACACCCTATGTTGATACCAAATTTCAACCCTAACAACACAGAAGGAGATAACCTTATGTCTATCCCCGCTATCAATGGGGCACCTAGTCAGGAGGCCCTAGATGTATTCCTGAACGCCCTAGTACCCGTAGAAACCAAGGGCGACACCCGTAAGCTAATGGCTATCGCGCCGCGCGGTAGCTGGGGCGAGCATAACAGCCTGTTTGGTGCATGGCACCCTATCGACACTGAATTGCCCGGCGACTCTACCGCTAAGGATGTTCGAGAGGCACAGTTCGCCTTGATTTATAAGGCGCTTACCGACTGTACTACGGGTGAACTTGCGGAAGCACTTACGGAATCGCCCGTAGAGGGGTCGTGGGATTGGTGGTGCATCATTTACGACACCTACCTGGCTAAGAGGCTTCAGGGGCGCGGTAAGACCCTTGAGGATACCCGCAGGCACATTATGGAATGGGCGGGCAATATGGAACGGTCGAACCTTCTAGAGCACCTAACGCCTATCTCTAGCAAGTCTATTCGCTAAAGAGTCCATCTAATGTTGTGTGGTAACCGTAAAGCCAAACACCTACAAGAAAGAGAAATAGTCATGGCGCTAGTAATTATTGAACGTGAAGGCAAGGATGCAGGTTTCGCAACCACTCTATCGAATCTGCGACCCGCTGGCACGATTATTGATGAAATTATCCTACTCCATAAAGCATCTGAGCTAGATGACAGTAAGACCAAGGTATCTCTACCGCGCCTTGATAAGATTGACCGTATCTGCTTTGAGATTGAAGATATTCCTGTAGAAATTTCCTGGAATACCGGCGGGTACGACAATATGGACACCTCATGGGATTATGAGTCAGAGGGTGCTATTATGTGCTTTGTTAGCCCTAAGAGTACCGTATCAACCCGTGATGGTGCCATGCTTGACCGGACTATCACGAAGGTGCTGGGGCGAATCCTTGCATTGGTTTCGGGTCTTGAAGTCATGGGTGATATAGAACGATACCATAAGGTGTATGAAAAGTACGCCTCGTAAGCTTTTATCAAAGCCCCTAGTAGCTATTTCCCGTAGTTATTAGGGGCTTTTCAGTATTCAGAGTGCTACCAATTTCGACCAGCTCAACACTTGGCGCTTAGGGTGGGGTGGTGCGGGTAATCTGTATCCCCAGGCTGGGTGTGACCCATTTCATATGGTTTTAACTTGCCTGCCCTATTAGGGTGTGTCATAATAGAAGTGTAGCAAGGGTAAAGCCCCTAGCGATAAGTTCACTATCTATCTACCGAAAGGCTATCCATCATGTCCCGCCTCATTCTCAATAACGGTTACATTAGCATCAACCCCGAAATTAACTCCTACCTGATTAAGAATAACAACCGCATAGTAGACCACACCGAAGCCAAAGAGCTTTGGGAAATCCTCACGGAAACCTCTTGCACTGCTGACGTTCAGCTTAACGAAGAACTGGAAGGCGTAGCAATCTTCTACTTCCACTTCCAGGACGAAGACAATAGCGACTACATTACGCACGAAGGTGTTACCCGCTCCATCATTGGCACCACCAAGATGGGCAAGGATAACCCCAAGTACGAAACCCTGCGGTTCATTGCAAAGACTGGCATGACCGCAACCATTGAAAGCATTGATGAAGGCGTTATCTTCATCAACGGCGCAACCAAGGAAGACTAGCTACCTAGCCGGTCACCCGCCCCGCGTGCAATCCGTAAGGTACACGCGGGGCAAAACCCCACCCAAAACACCCCCAAACAGGCGGCAAAAGCCACCCAAAGGTGTTACAATCAGTACGTACCCATAGGGCAAAAACCAACCCACCACAAGAAGAGGAAGAGGAATAGTAATGACTGAACAGGCGCAAGAGCTTATCGCCAAAATCAGCAGTAAAGAATACGGGCGACCCCTACTCAGTGGGCGCAACCTGAACAAGCTCATCACCCCCGAGGCGGGCTGGTTACTAACCTGCATGGACAAGCGCGCCGAACACCTTATCATGCGCTCCAACAACCCCCGTATGCCCCATATGGTGTGCGGCATCATGACCGCAACCATCAAGGACATCGCCCGCAACGGCAAAACCGCCTCCAGTTGGCGTAGGACGGGACGCACCAAATACTACAAGACCCTAGCGAAACACGCCTTAGATATTGAACGGCTAGGCGAAACCAACACCCGCCCCGAATCTATCACCGCCCGAAAGCCAGAAACGAAAGGAACCGCCCTCATGCTCAGTGACCGAAAGATAAACCGACAGCTCGAAAAAATCAACAAAGCCAACGGAATCAACATTGCCCTACGGTACCAAGCCGAAGCGACCCTAGCGGCAAGCCGTAAAGACCTGAAAGACATCACCGAAGCACTACGCAACATTCAGTACTACAACAGTGACAGCACCCACAAGGACGAACTTATCAGCACCGCAAAGATGCTAGATAAGAAGGTAATCCCCGCACAAGAGAAGAACCTCGAACAGCTAACCGAAATGGTGCGAACCGGACGAGAAGCAGTCACCAAACTCAACGAAGCACTACGCAACAAGCGCCTAAGCGCCGCAACCAAAACCCTCATCAAGGACGTACAGCGAATCAAGGCACTACCCGACGTGGACACCACCGACCTGAGCCTCAACCGCGAAACCCTCAAAGCCTACAACGAAATCCAGGACAGCAACAAAGACCTGGAAAACCTCGACAACGAGGAATACCTCAAGGAACTACTAGCACGCCACTAAAGGAACCACCCCATGACTCGGAAACTCACCCCACAAGAACACCTAGAAAACATCATCATCCAGCAAAACGAGAATCGCCCCGTGAATCAGTACACGGCCCTACTGTGGAATGAAGGCACAGCTGGATTTGAGCGTCCAGCTTATATTGTAGACTACGGAGAGTATGCTAATGAAGAAGACCACCCCATATTTCATGCTATAACGTCCGCCTTATTGCTTATCTTTGCCCCGCTAATGATTTTTGTTTGGGTGCTTCTTAATTGGGGTGTTGTGAACCTTATAGGTTGCCGAAACAACAAGTCTACTATCTGCGTATTTAAAAACGAAGAAGGTAAATGGGCGCTTGTAGGATTAGGATTTATTATGAATGTTATTGTAACTGGAGCCTTTGGTGCAATATCTTCCGCAAATGGCGGAACCTTGGGTTTTTGGGGTATCTCCTTGCTCCTAAACCTTATTGGTCTAGCATGGGTTATTCTTGCAGAAAGCGTTAATGCCCTAGTATCACTCGCACACCTTAAAACCCTAGAGCAATCGTAACTATAACCCAGACCCCATAGAAGAGCATGGAGTAACACTATATGCGCAAGAAACTAGCCGCTCTAGCGGCACTACCTGTGCTACTACTGACAGGATGTGATGCCCCTAACCTGTGTGAAGTGCATGTCAATGAGACGCGGGTCAATGTTGAGGTTCGTAACGTCTCATCTAGCTACACGTGGTACAGCACCGAGTACTACACCTGCCCCGACGGTAAAGGCGTATGCAGTCGTCAAGACCCGCACTGGGAAGACGGTGGTCTTGATTGGCGTGAAGCCGGTAAGTACGACAACCTTGACGAGGGGTGGACTCACTGGGTAGGCGACGCTAAGCGGGTAGATAACCTAGACCAACCCTATAAGCTAGACGTTGAGAGTGACGACATGATTTGTGACGGTCGCGAGAACCATAAGGCGCGTGACGGCGAAATCGTAGCCCACAACTCATACTCCAAGTTCTATGTACGTAGCTAACACCACACAGCAACCCCCTATAAGGGAATGAACGCTACAGTCACCACTGAAAGCTTTCACCCCTAGAGGGGTACCACACCCCTACCCCACCCACTAAGATAAGGAACCTAAACTACTATGACCAACCTCAATAACCCCACCCTGAAGCCTGGTGATACCATCATTGCTAGTGATGCCAAGAGGGGAACCTACAGTATGCACACTATCACGGGTACTAGCGGCAATATGGCTACTACGGCGGATAGCCCCTACTGGGATACCCGCACCGCAATCGAACATAAGCCTGGAACTACTGCCGAAGGTTTCGACTACACACACATTATCCACAGTTCCCTCAAGTGGATGAAGCGTGACATGAAAGCGTCGAAGTCCACCCCGGTAAACATTGTTGGGCACTTCAGCAAGGAAGAAGCCACTAAGCGCAATATCCACAAGTATTACGCCGCACTACATGAGGCGCACGACATTCTAACTGACGGCGGACGCATGATTAAACACGCCAACCCCGCCGCACCCTTGAACCAGTACCACAACAACCCACACATGGTGGACAGTGAACAGACTGTAGCCGACATTATGCGTTGCCTCAATGAAGAAACTAGCAACCTTACCGCCAACTACGATAAGGCAACCCAAGAGGTAGCCTACATTATCGACCGTATCGCACAGCAGGACGAGAAGCGGGTAAACGCCTACATGGATAAGGTGCGAGCAAGTAAGGTTGAACCGAGCAATGAGTTCATCTACCTACAGGACGGAATCGTAGGAACCCACGACCTTGGTGTTATGGTTGGTGACATTCTGAGGGTAGCAACCCATCATGGCTGGCAATACATGCAGGTCACCGGCGGCACTAGCCAAAAGGTAACACTAAATGACCTCAGCACCGGCGAAACGAACACCCTAGCCGTTGTGTCTGTGCATGACGATGAGTACGGCACGTACTGTCAGCCAGGCTGTGACTATGAGTTCCACTATAACGTGTCTCTACAGCTCAGCTGGGAAGATGGTACCGTTATCACCGTGTTTAACTATGCCATTTTGCCTAGCCCTGACCCAGCACTGGTTGATGATTACCATAACCTCATCACGGGACAGTGTGAAACGATGTTTGAAGAGCTTCTAAACTTCCGTGACCCTAGTAAGGATACAGGTTGGCTCATTGCGCTTACGTCTAGCATTGGCGCTGAAGTCCGTAAGCTATCGTATGAAGATGGAAACATCTTCCGCATCCAGAACCTCAAGGAATACGTACACAAGCTGGTGAAACGTGAACGTGAATACCATATGAAGGAAGCCGGGGCGAATCGACTAGAGTTGTGGGGCAACCTGCAAGCCATTGCCGAATTTAATAAGTAGCCCCCCTTAAATAACCCCTATGTGAGCTAATTCACAGATTTTTGGCTTGCATAGGGGTTATTGTTGTGCCATAATGATTACATAAGCCAGGGAAATCCCCCGGCAATAAGCCACTATCTACCATCTGGAAGGCTGGATACTATGACCGCAAAGAAGACCTACAAGGTTTCCCCGTTCTTTATGTCTAAGAGCATCGCAAAGAGCGAATGGGAAACCCAGGAAGAACATAATGAAGACATTATGAAACTGGCAAACTCCCTCTTCCTCGCAACCCGCCCCGGTAACATTATCACCATTAAGAAGGCAAATCAGCGCTACGGCGAAGATGCCGTACTAATCGAGTACACTGTTACACGCCTCATGAAATCTGGTAATGAGTGGGAATACTACCCTAGCACCCACAACCAAGTCGCTGAGTCATGGTCTAACCGTGGATACGAAACCCCTAAGCCTGGTCGCTACAAGGTCATCAAGTCAGAAGATGAAGAATGGGTGCGTACCGGCGGCGATGAAGGTGCATACTACTGCGACGGCATGACTCTCATCCTTGAAGAAGTAGCCGAATAGCCCTACTCTAACCCCTATCAGCACCCCTCCCATTGCGGGGGGGGTGCCTAGAACTACACTAACACCTACCTACCGAAAGGTTGCCCCAAATGTCTAACTCTACTTGCACTTTTTCTGAGCCTATTTCTTTTGATATTGGCTTCGGTTTACCCTGTGAAGAAATAGTGAAACGAATCAAGGACGATAATCTCATTATTATCCTTGATGGTTGCATCTATGCCGAATCGCCTTATGGTCATTACGGTGCAACGATTGATATTACCATGAGCATTGAAGACCATGAAGGTAACACCCTCTATTACCCCCACCTTACTAGGGGTACCCCTATGAGTGTTGAATACTTTCTTTTGGGTGCTGGGTACAATGAAGCGCGCATTGAAGAGTTTGAAATCAAGGTCAAGGATGACAATACGGCAACCGTAACGTTCCACAAGTTCGTGTACTAACCGCCAGGGGTGTGTAAGAGTTATTGTGATTAGGTTCACATAGTTCCAGCTTGCATACCCCTAAAAGGTGTGCCATAATAGAAATGTAGCAAGGGGGTAGCCCCTAATACTACTTCCACTATCTACCTTATGAAAGGGTGGGGCATCATGAAGTCCAACGAATTTAGCAAGGCAATCAACGAGTACGGCGCAATTATCGCTAAGACCCTCAAGGACATTCACCACATTATCGAAAACCCGGCGTTCATCAAGAGCCGCGCATACATGGTGGCTGACAAGCAGTGCGCATATAACAAGTGGAATCAGGTTCAGGTACGCACCCGCGCACTGGATACCCATTACCTGCGTCCCCTGTACGACAAGCTGAAGGGTTACGGTGATGAGCACATGGCGGCGGCTGTAGAACTACTGAATAGCTACGGTGATAACATGCCTTACGCAAAGGCAAACAATATTATTGACCGCCTCAAGGCGCTTGCAGAACTGGCAACCCGTGACACCACCCAGTTCGCAATCCGAACCGGTAATGAACTGCTGGAAACCGTCAAGAAGCACAACGTAGTAGCACGCTAAAGCTACCCCACCTATTCCCCGCATGATAAGCTAGACAGGCGGGGAATAGGCGCACCCACAGAAACAGTAAGGAAGAGAAGCAATGACTAATCAACCCCTAAACCCTGAAAAGGTGACCCCTGAAATGCTACGCGAAAGCGGCGACAAAGTATGGGCAACAGCCAAGGAAATTACTCGCACCCTACGCATACTTAACCTTATGGACGAAATGCCACAAGATGACCAAAATCTTGACCAAATCACCTACAGGCTCGAAACACTAGGGGTAACTATTAGGGGATTAGAAAACAGACTCACCTACGCCCTGCAATCACCCACAGGTAATACGGGTATTGAATCCCTGGCACAGATTGAGCGTACCGCCAAGGAAGCCATGAAGGAAGCCGATAAAAAGGTTGAGATGGGTAAGGAAGCCATTAGGAATCTTCTAGAAGATGCGTATGGTATCACCCCCGAAGGGTGAACCTATATTGACACCTGAGTTAATCTAGAATCCGTAAGGAAATTATTTAAATGTTTGAAGAACTACAGAACATTATTCACACCCTGGAAGCCACGCAGGGTAATGCCCGCCTGATTATGGTTTTCACCCTGTCCCTAATAACCCTAACTATTGTTGCTGGGGTTTGGTTGTTTATTGTATGGCTCTACAGGTTACCAGAACTAGGAGCCGTAGGCACTGTTACCTTGTTTTTCCTTGGCACCATTGCACACTGTGCCCTTTGGTATCAGCTTGCATCACCCGCTATCGAGAGTGCAGGTGCCACTAGTGGAGTTGTTGGGCTTATCATTACTGGATTTTTTTGGCTAGTTTTCACAGCCGGTTCATATATCTTCACGTTCTATGCCGTGTGTGGTGTTCACTATAAAATCACCCAGGCGCGACCGTAGAACCCACCCCTAAACCCCTATGTGAGTTATTTCATGCGATTCTGGCTTGCGTAGGGGCTATTGTTGTGCCATAATAGAAGTGTATCGAGGGGGTTACCCCCAGTAGTCCACTAGTCACCTATTGAAAAGGGGATAGGCAATGTTTATCAATCCCGTTTGGGAGTATCGGCTACACAATGGCGTGAAGTTTAGTAGCATCTTTGAGCACATCAAAGGAATGGGCACCTATCCTGTCAAGCAAGCTACTATAGAGCGCAATGGCGAACGCATTGAGTTTGAGCTTAATAATGGTCATTGGTTCTGCCTGGAAGCTCAACCTAACACAAACGGTAAGTTTGTCTTTTTCGGATTTGACGACGAGCAGATTTGCGACGAGATGGACATTTCCCCTGAAGACGCTGAAAAACTTAAAGATGGTGGGTGCATGTGCGAGCAGGATTTTCACCGTTACGGCTGTGCATTTGATGAAGACGGTACAGCTATCCGTGAGCTGATTGTTAAATATGCTAATGATTGCGGTATTTGCGACATCTAATTTACCTCCTGTGATTAGGTTCACATGGTTTCAAATTGCACACCCGGCTAGGGTGTGGCATAATAGTTATATAAGCGCTAGAGAAAACCTCTAAAGCTACTTCCACTATCTACCTACCGAAAGGGTAACCATCATGACCGTATCTATTGCTAACCTCCGCAACGCTTTCGCAACCATTCAGGAAGAGGGTCATGCAACCCCGCTCGTAGCACGCTTTGAAACCCTGAACCGTACCGAGCTTGAATGTGGTGCATACAGTGAAGAGTTTACCCACATCGGCAACTATGTAACTGTTGAGTGGGAACTCGAAGACGGCATCATTATCGGTTTTGATGAAGCTATCTACTACCTTGCAGGTGAAGAGCTTGAAGCGTTCAGTGAAGCCATTAAGGACGGAAAGCTCTACTTTGAGCACACCCAGGAAATCCCCGCCGGTGCTAACCTCAAGGAAATACAGGACGAAGTAGACGCAAAGATTGAAGACATGGTATCCGCATGGACTGAATACCTGTTCGGTGACATTGAGCTTGAAGAGTCCCCCTCCTCTTCCTACGAAATCATGGACATTGAAGGGGAATACGAGGAATACGAAGGCTAACACCAAAGCCCCTTAGCTACAGATAAAGCTAAGGGGCTTAATTATTACCCTAAAACACCCTCTGGAAGCCCTCTATGGGACTTTAGAAGCACTCAGGGGTATGGGCGGCACAATTATACCCCTGTAAAAATAATGGGCAACACAGGGGTTTCTATGGCTTTTATACTTACAGGGGTTTCATATTGCTAAAAGTGCCGTAAATCACACTGCTTTAGCTTGCAAGTAACTATATAGTGTGCCACAATAGTTATATACCAATAGGGCGGGGATATACCCCGCACACGAACATTATCACCCTGTACTGTAAAGGAATGGCACTATGACCGAGTTCTTCAGTCGCGAACGACATATCTACCTCCCTGGCACCTACACCATTGAAGATATTTTCAACCACATCGAAGCCAACGAGAACACCCTGGAATACACCTCCTGTAACCTTGGTGAACCCGCCGGTGAACAGATTGGAATTATCCACTTCGTGTTTGGCGACAATGAACAGGAAATTGAGGTGTGCATCTATGAATCCAACCACCTCGTAGTAGACGGTGAAACCGTCGGTGAAGACTATGAAGATTGGTCGTCTGCAAGCGTGAACGCCTTTGAAAGCGTAATCGACTGCCTCAATGGACTCAACGACTAAGTATTTCATGTAACACTAAACCTCCGGGTGAATGAGCGCCTGGGGGTTTACTGTTTCTTATTGCAGTGTTGCTTAAATCACAGTGTTTCAGGTTGCACCTCATGCTAGAGTGTGCCATAATAAAAGTATATTAAGTAAGCAGGGGTAACACCCCGACACCCACCCACTATCCACTACCCGCTGAAAGGAATAGATAGCATGTCCTGGGACTTCATGAACGAAGAGTTTAGCCGCGAGCGCCATATCTTCATTCCCAATACTTACACCGTCGAGGATATTTTCGCACATATTGAGCACACCATGAAGAGCGAAACCATGAAGAGCGAATACGCTCGAGAGTACACCGACGGCTGGATTGGTAAGCCTATGGGTAAGCAGATTGGTATCATCAACCTTGAGTTTGGCGACCAAGAACAGCAGATGGAAGTGTATATCTATGAGGGTGTGGACTCTAAGAACTCCCTCGTGGTAGACGGTGAAGCCATTCATGAAGATTACTTTGAATGGTCAGATGCAAGCACAGATACCTTTGAGTCGGTAGTTAATTGCCTCAAGGAACTAGAACGCTAGTCGTCACCAATATACTATCAACGGGGATGTTGGGTATCCATGCCGTAACATCACCCCCTAAGTACCCCCCCCCCTAAGAGTAAAGGAATCTAAACCATGAGCACACCCCTCATTCCCATCATGAAGGTCACCCTTGACAGTAAGAGCAACCAAGAGCTGAAGGGCTGTATCGGTAAAGATGTTATCTATCACGACAATAAACCGTATGCCACACCGCAAAATATCATGAAGGGGCTCGCCCTGCTGGAAGAATCCAGCGCCTATTATTATCATGAGGTAGGCATCTTCTCAGCCGCCGATATTTTTGTTCACGTGGGCTTTGGTGCTGTAGACCCTATTAAGATGACTGCGCCACTCATCATGCTTGGCGAGAAGATTCTTGATGTACCACTGGAAGCCGTGAAGAACCCCCACTTGCTAGTGGGTAAGCGGTTCAATTGGGGTGAGCCACGTAACCCAACTTTCAGGATTGGTGACGTTTACGTATCGGACACTGGAAGCATGTACGTTATGTATGATGCTAGTGGTGCCTAAAGCTAGAAGATAGGAAGATAAGCTAATGGCATATTTCACTTGTCATGGAATATCAGTAAGTAAGATTAAGAGCAAGAAAGTCGCACGGGTACTTGAGGCAACATGCAAACCTGTCACTGGAGATAAGTACGCCCTAGAGGATATTCTAGAAGTTCTTGAAAATATGGATAAAGAACACCTGCTAACAACAGCGGGTTACGTATTTGGACGCGCACAATTCGGGGCACCTGTCAATGGTAAGGTGTTCTTGTATAGTGATGCAGAGCTTATTGGTTCAATCAATGAGCAGTCAATGATGAACCAGCGGTACCTTGTCAATAAGACTATTACAAGTAAGGACGGGGCGCGTGTAGGAAAAATCGCGGCTGTTCGAGTAACCCGGCTTGGAGACGTGTTCCTAGCTATCCACGAAGGATAAAAAGCACCCACTAACGAAAGGCTGATTACTTATGGCACTTTTTGGACTCGAAGCAATTACTAAGATTATCGACAGCATCAAGAATGGTATTCCCCTCTGGGGTAGCGCCCTTGGTAATAAGGGTGAAAAGCCCGCCCCTGATTCTGAGGGGCATGATGATTACGGTGAAGAGTATCACGAGGATAAATCATGGAGCCGTGAACCACATGACGGGTATAATGATGATGACTACGAGGATGATTACGATGATTATGACCCTGACGGGGAATATTATCACGAAGAATATGACGCTGATGATGGTTCCTATAGTGTGACTGAATTTGGACGGCGCGGCGCTTACGATGATGATGACAACTTTAGTTTTGTCATGTTTACAGAGCATGACGACGACGATTACTAAACCAGATTATAAGTAGAACCCGTAACCCCTATGTGAGCTATTTCACGTGAAATTGGTTTGCATAGGGGTTATGGGTGTGCCATAATAGAAATGTAAGCAAGGGGGTACCCCACTAAGGGGCACCACCTACACCCTGTACCTAGCTACTCGAAAGGTTTTAATCATGCACCTGATTGATAACTACATTGCCTACATGACCGTCTCCGATGCCTTTGAACTTCAGGAACTAATGGACTACTTGACCGCAAATAAGAAGAAGCTGAATATTGATAACGAGGTGTATCTGTCAGATAAAGATAATTATATTCAGGTACCCCGCTCTAATGGTACCCAGATGCTTGGTATTACATTGGTAGAGCGTTACCTTGCCCCTGAGCCTGGTACTGCCCGAAAGTATAAGGCGCTTGAAATTTCGAGTGAAGACATGTACCACGAAGACGGTTACGGGTACCTTATTCCCTGCGAAGACTTTAGCGACCTAACCAACGCTCTTCTTGAAGAGTTTGAGACTGACATCCACTAGCCCTCAAGCAACACTCTACCCCTCCCCTTATTGGAAGGACTGCAACCATGCACCGAATTGATGAATTTGACACATACATGACCGTTCCCGAGTCTCTTACCCTTCAGGAGGTAAAGGACTTCCTTGCCGCGAATAGGGAGAAGCTTAATATTTGCCCCGCAAACGGTAAGTACAACATTGATAGTGGCTTGTACATGTACACGTCCGGCAACGGGTCTATCGACGTTCACCGCCTCAAGGGTGAACAGGGACTTAATATTAGGTTCCATGACCGCTACTCATGGGGCGGTAAGGTACTCGAAATTGCAAGTTTGGCAATGATTGATGAAGAGTACAACGAGTACTACATTCCTAGCGAAGACTTTAGCGACCTAACCGATGCTCTTCTCGGAAAGTTTGAGATTACCCCCTAACCCCTTCAAACCACCCCACTACACCTACCTACTCGAAAGGGTTTAATCATGTACCTGGTGGAAGATTATGTTGTCGAGATGACCGTTTCTGACACTCTCAAGATTCAAGACGTAATGGAGTTCCTGACCGCAAACAAGAAGAAGCTCCGCATTGGTAAGGAAACGGTCATGTATGGTGACTATATTCAGGTTTCCCGATTCAGGCGTAAGCAGATTCTTGGCATCAGGCTTAGCGGCGGGTTCCCCTACAGCCACCGCACGCTCGAAATTTCGAGTGAAGGCGTAATTGACGAAGAAGGTAACGTGCACTATGCCACGGAGATGGACTTTAGCGACCTAAACAGGGCACTTCTCAAGAAGTTTGAGGATTACCACTAACCCCTCAATACTACCCCGCACTCTGCTAAACATTCAGGGTGCGGGGATTCAATCTAACCAATATACACCCAGGCGAAAAGGGTAATAACTATGGAAAATACCGACTTTGATACTTTTAAGCTCCAGACAGCTGAGAGGCTTACCGTGCGATACGATAGGTACATCTCCAAGCTAAAAAAGATGCGCAGTAAAGCACGCAGGCTAGAGAAAGACCTGCGGGGCGATTATAGGGGATACGTGGCTATTGAGTGCGTGGATTTTGACCAGATTCTTTCACCCATTCAAGCGGCTCAATTTATTGTCCGTAATATTTGTGCGCTTATTCCTTTGGTTGAGCGGGAGCGTAGTAATGCAGAACGTGACATTATGGAAGCTGGAGACTATAACGACCTTGAAGTAGTTGAAGCATGGGTAGGTCGCCAGCTTGCTAATTACGGTTGGAATGTTCGTAATCTCAATAAGTCACTCCAAGAATTTAAGCATGGTTACGGGTCGGGTGTTGAAGCTTATATTAGGTACCGTCAAGCTTGGCAGGCACGCTACCAATAAGACATAACACACCCCCCTACTAGTAGGTACGGGGGTGTGTTGCTTTGGGGTACTATCTGATTTGATAGATACCCCCGGCATAACACTAAACCCCTATGTTAGCTATTTCACACATTTTCAGCTTGCATAGGGGTTATAAGTGTGTCATAATAGAAGTATAGCGAGGAAGTGATAGATAACTTCCAGTAAGGTACTAAACCCGCTACGATAGACTCCTGAGAGGAACTAGCCATGAGTGAACTGCCCCCGATTGAAAAGCGTGCTATCGAACCTATCACCTTCTCACTCAGCTTTAAGCACGTCAATAACATTCCCGTTGAAGAACTTGCAGAGCGCGCAATGGACAATGATGTGATTTACATTGATGCCGTGAAAGAAGACAGCGAAGACGACGGTCTTCCTATGGTGGACTTCTGCGACGAAGACGGCTACCCCGTAGGTGTTATCGACCCCGAAGACCCGCTAGAACTTGACCAGGACGTTACCGCATACATTAACGACATTGATGCACGACAGCGAGAAGGTCACGAAGCACTCAAAGAAGGTGAATACCTCGGCACTGACCTTGAGTTCACCGTAGACGAAGACGGCTGGGTGTGGGTCACTATTAACTCTGTTATCGACCGTAATATCCACCGATTCTAAAACACACCCCACCAAACCCCTAACCCCTATGTAGGTAAGGTTAGGGGTGAAGTGGAATACCCCCTGGCTGACACAATCAACAGTCACTAGGCAGAGAAAGGAAACTAAACCATATGTCAGATGAGAAGTACCCCGAGCTGGGTGAAGATAACTTTAACTCCTGGGAGTTCTATGACTTCCTCAAGAACGCCCTCATTGGTCGCCGTATCATCAAGTTCAGCTCTACCTACATTGAGCTTGATAACGGGTACACCGTTAAGATTCGCCCCAACTGGGGTTGCGACTGTGGTAACGGTAGCGCCGAAATCGAAGCGGATTACGTCGATAAGCCGCTAGATGCCGCCGTTATGAACGTCAAGTATGAGGAGATTGAGGACTACGACCAGCGCCACCATACCGGCTTCAAAATCTTCATCTACATGAAGAATGAAGTCATCAACATTGAAGGCACGGACGCTTACGAAGAGTACGAGGACTACTACGGCTCCGGCTTCTGGCTAGACGCAGAAATGCCTGAACACCGTGCACAGCGTGAAGCTAAGGAAGCAGAACGTGAGGCGAAGCGTATTGAATCCGCCGCAAAGCACCCCGCTTATCGCTATATGGCATCCCGTGGCTCCTACTAGACGTAAGAATAAGCTGAAATGGAAAATCTAGTCCGGCGCGCTAAGCTCTTCTTCTTGACCACCGGGTTTCTAGCCGCCCTTATTGGAATCATTGCCGGTGTGGATTACATTAACCCACATACGTGCCGTGTCAATGAGCATAATGATGATACCCCTATTCAGGTGCAGAACTATGTAGAAGAGTTTAACGGCGAAACACTACAGCATACGTTCTGTACCGAAGACGGCACCTACAAGCCGTGCATGAAGATGATGCCAACCCACCGCGCAGAGAGCTTTGAATGGCGGTACGAAGGTACACAGGCGTGGGCTAAGCATGAAGGTAAACCCACAGGCAAGAACAATAGCCGCCCGTACCATAGGTTCACTCACTACGACCAGCAGGTATGCGATAATCGCGAACAGCACGCAGGTGTGAACGGTAAAATCATTAACCATGTTGTAGAAGAATATTTCTTCATCTAACTACACATATGCACCTGCATGAGGGGCACCTAACAGCTAACTGTAGCCGGTAGGTGCCCCTTTCTTTTTGTTATCGGGTTATTAATCACGCCCGCTAAGTTGATAAACCTACAGCTTCACGTGTACACTATGAAACATCAAAGGTTCACAGTGACCCCTTGAAGTCAAACACTGTAAAAGTTCACGACACGAACCCGCGCAAGCGACGGCAACCTGTGAATCTGCAATGTCCAACGACAGAAAGAATAACTACATAATGCAAGTAGCGAACCTACTAATTATCGCCGTAGCCGCACTCATCATTATTGGTATCGGTGTGGCAATCTTCATGGCAGGTATCGTATCGGCAAGCCCCGGCGAGGTGAAGGTCATCTCAGGTCGCCGTGGAATCCGTGTACTACAGGGTAAGACTGGTTGGCGTGTCCCGTTCATTGAGCGTGTAGACTCCATGACAGCAAGCATGGTATCTATCGATGTGAAGACGAACGGTAGCACCCCCACCAACGACTTTATCAATGTGCAGGCTGAAGCTGAAGTGAAGGTACGTATCGGTCTAGACCGTAAGGAACTGTTCGAGGTTGCCGCCAGGAACTTCCTCGGTAGGACTGATATTGAAATCGCTGACTCGGTACGTGAAACCCTTGAAGGTCACCTACGTTCCATCATTGGTGAGATGGAGCTGAAGGCTATCGTTCAGGATAGGCAACAGCTCGCTAACAAGGTTCAGGAAAACGCAACGAACGACCTAGAGGAAATGGGTCTAGAAATCGTAGCGTTCAACATCCAGACCGTCCGTGACGATAAGGGTGTTATCGATAACCTTGGTGCTGACAATACCGAAAAGATTCGACAGGAAGCGGCAACCGCTAAGGCTATCGCAACCCAGAAGATTGAGGAACAGCAGGCAAGCTCTGAAAAGCTCGCAAACGACGCACGTGTCGCCGCTGATAAGGAAATCGCTAAGAGGCAGAACGAGCTCGAAATCTCTAAGAGCCAACTGAAGGCTGAAGCCGAGAAGGAACGAGCAATCGCTGAAGCCGCGTTCGAGACTGAGTTCGAGAACCAGCGAAGCCGAACCGAAGCCGCCCGCGCTAACGCTAACATTGTCCGGCAGGAAAAGGAAGCACAGGTCAAGGCTAAGGAAGTTGAAGTCCGGAAGCAGACCCTAGTCGCTGAGGTTGAAGAAACCGCGAACACCGAACGTCGAGCACGTGAACAGCGCGCACAGGCTGAACTGTTTGAGAGCATGAAGAAGTCCGAAGCTGAGGCGTACCGCCGCCAGCAGGAGGCAGAAGTGCTGAAGATGACCGCTGAAGCTGAGGCGTACCGCCGCCAGCAGGAAGCGGAAGCCCTCAAGATGACGGCAGAAGCGGAAGCAGACGCAATCCGCCTACGTGGTGAAGCAGAAGCAGAAGCAGTGCGCCTCAAGCTTGAAGCAGAAGCAGACGGTCTAGACAAGAAGGCTGAAGCAATGCTCAAGATGAAGGATGCCGCTGTTATCGAGATGCTTGTCAATGTCCTACCTGAAGTTGCACGCGCCGTATCTGAGCCGCTGAACAACATTGATAGTATCACCATGTACGGTGAAGGTAACACCGGGCAGATGGTTGGCGACATCATGACCAGTATGGATAAGGTTACCGCCGGGCTAGGACTTGATGTTCGTGACCTGATTCAGGCAACTGTGACAGGTCGAGCTATCGGTAGCGGAATCAATAACGCCGCTAAGGGTGCTAAGAAGGAAGCTGAGCCGATTCTAGAGCCTCTGAATCTAGGCAACCTAGAGGATGATGGTGAGTTCTAGAATGTAACGGCGTAGAGCTGATACAGATAAGCCCCTAACCTATAGAGTAATAGGCTCTACGGTTAGGGGCTTACTCTATACCAAATTGAGGGTGTGACATAAATCACGGGTTTTAGTTTGCAATCACCTATAGAGTGTGCCATAATAGAAGCAATGAAGGTTCTTATAGGAACCCCAAACCAGCACAAGAAAGGAAAGAGACACAATGCACACCCCTGAAATGGACGAAGTACTAGCGAACATTGGTGTAAAGCTTGAAGCCCTCTATGAGCTACAGCTTGAAGCAGACCGTACCCTAGTCGCCCTCAAGCAAGAAGAGCTTGACACGAAGCGCGTAGAAGCCGTAACAGGGGCATACGCAAACTTCAACACCATCAACATTGAAGAGAAAATCAATGATGGCACCCTAGCCAAAACCAACCAGTCACTATACTCACTATACGCTGACCTGGTTAAGCTCTCAAACGACATCGACACCCACAGGTTCGCCTTCACAAACGACGTAGCGCAAACCCTCAATGAAGACTTCACAGCAATCCCCTACGAAGGAATCGAAGAGCTAACCACCTACGACATTCAAATGAAACGACTCCAGGAAGCTAAAAACTTCCTCAACCGCTCAATCACCCTATACAACTACGGGCGAGACAAGCTTAAAGAAGCAACCGGAACCGTAAACTAACACCAAACACCCCTACCTTATCGGACAATAAACAGTAATGTTTTGTTCGCCGAGGGGGGTACGTTTTTGCCCACAACACGGGACGTACCCACCAAATAAGCAGAAAGGACACAAGCGAATATGCTGACAGCACCAGCAAACATCACTGTGCAGATACTTGGTCTAGGCGTAAGTGCCGGTCTATTCTTTATCGGGTACGCCAACCGCATATGGGTCAGAAACATTAGTCTAGGAATGTGTGCGCTAACCGCCACCCAATCATTCCTACTAGGACAAACAGGCGTTCTAGCCATGAACCTAGTGAACCTCGCATACTACATCATGCTACTATTCGAGAACCGGCTAACATTCGTCCAGTCACCCATCTACCGTGCCGCATCAATGAGTGTAGCAGTCGGTACCGCCGCCGTTACACAGTACGGCATCCTCGGGTGGGGCTTATGGTCACCCGGCACCCTAGCGCTACTAGGTGGACTAACCGGACTCGTTATGGCGCTACTAGAAAACTTCGTAGCACTCAAAACCGTAACAGTTCTCAACGTTGCGTGCTGGGTCAGCTACTATATTCTAGTCGGTAGCTACACTAACATTATCGGTAACGGGCTAGTCCTAGTCGGTGTAGCATTAAGCGTATGGCAACGTATGCACACCACCGAGCCGCCGCCCATCACCTCGTCCGGTATCACCGTCCCGGTCGATACTGGAAGCCTGCGACAAGCAGAACTACACACCGAACAACAATAACCACATAGGGGCAGTTAAGCACCGTAAGAGCACAAACATTGAACCGTGCCCTTACGGTGCTTTAGTACATATAGGGGTAACCTGTAAGATGCAGTAACCCGGCTACTAGACCCTGCAATAGCACCACTGGTAGAATAAAAGAATGAATAGTATCCTGAACGAAAAGGTGACCGCCTATGTTTGTTGATTTTGTAAACATGTTCGCAGACCCGACTGGGTTCTTTAGTGCCGCACCCCTATGGTTAGCCTTCGTGATACCAGGGGTTATCACAGCCGTGCCTGTGGCTCTAGTGTGGTGGCGGCTAGGGTGCCCCGTATGGGAAGCCACATTCAAGGGCGGCACCTCAATCATTATTGGGGTAATCCAGGCTGTCGCCACTGTCTATTGGGGTATCGTTGTTACACCCGCGTTCATTGCACATGGAGTCATTGAAGGGAACCCCCTAATCATGTCCGGCACCTTCGGCTGGGGTGCAATGATGCTAATTTCCAACCTAGTACCCTGGGCTGTTACAAAGTACAAGGAACGGTACAACTAAAAGCCAGCCGTAAGCCCACAGAAAGGTGAAACTGTATAACCATGACCAAGCATAAAACCACCACCGACTCCAGTAAGAAGCCGCTAGTCCCCGAGTACCTTACCCCCGAGCCTCAAGGCAGTGTAACAGCTGAAAACGTTCCAGACCCAACAACAGTGGTAGCTCTCATCGGGCAAGAACAGCGGCTCATGAACCTATGGGTCGAAGGTGGAACAAGGGCACTAGCTGAAATCCTAGAAGTACCCGAAGACGTTCTAGCTAAACGCTGGAACCGAATCAAGAACCACCCTAACTTCATAGACGGCTACCTACCTATGGAAGCACGGGTAAGGTGCCTTCCACCTCTTGAGCCAATAGTTGAAGCCTTGGAAAAATATACGCACGAGACATTCCGTGACCTCGACTATACGGAAAGGGACACGCTCGTAATGATGCCCCGCCCCGACCTCGGGTGGGTATCCCTAGCAGAGTACGCCAGTATCAACGAATCATACCGATACCTGGAAGTTGCCGGGGTAGTCATCAAGAAATACTACGACTACAAGAAGCCACCCCGCTACGACCTAGACCCTGGAATCAGCAAAAGCTACCAAGTTCTACCCGGAACCGTGTTTAGCCGCTACACAGGCAAGACACTACGGTTCGGACGTAAATACCGTGAAGCACACAAGCACCTACTAGCATACCCTCGCACCTCCGCAAGGACACACAGGGTAGTATGGGATAAGCCGGAAACCTACGAAGGGGAAAAATACTACCCTGTAGAAGCTATCCATGACTTCTCCAAACCACGCAATGACGACGGGTGGAAAGTTCGCGCCGGTGAACAAGGCGGATACGTCAAAGAATACGACAACCTCGAACCTTACAGCTGGGTAGCAGACACCGCCCACGTAAAAGGTAAAGTCAGTGATGGTTCACTAGTAGCAGGTAACGCCTATATTGGCGAATACACTACCGTCCTAGCCCGCTCCATCATCTCAGGTGACGTGCGAATCAATAGGAAAACAAAGGTTGCAGGCTCCAATATTACGGGTGAAGTCACTATCGGCACCAAGCCCACCCTGAGCGGTGAAGAGCTGACACTCTACTATGCGACAGTAGACGGTAAGGTAACCATTGACGACAATGTTAAATGCATTGCACAAGCAACCATTAGCGGCGACATTGAAATTAACGGTGACCTGACTATCGCCAACAACATTAGCCTAACCGGTTCAATGACCGTAAACTCTACCGGCGGGTACGAACTGTACGACTCACTGAAAGGCGAGCTAGACCATAAGGGAAACAAGCCCGTATTTGAATTGCGTAATGGTTCCGATAGGCGACAGCACCGTAGCATGGGATACTACCAGCAGAAACCGTCGGTAGACTAACACCCAAACACCCAATAACCAAGTGTGCCCCTGAGTAAGGGTAACCAAACCCAGGGGCACACACCCTAAAACAGAAAGCATAAACGCATGTACGTTGATTTCGTGAACATGTTCACCGACCCGACCGGGTTTTTTAAGACCGCTCCAATGTGGGTATCTTTCATACTACCCGGTGCTATCAATGCCCTACTTGTCATTACTACAGCCGCCATTCTTGGCATTACCACTAAGAATGAAGATACGGCAATAATGACGGCATGGATATTTGGTTTGAGTGCATTGGCTGTTGGCTCTATATTTTGGGGTATTATCGTCACTCCAGTGTTCGCGGCACATGGCGTAAACCCCGGATTCCCCACCGCAATATCTTTCATACTAGGATTCCTTGCAATGGCATCTGAAACCTGCCTGGCAACTCTACTATTCACAAAATTTGTAAGCAAGAACTTCTAAGGAAAGCAATATAAACTATGGCAACCGATATTGTGATACCCGCTGTATTCCTCGACCTCCCATGCAACCCATATTCACTAGGTTACTGGGAACTTACCGCCTATCCTGAGACTGTAAGGGTGATATCTCTCATTGGTAGGGAACAGTGGCTTATGGACATCTATGTACAGGGTGGTATCCCCACTGTGGCAAAAATCCTTGACATTCCTGTTTCAACACTCACCTACCGGTGGTGGAAGTTCAAGAAACACCACTGGAAAGACCTCGCTGTAGAGCCCCCGTTTGGGATTAGGTGCGAATATGACTATGAGAAGCTATTGGCAGACGATTACTGTATCCATGAGACAGCTTACAGTAAAGGCTCTAAATGCATAACTTGGAAACTTGAAAGGTTCTGCATGGCTTCCGAGAAACGGCGAGAACTTAAAGAGCTTCTAGAAGAAGCAAGTAAAGGCATTGAGTTGTCATATGAAGACCGGGCATGGATACTTTTCGCACCCCGCCTAGACCTTGGGCTATTGTCGCTAGTAGAGTACGCAGAACTGTGCGACCTTGACCAGGAAGTGTCGGCACTCATTATCAAAAACCTTCTAGCTTACAAGAAGCCCCCACCAGAAAAGCTTGTTGATGGTCGCCCCGAATGGATGAGCCAATACACACTAAACACAGCATTTACCGACGATAACGACAATGAACCCACCTACAAGAAACAGCTACTAATGCGCCGGTACCGCAAAAGCCAATGCTTCAAGCTTGCATACCCCCGCTACCCGAGCAGGAAGTTCCATGTACTATGGAACGAACCTAAAACCCATGAAGGGGAAACATACTACCCTATCGAGAACCTATGGGGTTCAAGTCTTGAAATAAACGTGAAGCCGGGGCGTACCTACCATTACGAAGGGGTACCTGGCGCGCGGGGTGGATATGTTACAGCTGAATACGTTGCAGAGAACGACTTCTACAGGTGGATTCCAGAGGGTGAATATGCCACAGTGAAGAAATCCGCTAACGAAAGGTGATACGTTATGGTTCTAGCGTATCAAATAGGGCTACATAACCTATATTTGGCTATGGTTCCCTGTTTGATAGCCGCTTGAGAAGTCCCTGCAACACCGTATGTGGGGCAGTCCGCTAGTACGCTGGCATCCAAGCATTTCGCCTGTGCCCTAGCGGGGCTGATAGGAAGAGTCACCCCCTTAGAAGTGTAGTGTTTCTTCCGTTTGGGGGTTGGCTTGTTCTTTGTCCTGTCTTGACCAGGATATTTGAGAGATGCCCTAGCAACGGGGGTTTTGAGGGGTTCCTGTTCCTGTAGCTTCCGGTTCTTAGCACGTTTTTTACGGGCTTTCTCAACCTTCAGCACGGCACGCGCGGCAATGTTCGCGGCGGCATTAACATCCCTATCAAACACACCGTGTTTAGGGCAACGCGAAACCTTGTGAGTAGGGTGAGTCACCCCATTGCCACACTCGTAGCATACCTGTGACGTGTGCGCCGCGTTTACAGCAACAACCCAGCCACCATTCTGACTCACGTAATGCGTGAGCCACTGAACGAAAGCACCACGATTCCAACGCCCGTTCTGCATCGTATTCGTAATCCAGCTCAAGTCTTCAACGGCAACCACCGCGTTATCCCAGAAATGGGATAGGTAGGCGATTTCCTGTGCCGCAAGGATAGCAAGTTCGCGTTTCTTGCGGGAGGCGGCTTTACGGTGAAGCTGAGCCTCGTCTAGTGCCGCCATGATTGCCTGGCGGTTATATGGTGAAAGTGAACCAGCTTTCTTACGAAGCTGTTTCACCTGCTCCTCAGACGCACGAACGCTATTCCACAGTGAGTGTACCCGCTGAGATAGCGTGGTTTCATAAACTACCCGCCCAGTGGCGTTGTTAATAATGGCGGCAGTGGCATAGTTATTGATACCAACATCTACACCTAGAACATAATCGCTCGAAAACTGGACGACAGGGTTATCAGTAACCACAGAGAAAATGAAAACAGGGTGATTATCCTCAATTTTAATGAGCGGTAAAGTTACCTTGCCCTCACGGAACCGGGCATTATCGAACTTGAAAATTAGCCGATACCATACACCTTGGATAACCATCTTGAGGGTGATTTCACCATCGGTAAATGGGTTATTTTCAATGAGGGCATAGTTGTGGTCTACAGCCCCTAGGTTGATGTAGTCCTCACCATACGACGGGGCGGTAGCGTTCATAGTACGCTTCCAGCCCTGACTAACGTACTTATCACTTTCACCATTGACGGCTTTGGTGCGTTCCTGCCAGGAGCGAAAAGCTGTGACGGCATTGTATCGTAGTAGCCGCTCTTTACGTGATTTACCAGCGCGACCCAACACAAGGAAGTCCGGCATCATGACACCCGCCTGACGACCCGCCTCGGCGGGTGCGGTAGCAGTAATGCGCGCTAATGCATCCCTAAGTTGCGTGTCGTTACGGGTAACGTAAGTAGCGTAAGCTGAGATGCCGCGAACCTCGGAGGCAAGCTGAGACATGATAGGTGCACTATCTAGTAGCTCACCGTCTATGCTCAGAATCTGGGTAGGGTGCGCGACAAACGCCCTATAGGTCTGGTTCCTAGCCAACGCACCCTCCTTCCTGGTATGCTTGGGTTACTGTTAATACATTCAATACTATCAAGGTTAAATCATGAACGCAATATCAATAAAAGCGGCTACAGCACCTGCCGCCGCTAATGCGGATACTAAAGACCCTATGACGATTCTAGTGATACTGATATTCTTTGGTGCCTTATTTCTAGTTCTAGCCGCATATACGGGTATCATATGGTTCGTCAAGCGGGGTAAGAAGATTGATAAGCTGGGCATTATCTATAATGTCGCCCCTAGTATTGCTATTGGTGTTGCTGTTATCATTCTGGGTACTCAGCCTAGTTTCACTAAGGGGCTTTTTATGGGTGCTACATCTTTGATTATTATGATGTTCATCCTGGGCTTTTTGTCGAGGTATTGTGAGCCGCCGGTTGCTGTTGGTAAGACGGCAACGCTCATGTTTGCTGGTTTGGGTGCTTCTATTATCGTATGCGCTATTTTGGCTTCTTTGACGGCAACTCTCTAAGGTACATACCCCCTATCTGTAGGTGCTTTACTTACGGTTAGGGGGTACATCTATGCCGTGTGACCTATTCCACAATGTCTTGGTTTGCAATCCATACTAGAGTGTGTCATAATTGAAGTACCCACTTTTCCGGTACCCTATAACGGGTACTAATACGCCATGAAGGAGTCCACACATGCTATTTAAAACCGTAGTCGAATACATTGCTTTCCCCATCGAAAACAATCCAGACTTCATCAAGGAAGCCGAAGCAGGTAAGCCCATCAACATGCTCTACCGTAGCGACTTCCGAATCACCCGCCTCGGGCACCTCAACTGTGAAGGCGCGTGCGACATTGGTGTTGCCCTCGCATGTGGCGACTCCATCCACTACGTAGAAAAGAACTTCGACTTCCTCTACGCACTACCATTCCACAGCACCGGCGTAAAGAACAACCCCGGCGAACTCTGGAACCACCCGGAGCGCAAAACCCCCGCCGTAGCGTTCAACTTCAAAGGAAAGTTCTTTGAAATTGATGACCCGCAGGCACCCATCCACTTCAACATACACGCCGTAGAAGAACGCGCACTCAAAGAAGCCACCAAGATTACCGGCAAACCCTGTAGCAACCTCAAAGCATACAAAGAACACGTAGAAGATGGGGCATACCATGCGCAGTGTACCTATGATACCCGAAACGAAGACGGTACAACCCAGGCGCACACCGGAAACCTAACCGTAAACTTCACCACCGGAAAGCTCACCATCTCGTAACACAAAACAAAAATACCCCCGCGCAGGTCAAACAGCACCTAACCGGGGGCATTTTATGATATGATTAAGGCATACAGGTTACCTGTAATGTGGTCATACGAAGACCGTATGCCGCAAAGTCACTAGACAGAAAGGTTATAAGAACCTTGAAGCGCAAATCTGTAACCAAGAAGCACAAGGCACGCGATGGGCGCTACAGCCATTGGCATTGGAAGGGTGGTAAGCGCCTCACCCTAGAAGAGGCAGGGAAGCGGAGGGTATACTATCCCTGGCGTAATGGTGAAGACCTTGCAATTATCGCCCAGGTGTACAATGTCACGGGTGAAGTTGATGCGGACTATGAAGACCGTGCAACACGCCGCCACTATCGACCCCACCCCGAAGGCTGTGGATACAAAAGCTGTGACTCCTGCTGGGTTGTTTACGCATGGTAGATGACACTATTCCCTTGAGCGATACTCATTAGTGCGACAGCTTATCATGTATGTATGCCAAAAAGTGATGCACATCACATGAAATCGACTTGCAACACAGAAAATACTGTGCCATAATAGTTATATAAGCCGCCGAGGTTATCGAGAGTCCCCGACAGCTTACACAATGAGGAATACTAACAAACGACTGAACGTGACACAAAACACAGAAAGTCGAGTTGCATACCCCAAAAGGGAGTGCTATAATGAAACATGTACTCAGCTGAAAAGCTGGTATGCAACACAAGCCCCTATCGTCTAGCGGCCAAGGACACTGCCCTTTCAAGGCGGAGGCACGGGTTCAAATCCCGTTAGGGGTACGCAAAGTCAAGAAGACGGCATAATGTCGTTTCCTTAGACGCTAGATAATTGACAATACAAAATAGCGAATTGCAAAACAAAAAGGGACATGATATACTTGTTCCTTGTAAGCGCCTTTAGCTCAGCTGGTAGAGCAGTGGACTTTTAATCCTCGGGTCGCGGGTTCGAGCCCCGCAGGGCGCACGCACAAGAAGCTTAAAACACTTCTTGACAAACACCCCTTCAGTCAGACACAATACTGAAGGGTGAGGGCTGTTAGCTCAATTGGTAGAGC